>Ga0207992_1000686_pt1 | contig 16394 bp, 17 predicted proteins | sample ETN02SmetaG_FD_185788 | JGI IMG/M metagenome (GOLD analysis project Ga0207992, IMG submission 185788) | Marine microbial and viral communities from oxygen minimum zone, Eastern Pacific Ocean - ETNP2014F10-02SV255 (SPAdes) (version 2) | ecosystem: Environmental > Aquatic > Marine > Oceanic ...
TGAAAAATCATTGGATCGATCTGGTAGTTTTTTACTCATAGAAAATTATACTAGGAAAACAGATTTAAATTACCCGTCTTGGTTCTACGTACCAAGTTAGAATTATTGTTAAAACTCTCCTTTGAATGAATGCTCACTCTATACAGATTTTGGCATTAAAGATCTATCTTCTGTTACCAAATGAATAATCAGATAATCAAACAGTTACAATCACTAAAACAAACAAAATATAGAAAACTTCATGGTAAGTTTCTTATTGAGGGCAAAAGACTGGTAAAGGCTGGTCTAGATTGGAGTTCCTCTATTGAAGCATTATTTTGTACAAAATCCTTTTATGATAATAATGTTAATACATGGAGTGTTTTCAGTGTAATTGATCATTCAATATTGAATATAATTGATGAAAATCAATTAAAAAAAATTTCATCTACCACCTCTCCATCTGGCATAGCAGCAAGTTGTAATATTTTAGAACGCATTGATCTAGACCTAGATCAAGCCAAGTGGATATACCTAGATAGAATAAGTGACCCTGGGAATCTAGGCACCATTTTAAGAGCAGCATTTTGGTTTAACTTGAAAAATATTGCTATATCGCCAGAGTCTGTCGACCCATATAATCCCAAAACCATACGTGCTGGAATGGGTGCGCATTTTGGATTAAAAATTTATAATAACATAAAGTTAGAGAATTTTATCAATACTCATTCGATCATTGCAGGCGCAAATGATGGAAAAAACCTTTCAAACTTCAAATTTCCTGAAAAAAATGTCATTGTATTTGGCAATGAGGCCCATGGCATATCAATGGAAAATAGTAAGCTGATCAAGGATATTATAACTATAAAAAAATTAGGACAGGGCGAATCACTAAACATCGCCTCCGCTGCATCTATCTTAATGTATGAGATCACTAAAGATCAATAAAGTGGATTAAACGCTATTGAATAAATGCATAAACCAAACCCACAACCAAAACATAAGGAAGTAAATGGCTGACAAAGATATACCAAAACTTGAATTGATTATTGTAAGTTTTAAAAATGAAATATATAGAGCCTGAACCCCATGAAAGACACATTAAGTCCAAGAGTAGCTTTTGGTATTGTGATTGCCTCACTTTTCTCTGCATTTTTTGCAGGAGCCATTGTCCTAGGAATAGGTTTATCCAATCCTGATTCCCCTCAGCAATTTTATACATTTATCTCATTTATAATTGGACAAGGATTTATGCTTGTACCTCTTTTATGGTTTCTAAAATCAAAGAAAGAGCCCATCGTTGAAAGACTACGATTAAAACCGATCAAAATAAACCTAGTTACCGCCACCGTGTGTCTATCCATGGGAATCATAATTATTTCTGATGAATTAGATAGGATCATTCAGGTATTCTTGCCTGCACCTGACTACATATTGGATCTTAATGGTCTATTACGTCCTGATACTTTCATTGGGTTTGTCTTATTGTTTATTGCTGTGTCTATTATAGCTCCATTAGGAGAAGAATTGATCTTTAGAGGTTTTTTTCAACAGATCCTTGAAAAACACTGGAAAGATGTTACAAGAGCCGTTCTTGTCACTGCATTGTTTTTCGCAATGATTCACATGAATCCATACTGGTTTTTGCAAATTTATATCTTAGGAGTTATTCTAGGTTTCCTTGCATGGAAGACTAAATCTGTAATCCCTTCATTAATTCTCCATAGCATGAATAATACAATGGCAATGTTCTTTTCATTTGTTGATATTGAAAAAAATGGCTTTTACATATTTCACGGGCATGTTGCACCATGGATCATCTTGCTGGCTTTATATTTATTGATTTCTGGTTTCCAGGGGATTAGTCAGAATAGGAACCAACACTGATGAGAAAGGAGATGTTCAAGCATGAGATTGTAATACTCAAAGATACTTTTGGGCGGTTATTACGAAGACATGCGCAAACTAACTTGATTAAATTAATAATTAAAACACATCCTGCAGACCTCGCAATCGTATTTAGATATTTCAATGATGATGAACAGATACAAATTTTCAATCTCATGCAGAACAATGAACATACTCTAGAATTCTTAGTAGAGTTAGATGATATGATAATAGAAAAGTTGTTAAATATTGAAAATCCAGAACGCGTTGTTGCTTTGATACAAAATGCTTCAACAAATGACCAAAGTTATATTTTGGGAATACTTGGAAAACTTCAGGCACAATCCGTCATCGATCTATTGGAAAAGGAGGAACAAGAAGAGATTCAGGAGATCATGGGATACCCAGATGATTCTGCTGGCGCCATGATGGCTACAGATGTTTTTACTCTTTATCAGAATACGACTTGTAAAGATGCACTACGTGCCTTGCAAGATCAAAAAGATGCAGAAATGGTTTTCTATCTTTACATCACCAACGAAGATAATTCTCTAGTTGGCGTGGCATCACTTCGTGCATTGGCCACAACACCTGCTAATACGATGTTAAAAGACATAATGGTAAAACGTGTTCATTCTGTAAGACCAGAAACTGACCAAGAAGATGTAGCACAAATTGTAGCACAATATAACTATCTTGCAGTACCTGTTGTAAATAACGAAAATTATCTCCTTGGAATTGTGACAGTTGATGATGTTGTTGATGTTATACGTGAAGAAGCCACAGAAGACTTTCTACAAATGGCTGGTGCAGGAAAAGATCGGGAAATTCTATTAAAATCTAGTTGGGAAAATGCCAAAGTTCGTCTTCCTTGGCTTTTTGCTAGTTGGATGGGAGGTATTGTAGCAGCTTCAATTATTGGTTCATATCAACACATGCTAGAAAACATAATAGCCCTTGCCGCATTCATACCAATCATCATAGGCATGGGTGGTAATATTGGTACACAATCTTCTACTATCATAGTCCGAGGAATGGCAACAGGAAGAATAGAGATAGGAAATGAATTAAAAATATTTTTTAAAGAGTTGAGGGTTGGGTTGACCTTGGGAATGCTTTATGGTGTGATGTTGGGAATATTTGCAAATTTTAGATTCATAGATACTGACCCAATGTTGGGATTGGTCGTTGGGTTAAGTGTCTTATGCTCAATGTTAATTGCAGTCGCAGTTGGATCATTCACACCACTTGTTTTACGAAAACTAGATATTGACCCGGCGGTCGCCACTGGACCCTTCGTAACCACAAGCATAGACATACTTGGAGTTATGTTTTATTTTGTTATCGCAGGTTTATTATTAAATATTTAAAATAATGTCTTACGTCGTTCTGATTTCCATTGCATGTTATTCATTATTTATCATTTTTATAATATCGGGCCTATTTAAACATCGCCTGCTCCCTGTTTCATCGTATGATAAATTACCCATGGTCTCTGTTGTAATTGCAGCGCGTAATGAAGAAAACCACATTTCAAATTTAATCCATGATCTAATAACCCAAGAGTATCCGATTGACAAACTAGAAGTGGTTATAATAAATGATCGTTCAACAGACTCAACAATAGACATACTAAATGAGGCAAGTAGTAATTATGCATTCATAAAGATCATTTCCATTAATAAAAAATCTGAATTGATGACCCCGAAAAAACATGCACTTACCAAGGGAATAGAAATGGCGTCAGGTGAAATCATCATTTTGACTGATGCTGACTGTCGAGTGGGGAAATTATGGGTCTCAAGCATGGCATATAGTGTAATAAATCAGAATTGCATAACCATTGGTTTTTCTGAAATACATGAAAAAGATGAGAGCATTTTTGACCGCTATCAAAAAATTGACTTTCTTAGCATTATCATTGCAAACGCAGGTGCTGCAGGTTGGGGTAATTTTTGGTCTGGGACAGGTCAAAATTTGGCATTTTTAAAAAATGACTTTACAACCATTAATGGTTTTGAAAAAGTCAGTGATAGAATCTCTGGAGATGATATGCACCTAGTACAATCCATATCAAAGATCAAGACAGGATATATCCACCTAGACCCTCACTCTTTTGTAAAAACATCAGCGATGAAGGATATAAAAAGTTTTCTCAATCAAAGAGTTAGATGGTCATCAAATGCAAAAACTAATTATTATGATGCTCCTCCATTTTTTGGATTTCTTCTTATAATGGTCAGCTTCAATCTATTGATCTTGCTTTCATTGTTTTTTGGCGGACCATGGTTAAAACTTTTTTCAATTAAATTTATCCTAGATGGTATTATTGTGTTACTTGGGAATAAACTGTTCAATAGAAAAATAGATTATGTCGCATATTGCCTATGGGCATTATTGCAACCAGTATATATCCCACTAATTGGAATTTTGGGTATAAGAGGAAGGTTTGCCTGGAAACCATGAGGTTGTACATAACATATATATTTTTATTTTATGAAGTATGTGCTCAACAATATTCAATTTCAGTCTTTGGTTTCCATGCTTCTGATGTCAACATAATACAAGATTCAACTAGCATTGAATTTCAGGTCCAAACCCGTGGGATATTCGATCTGATTTGGCCAACGAATAATTATTACAAAGCTAAATTTGAGCCTGATGATTTTTCAATAAAAAGTTGGGAGAAAACCATCAACCAAGGTCTATATAAAACATCTATTTCTGGTATTATTAACTCTGATGGCCACATGGTTTATAATAAAAAAGAAAAAATAGGGGTATCCAATGATACACATAATATTTTTTCACTATTGGCAATGGTCAACATATTCGATAAAAAAAATTTGGATACAAAGTGGTTTGAGTATGAACATGAGGGGAATTTAGGTAAGGCAAGATTTATTTGGGCAGACTCATCCAATGTGTGGACCTTACAAGATTCTTTATTATGCGACCATTATAGGTTTGACATTCAAATTGTAGACTCTACAAAAAACATGAAAACAAAAGATTACTTCATGAATAACATAACGAGCACTGATATCATAAGAGAACTGTGGGTAACTAAATCAAAGCCTAGAAAGATTATATTGGCAAAAGTTACCAACAATTTCTTTTCGGTATGGGCACGGATTCAGATAGACAAAGAATTGTAGTTTTTTTAAATTGAGTCAAATGAAAAAGTCCATTGCTCTTTATTTAACGATTTCCATTGCCATATTATTATCGCAGAATAATAATTCAAGCCTGCAGGGGGAATGGATCTTTGAATCCATGACCACAATTACAAAAGCAGCAAGAGAAGAGATCACTATTGTATATAAAGATAAAAATAATGTCGAAACCTTGACGTTCAGTAATTCTGGTTCTATTTTATATAACGTACTGAATGATGGTATTCAAAAAACAGGACGTGGTGTGTGGTATTCAGATGAATCATATGTCACCATTATCGTTGAGTCTGATACTACATATGGAACCTATGGTATTGAAGATGGTTCTTTAACCATCATAACCACCGAGGAAGAGTCTGATGAGTATTATGGAAATAGTACAATTTTAAAATATTCAAAACAATAATCACCAAACTTGTATTAATGATTAACTATCGGGGAACTAATCTCATTATCTTTTAAATTGAATACCACAATGTTCTGTTCACCATGACCAAAGGATCCATTCTCTCTACATATCGAAATAAAATAATCCTCTGGACATTTATAGGTGCCATTACATATACCGCTCTTTACTATGGAATCGATAAAAAATTAATAGTTTTTACCGCATTCATCATTGGGGTCTTTACAGAAATCTTTGCGGGAATTGCCATTCTAATTGCCGCAATACCCATCATCGGGCCAATGATAATTAAGATTGTATCAATACCAATATTTTGGATATTGAATGCCCTAGGAACTTTGGTATCAGGACTTGCAATCAAAAAAGGTTATGCCACAGAACTCGCAAGGGGACGGATAATGACCCTAGCGCTTCTTATTGGAATGATCATTGGGTATATTATTGGAAACCTTATTCCGCTTCAATGAACATTTTAATATTACAAGGACCAAATCTGAACCTACTTGGTCATAAAGGACCCAAAAACAAGAGTAGAATGACCTTGGACAAATTAAATAGAGAATTAAAAAAAATTTCTAGGACCAACAATCTAGAGGTTAAAATATTCCAAACTCATAAGCAGTTTCAGGCAATTAACATCCTACAAAGAAACCGAAATTGGGCTGCGGGTATTTTGTTCATACCAACGTCATGGGCAAGAAATGATTATACAATATTAGAAACCATAAAACTTATTAATGTGAAAATGGCGATTATATATTTTAATAAGGAATTTTCTTTTGGTACAAATGCAGAAGACTCCATCATGGTATCAGAAAACATAAAAGATTTTACAGGGTCCCCCTTAGATGCTTGTATAAAGGGTATGGAATATCTCATAACATAAATGAAATTCACATTGCCACTTTTGTGCGCTCTAGGAATCCTTGATGCACAACTGACAGATCTCAAAAATAATTCCCCTATTTCAATACTAGCATCCATTGAAAAACCAAAAGAAAAAGAAAATTTGAATCTTGAGGATTTTGATCCTAAATGGATAGACTCCTTAAAACTATCGTTCCCATGTGATGGTATTCCAGTACCAAAACGCACGATGCGACTTCCAAATGCACCAAGAGACTATAGGAGTGGTACTCACAGAGGCATAGACTTTTTCGCAAATTGGGGAACCCCTGTGAAAGCTGTGGCTGATGGAATAATAATAAGATCAGACCAGTACTATGAAGAGGTTCCGGCAGATTTTAGAGAAGGTCTTTTGGAGGCAAGCGCACAGGTTGGTCACACACCATCAGATATCTTTAATAGTATTCTTTTGGGAAAAGCTGTGATTTTAGATCACGGTTTTGGTCTTATTCCAGGATTCAGGACCATTACCATATATGCTCATCTATCACACATTGAAAAGGATCTAAAACCTGGATCAGAAATTAAAAAAGGACAGTTGATCGGAAGATCTGGAAATACAGGAATGAGGGAAAGTACCTTAGGCTCTAGATCAGGATCCCATCTTCATTGGGAAATGATATTACAGAGTGGAGACAGGGAAATCTATCTAGGTAAGGGTATTTCGAACCCTGAACTCTATGAAATGTTGTCTAGAATATTTGTTCAATAAAAAAGGGGCAGAAACCTGCCCCTTTTTAAAGAGTTAACTTTTTAACTAAACCAACTTAGTTAACATCCCACCATATTTTAGTATCTAAATTATCTGCACCTTGAGCTGAAACAGCAGCATCATAATTAGTGCCATTAAGTTCAGATTCAGTTTGTGGGTACGCATGCCTAACGGGTATCTGACCTGATGTGTTTTGAGCATCGGGTGCAGGAGTCAAGGACGGAGAATCTAAACGTCTCCATTCAGCCCAAGCCTCATACCCTGAAGGGAAACCAGCTACCCATTTTTCATAAGCAACACTGCTCATGTCTACATATGGATTTGCCGTTAGATAATCAGCTGCGGCTGCTGCGCCATCAGCGCCCCACCACTGTGAAAATGAAGCTGTGACACCAGCACCATATTCTGTTGCTGCATCACCACCCCATCCATGGATGGCTGCTTCTGCTTTACATAAATGAACTTGAGCCATTGTGTATACAGGTAATGGTGAATCTTGAGAACGTATGGCCGCTCCTGGAAATGAAATGGCCTGATTAGGTATGTCCCCAGCATCTCCATTACTGATGCCATAGGTCATACCCACTATCAGGTCTAAGCCTGTAGCGCCTGCACCTTCTGCATCAGGGCATGGATCTGCATACTTGAGTAACCGCAGGTCGCCCTTGGCGGTCATTGCATCATCCATTGTATTTGAAATAGCATAGTCAGTACGAGTGACAAATCGTGTATACCATGGGGATGCATTTGCATCCTCTGCTAAATGTGCATACATGACATCTGCATCAATTACACCTGCACCGATAGCAGCAGTATACTGTGCCTCAGCATATGAAGGATCAACTCCAGATAAACGAAGCGCCATCACCATTCTCATGGTATTACCCCACTGTGCCCATCGTGCTACATCACCTGAGAACAAAACGTCACCATTAAGAGATGAATTCGCATCAAATAGAGTTACAGCCTCCGTTAGATCTGCTATAAGTCCTTTGTATACGTCCTCTTGGGTATCGTATGCCGGTTGAAAGTTATCAGCGCCCTGTAGAGCCTCAGAATATGGAAGCATTCCCCAACGATCTGTCATCATATGCATAAAGTATGCTTTTGTGATCCTTGCTGCTGCCTTGTAATTGTCTGTTGTCTCGCTATTAATAATAGCCTGACAATCACTTAAAGGCCCCGTGTACCAACTGGTAAAGTCAAACTGTTCGGTACCATATCGAGAGTCCTCTGTGTACTGCGTCTCTGCAAGATACTGAACATAAAGAGCACCTGTTGGAGCACCCACAACACTACTTACACTTTTTAGTGCAGATGTAAGTAGAAGATCAGGAAGAGCCTCTGATGGATTGTTTGGGTCTACATTCATGTCTCCAAAGTCACTGGTACAACCAACGATGACCAGTAAAAGGGAGAGCGTGTAATGTTTGATATTTATATTTTTCATTTTCCTACCCCTAGAAAGTTAATTTTACACTTAAAGAAACAGCGCGGGTACTTGGAAGTACTCCGCCTTCCCAGTAACTAAAACCGTCACCATGTCCATTGGATGCCGTCGTTGGATCAATACCTTTTTCAGCACTAGAAAGCATCGCAACATTTCGTACAGAAAGTCCAATGTTTGCAGCTACAAATGGGACACTTTCAAGCATTGATGAAGGGACATTGTAACCTAGTCGAAATTCTCTGAATCTCAGATAACTAGCATCAACAAGGTTTTCTTCACTCCGTTTATAATAGGAGTTAGCAGCCCATGAAACAGCATCAAGAAGATAACTTACCGCAGCTCCATTTTCATCAACACCTTCTATCAGAACACCACCGGAATTAGAGGCAGCTTCAGAAAGAAGAGTAAAACCAACAGCGCCGCTATCAGCATGCATGACCTGGTCCCGTATTGGGTTGCCTAGACTGTTGTTTCCAACAGTATTTGATGTCATGCCTGAATAGAGACCCCATTGCCTGGTGAGTGAATAAAACTGACCACCATTCTGGAAATCAAAGAAGGCTCCCATTTCAAAGTTCTTATATCTCGCATCAACACGAAATCCACCCGTGTTGTCAGGTAGCACTGAGCCAAATTCCATATTGGTCTCATACAAGTAATTACCCGTTGTTGGATCAACAAGGCGTTCGCCATTTTCGTGTTTCTTGTATCCTGTACCTTGAATGATACCCCATTCCTCTCCAACATTTGCATAGAGGTATGTTCCCCAATATGCCCTGAAAAGCGAACGAGCGTCCATTCCTTCTGCAAGTTCATTAACCATTGACTCACTTGCTGCCCAGTTTAGAGCAAGATCCAAAGTAAGGTCATCCGTAGATATTGGAGTTCCTGAAACCTGAATCTCTGTTCCTGTTGTCGTAAACTTACCTGCATTGACAAGAGTCGTAGTATAACCAGATGCGCCAGGGACACTAAGGTCGATGATCTCATCTTCCTTTATTGATGTGTAACTCGCAACATCGAAACGCAGTCTATTGTCTAACATTGCCAACTCTAGACCAAACTCAGTGTCCGTACTAATGGATGGTTTAAGGTTTGGATTAGGCAATGTGTTTGGCACTGCAAGACTTGCACTGGAACCATATGGTGTTCCTACTGAATATGTAAGCCCAACACTATAAGGATCCGTATCACTACCAACTTGGGCAACCGAAGCTCTCAGTTTACCAAAGGAAACAAAGGGCAATGATACCAACTCAGTAAAAACCAATGAATTAGATAACGAATAATAAGTATAGGCATTATTGCTCTCCGGAAGAGTCGAGGAAACATCATTCCTCAAACTAAAATCAGAATAGAGAAAACCACCATAGTCTAGCGCAACCTGACCAAAAACAGAGTTGATGGCTCTTTTACTTGTAGATGTATTAACAGTAGGCCTATCCACTGAGGCATCTAAATTGTAAAAACCTGGAAGACTAAGTCCACCACTGGTTCCACTGTATGAGTCAGAGGTGTTCTTTTCCATGTAGTTTCCACCCAAGACTCCTCTAAGGTTAAAACCAGAAAAACCTTTTGTGTATGTGGCTCTACCTTCGTAGTTCATTTCCCTGAGTGATATTTTCTGCATGCTATAGAAATCCGTTTCAAGTCCACCAGAACCTAGTCTGTCCTCAATAACGAAATCATACATGTCTGTTCTTATCGTACCATCAAAGGTTAGATCTTCACTGTGTTGATATCTCAATGAAAAATTTCCAAATAGACGATTACGCTCGTCCTCTGAAACGTTTTCATATAGCGTGAAGAAAGGGCTATCCCAATAAAGAGGTCTCTGGTCATCGGTGGCTCTCATGTTCCAAGAATATATGGACCCATCTTCCCCTCTATAATCTCTTAATTTATCAATATCAAGCTGTCGCTGAAACCATTGGTTAAAGGACTGAAGTGGGTTTCCCTGAGAGGGGCTATAACCACTAGCGGGTCTACCGAATCCCTTTGTGTTAGCATAGTTCAGATTCAAGGTTGAAGTAAGCCTAGATGTAAGATTAAGTGATCCACTAAAACCAACATTAGACTTGTCCAGTGATGAATTAGGTATGATACCATTCGCACTATTGGACTTTACAGAAAGCCTATACGCTGAATTATCAGATCCACCATCCAAGGTGACATTGTGAGTTGTGCTAACTCCTTGGTCAAAGAAATCTTTTACGTTGTCTTTTTGTGGAGAAAGAGGAATCTGCGTTCCATAGTCATCTACACCATCGCCAGTAAAATCAGCGTGGATCCAGGACCACCATGGTCGATACATGGTTCCGTCCATTCTTGGACCCCAACTTTCGTCTGCAGCATAGTTCAAAATGTTATATTCTTGCCCATCTTCTGGGTCTACCGCTGTGAGAAAATCCTGGGTATATCCTCCTGCATATTCATTTTGATATTCAGGGAGAATCAAAAGGTCTTCTTGCCCAGTGGTAAGTGAATATGAAAGACCCATTCCTTTTTTCTTGGATGTACCTTTCTTTGTAGTGATCAGAATAACACCATTTGCAGCGCGAGAACCATAAAGAGCAGATGCTGAAGCACCTTTCAATACGGAGATGGATGCAATGTCATCCATGTTGACATCATTCGCCATGTTGCCATAATCACGACCACTGTAAGCGCTTGAAAATGATGTGTTATCCAGTGGAGTACCATCAACAACCCAAAGTGGTTGAGTATCAGACATTCCATTTGCACCACGGAGTCTTATCTTCGCTGACCCTCCGAGGCTTCCACCCGACATTCCAAGTACCTGCACACCTGCGACCTTACCAGATAAAGCATTTACAACATTATCTTGTTCGACCATGTTCAATTCTTCAGATTTAACATCCTGAACACTGTAACCTAGTGCTTTTTTGGATTTGGAAATTCCAAGAGCGGTCACAACGACCTCTTCAACCCCAAGGACATCTGCCTCCAGAGAAAAGTTTTGTGTGCTCCCTTGGGCTTCCAAAGTAACTGATGCCTCAGAACTTTTATACCCAATGTAACCCGCTGTTAGGGTTACGGATTGTCCAGCGCCCATGCTTGATGGTAGGTCCAATGTGTAAGAACCATCCTCAGATGATGCTGTACCCACATTGGTTCCTACAACCGTTACGTTTGCATATGAAAGGGGATCACCAGATTCGGTGGTCACGGTCCCAGATACACGAACGCCTGCTTGTAAGGCGAAGGTTGACATAATGATAACTAAAAAGAGCATCTTTGAAAGTTGCCGCATTATTAGGCCTCCAGTTATGATTTTTATTGATTAAATATATGTTCCCAAGGCCGGTAAATATTACCAGCATTAGACAAAACTAACATTAATCTAATATTAATACAATAGTAATGTGATTTAGGGGTTTTTAATTGACCGGGGGCTATCTAGCCCACTGTAACTCAATAATTGGTACCCACTTTTCAAGCATGGGGACATAAGGAAGAAGGCGAGTTTCATTGCCATGAGGGAAGTCTCCACTCACAAGTTTATAGCCGGTAATGATTCGGAATCGCGATGACCTACTCCATATTAATAGTAACTTATGCTCAATGGAATGATTACCGGAATGCATTTGATAACTTTGGTCCTCGTTCCTTTTTTCAAGGCCTGGTAACAAACGAACGTCAAGATCAACAAATAATTGTAAATGTCGTGTCATGTCCTTGGTAAGGTCTAGGCCCGCATGAACGCCCCATTTATTATGGAAAACTTCCAGCCGATGGTAAACGATCGGAAGGTCAATATTGGACCGGGTATCAAGTTTCCCCATTGACAGGCCGAGATCAATGCCTGCTTTTGAAGTAACCATCACTCCAAAGGCATCCCAAGACATGAGCAGTGAACCGGAAAGCCCCAACATCGGAGGCATGGTAATATTGGGGTCTATCAGTCCACCAATCCCCTCATTGGAGAGCATATTCAAAAGAGGAGTGGGATAAACAATGCTAAGTCGACTAGCTGTCTTCGCAGATCCCCGGTCTTCATGGGCTTTTTTAAATGAAACATTTGGCATTACAAAAAACCATAAGGGGTAAGTGGCATACTCTAGGTCGTCACTTAAACCATGACGTAGAGGCTGGAACAGACCAATTTCCCACCTCTGTTTTGTAATCACATGCGCTGAGTGGGAATTCCATTGCTTATGTTCCCCAGCCATGAGAAGTTTCAGTAAAAGAATTGAGATTAGATAAACTCGCAAAATTCGACCTAATTGGTTATCGTTGGGCTCAGAGTGGCACTTACAGGCATGTGATCGCTGACCTCCCAACATCCTTGATGAGTAAAACCGGAATTTTCTTCCCAGTTTAGGTTTGTAAATAAATAATCAATTTTTCTATCATGTCTCCTATGGGTATTCCCATCTATCATGCTTGTAGTAGGAGCGTGGGTAAAATGTTCTGGGTTGTTACGGAAATCCTCATGTATGGCAGGTTGATAGGAGTCATACAATGGCGATAAAATATCTGGCTCACCCAAAAAGTTTTCAAAGTAACTTCCTTCCTTGTGATAGGGCTCTAGTCCCTCAACATGGTAATTCTCTCCAGAACACATGTCGTTCATGCAATAATCTGTTACTGCGTCAGGTGGGACAGCATTTAGATCCCCGCCAGAAATAAAAACATTCCCACTAGAATGTATGTTACCTAAAACCTCCAAATATTTGTTCACGTGCTGCTGTTTTGTATCATCGGTCGCAAATGCTGTAGCATGGATATTCACTGCAAAAAAGAGCTTTTGGTCCATGGTCAATTCTGGGATCTCGGCCTTTAATATGTTTCTTCTAAGGTAAAAATATTGAACAAGACTAGACTGATCTGTCCGGAGCCTAAGTTGAATGCGCTCTGCAGATTCCAGCGGATATTTTGACAAGATGGCGTTTCCCGTGTTGATTCTTCCTATACCATCAGTAGGAATGAAATCTGCCTTCCATGTGGATGCATAGACACCATGGTTTAAATTGGTATTGTCCAATAAATATTGTATCTGGTTCCAATAGCCCGACCTTTTTGATTCAAGATCCACCTCCTGAAGCAAAACGATATCAGCATCAATGACATTTAAAGTGTCAACTATTGCCTCCATGGTCTGTGTAACCGTCTGCTCATCAGCGATGACATCCTCACCACAAGAGTCTCCAAAAAACGGAAATCTCCCAATGCCAAAGCGCATGTTCCAGGTCAACACCTTAATGCTCCCTCCCTGATAAACACTTGACCCCGTTTCTACATTTGATGCCTTGAATGTCAACGGTTCAGATGAGTCTGGGAATTCTGAAACAAAAGGTTCGCACCCCTGAAGAAAAAGAAAAACTAATATTGCAACATAATGCTTCATCAATGAACTACTGATCCAATAAGGTTAAAATATTTTCGGGTGGACGTCCAATGACCGCCTTTTCCCCATTTACAAAAATAGGTCTCTCCATTATTTTCGGAAATTTCTCAATGCTACCCGCTAACCTATTGTCGTCTTCTAGATGAGATGCGATGTTGTTTTCTTTAAATTCTAACTCTGATTTCCTTATGAACTCTTTTGGCCTTTTATCAAGTTTTTTCGAAAGATGAAGAATTTCTTCCCTTGAAAGTGGGTTTTTCAAGTATTCAATGATCGTAAAATCTGAAGCATGTTGTTCAAGAAGCTGCACGGCCTCACGACTTTTACCTCACCTAGGGTTATGATATAACAATTTTTTTGACATGTTTACTCCTTATTATATAGGGCCATCATAATATTATAATTTATTACTCATTTTTTTCATTTCTCAGATTATTCAAATCAATGGTCATTAAAATAGCGACGTTTGGCTATTTCCCGTGTTTATTTCAACTTCCCCTCCCTCCTTTTGTTTATTCGCAGCGAGTTGCGCAAGGCGGGTCGGCTCAGGAAATCTATAGTTTGTTACCAGTCTCTTTATGGTCTGAACTGATGAAGAAAGGTCTGCTTTGTGCCCTGTGGATATGAAAATAGGATTTACCCCTTCTTTTGTCCTTAATGCAACTCCTACTTTTTCGCTCTGGTAAATAATGCCACTCTCTGAAAATTTTTCTTTAGGTAAATATTCATGGTGCCCTACAAGAACCTTATTTGATATTCCAATGGAAGGGATATCAAGTAATACTCCTAGGTGGCTTGCCAAACCAAACCTTCTTGGGTGCGCCTGCCCATGCGCATGAAAGACCACAAGATCCAGATCGTTTTCAATTTTTCTAAAAAGCGACATGAGGGGACCCCCCTCTCTAAAGGCCAATAGGCCTGAGACATACTCAAATCTTATTTCCCGAGAAATGCCACATTGTTCTACAAGGTCTAATTTTGGATAGGTTAAGACAGACAAAGCCGCATGAATGAAGTTTTTGTTGGTATCGAAAGCAACCGCCGTTGCACCAACAAACCGAATGTCCTCGCTTATTGGAGTTATAACAACCTTATCTCTAAGGTTGTGTTGAATAGCAGTTGCTTCGTCGGGACCGATATTCCAACTGTGGACTCGAACTGGCTTCATTTTTAAATCTAACACCAGCCCTAGTAAAATAAAACTACCTGCTTATTTCCTCAAAAACCCCTGTTGTCTTATTCTTTTGTACTTCATCCCAGTTGAAGTAACGACCATTCATTGCAACATAAACACCCTTTGGTAGGGCCTGCGCGTAGGCAAGTGCTCCGCCGACATTGAAGAGACCATCGCTGCTTCCAAACTTATAGGGAATCATCGCTCCAGTAAGAACGATTGTCTTCTCAAGTTTTGCTTCGGCCAAGACCTTGGCCGTCATTGTCATTGTGTCTGTCCCATGTGTAACAACGATATGATCTTCATCCGCAGATTTACAATGCTCTAAAATAAGTGACCTATCAGAATCGGTCATGTCGAGACTATCAATAAGCATGAGGGTCTTGATCTTAACACCTAGTCTGGACCTCCCCAATTCAAGTATTTCACGCATGTGCGTGTCCTTGAAGTACAGTTCACCTGTTATCTCATCATACTCTTTATCAAAGGTGCCGCCTGTCACCAAGATCCTTACCGGCATGAAAATCTCATACAATTGTACATGTTGAATCAAAATCCTTTTTTTCTAATATGGGCACCTTAGCATTCTTTTCAGGATAACCCACTGGAATTAAAAGCATGGCCCGTTCATTTTTTGGTCGGTCAAGTATTTTTTCAAGAAACCCCATTGGAGATGGGGTGTGTGTCAATGTGACAAGTCCAGCCTCATGTAAGGCTACCAACAGAAATCCAGATGCAATGCCCACGGATTCATTGACATAATAATTTTTTTTACGATCATTGCCATCAATATCATAGTTCTTTTTGAACACAACGATCAAATAAGGAGCAGTTTCCAAAAAAGGTTTATGCCAGTCCGTATCAAATTGATTGAGGTCCTCCAACCAATCTTCAGGTGCCCGGTGCTCATAAAACTCCTTTTCCTCCTTCTCTGCTGCATTACGAATCTCTTTTTTTACCAATGGGTCTTTTACCAAAACAAAATGCCATGGTTGTTTATTTGCACCAGAAGGTGCTGAAGATGCACTCTTAATGGCATTGGTAATAATTTCCATTGGAACATTTTGACTCGAGAAGTCTCTGACTGTTCTTCTCCGTGCAACGTTCATGTGAAATGACCTAGATCGGGCTATCATCTCAACTTCAGGAATTTCATTAAAATTTAATTTTTGAAATGCCATTCTATTTATTCCCATTGTATTTTCTACGTTCAATTTACGAACTCAAAGTCTGTGCGCCCTTTTGAAATAATCACCCTTTTGCTGATCACAGGATCCCTGAAGAGCCTTTTGGTCGATCGTGACAGAACATCGTTCCTGTATTTAATGTTTGC
>Ga0207992_1000688_pt1 | contig 16344 bp, 12 predicted proteins | sample ETN02SmetaG_FD_185788 | JGI IMG/M metagenome (GOLD analysis project Ga0207992, IMG submission 185788) | Marine microbial and viral communities from oxygen minimum zone, Eastern Pacific Ocean - ETNP2014F10-02SV255 (SPAdes) (version 2) | ecosystem: Environmental > Aquatic > Marine > Oceanic ...
TTTTTTATTTTTTTTATTGTTTCAAATGCATCATTATAATCAATCCCAAGTCTAGTCATACCTGTATCCACTTTTAAATGAAATATTGGTGAAATACCTCCATTATTAATATAATTATCTATTTCAAAAAGATCAGACTTATCACATATATTAAAAATTAAATTATTTTTTACTGCATCACTTAATCGATGTATATCCATTCTACTGAAAACTAATATTTCTGATTGAACACCTGCATTGCGAAGTTCAATCCCCTCATCAATCGTAAATACTGCAAAAGATTTGCAACCGCTTTTCTCTAGTGCCAATGCACATTCTACGCTCCCATGTCCATATGCATTTGCTTTCACAACGGACATTATTTGTTTATTTGGAAGTTTTTTCTTTATTAACTCATAATTGGCGCATAACCTATCTAAATGAATTATAGCTTTAGGGTTGCTAATCACGTCAATCGATATTTATCTAATAAATAGGGTTTAAATGAATTGAAATCTTTAAAAATCTTAGTGCTACATGCCATAATCCACCCACTCAAATCTGCTGCAGGAAGTTTATTAATCAAAAAAACTGGCTTTTTTGATTCATAGGCTATTGTTACTTCTGCATGCGTCCCTGCCCCCTTTAGTACATTATGGTCCCAGAGACAAATAACGTAATCAGTATGATGTCGAACATTATCAATATCATAATCAACACAAAGACGAATAAAATCAGCATATTTGTTTGGATCTGAAATTTTCCAACTTCGATAGTCATTCGCTCCATATTTATCAATTAATTTTGCTGATTGGATAACTGGGTCATAGACTTCATGACCTAGGTTGTCATATAACCACTTAGTTAAATCTTTTCGCCAGCCGGATCCTTCATCATTAGCGAATTCCATCGCTCCAGAGAGGTAAGCAATCATTGTTTCAAAGTCCGTTTTAATATAAAACCATTCATCCACATCCATACAAATCCTGTTAATATTGGAACTAAGATCCATATCCAATTAATATGAGATGAAAAAAGAAAACGTCGTAATTCAGAAAGAACCAAGCTAAAAGGGTTATAAGTAAGTATTGTACCAAGCATTTTTGGGTAAAATTCAAATTCAAATAGAATACCGGTTCCAAATATCATAAAAAAGAATAATATTATTATCATAGATAAGTAGGTTGTAATTCTCTCAGTTAAGATAGAGATAGTTAATAGTAGATTAACAAAAAGAAATAAAAAAACAACTCCAAAAAGAGGGATAGCTAGATAAAAATACCAATATATTGACTGATATAAAAAGGATGAAAGAATAAGCATAGATAATATTCCATAAATGAGTGACTCAACAATAGCAGAAAGTAGAAATCCAGCTACTAATAAAAACTTACTATATGGTGCCAATGTAATAGGTATGAATGATTTTTTATGGATTCTTAAATCAAATAAATCTCTATGTAAAACACCATAGGCGGACAAAATAGAAACCAGCAAAACAATACCAGGGAATACCCAAATTTCATAGGGAATCTTATCTAATGAATAAATAAAGATATTTTTCATTACCATCGTAAGAGTGATATGCAATAGTAGCGGGATCAATACAACAAATGCAATTGTTGACATAAATCTATGCCTTAAAAGCCAATATCTTCTAATTAACAATGCTCTAATCAATGTATACCATCTTTTGCATATTTTGCATCCATGAGATCTTGTAATCCAAGTTTTTTTACTCGAATATCCTTCATTACAGAGGAAGAAGCAGCATTTAATACTTCAAAGAAGACACCTCTTTCGCGTCCATAGAAATGAATACTATGACCAATGCGAGAAGGATTTTTGACTTTTGGCAATTTAGATAATGTCTTAAAAAGTTCATCAGAAAGATCTTCAAATTCAATTTGAAATTGGTGGTATTCGAATGTACTTCCAAGAAGACGATCTAAGCTTCCATCTAAGGCAATTTTACCATCTTCAAGAACTAAAATTCGATCGTGAGCTTCTTCTACTTCCTGTAAGGATTGGCTAACATATACGATGGTTTTTTCTTTTTTAAAACGAAGTAGTAAGTCCCAGGTTTGTCGATAAGATTCAGCATCCATAAAAGCAGTTGGATCATCTAAGATAAGTATTTCAGGGTCATGGATTAATGCGCGAATAATCATCCCTTTCTTAATAATACCAGGAGAGATATCCTTAACCATTTTCTTAAGATAAGTTGTAATATGAAGATCTCGAGAAAGTTGAATCATTCTAGTATTAATTGTTTCCATGCTTTCACCATAAAGCATGCCTATAAAACGGATATTTTCCTCAAGTGTTAACCATGGATCAAGATCTAATTCGTGAGGAACAAACCCTAGAGATAGCATAGCTTCATTACGCCTTTTTTGTGAATCTAACCCATTAATAAAAATCTGACCATATTCTTGATATTCTATACCAGAGATAACTCTTAAGAGCATTGATTTACCAGCTTCATTATCGCCTATAATTGCTACTAACGTTCCTTTTTCTATACCAAAAGTCAAACTGGCAAGGATTGTTTTGTCTCCTACCAATTTTCCTACTTTTTTTAGTGTAATACTTGCTTCCATTAATGTGCCTCATACCAAGATTTTCCATACCCACAGTCAACGACTATAGGTACACTTATGGGAAGAGATTTCTCCATTTCTTCAACAACCATTGATTGAAGTATTTCAATTTCACTTTTAGGAACTTCAAAAACTAATTCATCATGAACTTGCAAAATCATTTTTGTCACCATTTTATCAGATTGCAATTTATGTTGAATAGCAATCATAGCTAGTTTAATCATTTCTGCATTGGTTCCTTGAATAGGCATATTTATAGCCATCCTCTTTGCTGCTTCACGATGAAGATGGTTGCTGCTATCAATATCCCATACTGGCCTTCTACGTCCAAGCATTGTTTCTACAAATTGATTTTTACGAACTTCTTCAAGCGTTATATCAATATAATCTTTAATGCCTGAATACATTTCAAAGTAGGTTTGAATAATTGATTTCGCCTCCTTTAGCGGAATCCCTAATTCTTGACTCATTCTAAATGGGCCTGCTCCATAAAGTAATCCAAAATTAACTATTTTTGCTGTTCGTCTCATCTCAGGATGAACATCTTTCATAGATACACCAAATACTAATGCAGCAGTTCTTTTATGGACATCTTCTCCTTTATTAAAAGCATCAAGCAAAGCTTTATCCTGGCTTAAATGTGCCATAATTCTTAATTCGATTTGAGAGTAATCAGCTGATAAAATTAATTTTTCAGGATCATTACTTTTAAATGCTTTACGAATTTTTTTACCTTCTTCTGTACGAATTGGTATATTTTGGAAGTTGGGATTACTGGATGATAAACGACCTGTTGAAGCTATAGTTTGATTAAATGTGGAATGAACTCGTTTCGTTGTATTATTGATTAATGCTGGTAAAGCATCAATATAGGTATTTTTTAATTTATTTAATTTTCGATATTCCAAAACTAATTCGGGTAAAATATGCTCATTCTTCAATCTCTCTAATACATTTTCAGCAGTAGAACGTTTCTTTACCAAAGGTAAACCTATTACATCAAATAAAATTGTTGCCAATTGTTGTGTGGAATTAATATTGAATTCAGTCCCTGCTTCATTATTTATTTTGATTTTAAGTTGATCGATTATTTTACCAAGATCTGTTGACATTTTTCCTAACATTTTTGCATCAATATATATCCCATTATACTCCATCTCTAAAAGAACGGATAATAAAGGAATTTCAATCCTCTTAAAAAAGGTATATAAACCCTCTTCTTTTAATTCTTTAATTAAAATATATGTAAGCTGTAAAGCAACATCTGAGTCCTCTGCAGCATAAAAGGTAATTTTATCCAACTCTACATCAGCCATGGAAGTTTGTTGCCGACCTTTACCTATTAAATCTTCGATAGGAATCATACGATAATTCAATTTCTCAAGACTTAAGGTCTCCAATTTTAGATTTCTAGATTCAGGTTTTAGTAGATGAGCAGCAATCATGGTATCGAATTTTATTCCTTTTAGATCTATACCATGACGCTTAAGAATTAATGCATCAAATTTTATATTTTGCCCTGTTTTTGGAATTTTATCATTTTCCATAATCGGTTTGATAATATCTAGAACAATTGACAATTGGTCATCAAACAGATCTGAAGCTTTCTCTTTGAAATGAATAGGTAAATAAACACCTGTATTTTTTCTATTAGAGAATGATAATCCTACAATATCACAGCTCATAGTTTCTAATGAGGTTGTCTCAAGATCAAATGACAACCAAGAATCTTCTTCAATTGACTTCACAAAAGATTTTATTTCTTCAATTGTTGTAAGAGATTTATAATTTTTTTCAGGTCTTTTTTCAATTGAAGGCGTTTCACCTTTTAATGTTCTTAATTGATTTTGAAGTGCTTGAAACTCTAATTCCTGAAAAAGTGAATCTAGTTCATTAATATTAAAGCCATCTGTTAACATATCATTAAAGCTTGTGTCTATTTTCATTTCAGTATCAATAGTAACTAATTCTTTGCTTAACAAAGCTTCATCGCGACAATTTTGCAAACCTTCTCGCGCACGTTTATTCTTTACTTCATCAGCATGGTCTAAAGCTGATTCGAGTGATCCATATTCATGAATTAACTTGACGGCAGTTTTTTCACCAACACCCCTCACTCCTGGAATGTTATCAGATGAATCTCCCATAAGACCTAATAAATCAATAATTTTTTCCGGTGGTACACCCCATTTTTCTTTTACTCCAACTTTATCGTACACTTTAATATCAGCTTGCCTTCCAGATGGTGCATATAGAAAAATATTGTCATTAACTAATTGCATAAAATCTTTATCACCACTGACTATGTAAGAATCCAATTCATTCAGATCAGCTTGCTTAACTAACGTGCCTATAATGTCATCTGCCTCAAATCCAGGTTTTTCAATAGTGGGAATTCTCATTGCATTTAATAATTTCCACAGGTAGGGCAATTGATCTTGCATTTCTTCAGGCATTTTCTCTCGAGTTGCCTTATAATCCGGATATTTTTTATGTCGAAAAGTTTTTTTAGATGAATCGCTGGCTGCTACGAGATAATCAGGTTTTTCTATACGTAACAATTTTAGGACTTGATTAGTAAAGCCAAAAAGTGCTGATGTGTGCATACCTTTGCTATTAATTAATGGATTACGTATCATCGCAAAATGAGCACGATAAAAGATAGCATATATATCGATCAAGAATAATCGTTTTCGTTTAGATAAATTATCTTCCATAGAACAGTCAATTTAATTGAAATAGGTTATTAGATATAACCCTAAGTCTTTTTTGATTAAAAAGAATATGAAATACTTAAAAATGAATTCCTTGTAGATCCAGGCCAGTAATAGGCATGATAACCATCATAGTCATATCCGTATCCGTAAGTTGAATAGAGTTTATCAAATAAATTATTAATTTTTAACATCACCTCTAGCTCATTCCATTTATATTGAGCACCAATGTTCCAAATTCCATAAGAGTCAATTTTCCCAGCTTCAGTATTGTCTTTATCAATATACATATGTCCAACACGACGCCAATGCAAAAAAAGTAAACCAGAATTAATTGGTCGATAATGTAGAAAAAAATTAAATAACGATTCAGGCACATTAGGTAGACTCTTACCATTCGAAAAATAATTCATAACCATAGATCCATTTGCAGATGTACTCCATCTCCTATTTAATATAAATCCGGTTTCCCATTCAAACCCCATATGAGCAGTGGAATCTGCCGAATAATATTCGTATTCACCTTCTTGGTTTATATCTATATTTTTTAATTGTTCATTTAAGTATTGAATATTATATCCATTAAGTCGAACATGACCTGTTCCTAAAGTGAAATCTATACCCCATTCAAAATTAGTTATAACTTCTGCAGCAGCCATAACTGGCGTGCTCCATACATCATCTGCCTGAATAATTTGATTATCTGCAGGCTCTTTTTGTGCTTTACCCCAATTAACGAATACATGCATAGAATCACCTATTTCCCAAACCATTCCTAATCGTGGATTAAAAAAATCCCAATCTGCTGAAAGCTTATGGCCAGAAGCATGTCCAATTATTTTCTGATTTAAAGTCCAATGGTGTTTTTGGCTTTGGAAATCCGCAGTTAGTGTAAATGGTTGATTTTGAGGATGCCATAAAAAATGTGTAAAAGAAGTAGTCGAGTTCTTTTTACCCAAATATTCGTAATATTTGTACCAGCCCTGCCCTAAAGATGAGGAAAGTGAAGAATTAGAAAAATTTGTTACTTCTCCAAAATGATCACCTGTATAAAAACGCATTTCAACACCAATATCTATTCGAAGTTGATCACTTGTCCAAGTAAAGGTAGGCACTAAACCATAATAATTATTTTTTATCCACTTTCTACGAAGAAGATCAGTTAACATATTTTGTTCTTGCAAATCAGTATATTGATTATTTAAATCTAAATTATATGAATAATAATTCTGACCTGTTTTAGCTACCTCATAATATCCTTTTCCAATTACAAGATAGCTTACATTCCTTAGAAAAATATTTTTTGTTAGCTTGCCATAAGTGTTAACCGAATAAACTTGCTGCAAGAAATCATCTGTATAGGCTTTACTCCCCAATCGGCGTTTAACTCGATCTTCAATATCATTCATATGAATACCATCCCACGCCAATTGCGTATTTTCATGACCAATTAAAGCTCTAAATTGGTTAGTAAACTTTTTACCTATGTGCTCTAAGCCAAAAAACATTCCATTTTGTTTTGAGTTATGATTGTTGCGGTATCCATCTGATGATATATTCGACACTCTTAGAGTAATATTCAAATTTTCACCTAAGTCTTTACCTGAGCGATAACGAGCACGATATCTCTTTGTTTTCCAATCACCAGAACCAATTGAGAGGTCAATTTCTCTATTATCACTAGCAATTTGAGAATTAATATTGATGCTTCCTCCAAATGCAGTAGATCCATAGAGGCTATTTCCAATCCCTCGTTGGATTTGAATATTTTGAGCATCCGCTAGTATATCGCCATGATCAACCCAATAAACTTGATGACTTTCATTGTCATTTATAGGAACGCCATCAAGCATAACACTTATTCGACTCTGATCAAAACCTCTGATAGATAGATATGAATAGCCAGTCCCATTTCCACTCTCACTGTAAGACCAAATACCTGGTTCAGTCGAAAGTACCATTGGAACATCTTCAGCAGAGTATCGTGTCTCAATTTCTTTTGCTGATAAATTGGAAAATGAAACAGGTGTAACTCCTAAAACAGCTCGCGTAGCACTCACGTTTATTTCATTACCCTCAAGAACCGTGGATGTCATCAATACAACCATATTTGATTTGAGTATAGTATTAATTGTTTCATAACCAATATATGAGAATGAAACTTCTATTCCTTCATCAACTAAAAGAGAAAATTCACCTGACTTATTTGAGGTTGTTCCGCCTAATTCAGAAACAATATTGACACCAGAAAGCGGAGATTGAGATTCTCTATCTATAACAATACCCATAATCTCAGCAGTTTGGGCATTAATCAGGTTAAAAAATACTAGGCTATAAAAGCATATTTTTTTCATATTTTAGAATTTCCTACGCTGGTATTATCCAGATCAGGTACAAGGGTATTCTCTCAGCTGAACGATTTTGGATCAAATAGCACCCCAGTAGATAAAAAAATTAACTTGGCTAACCTATTCAAGTCAAATATTGTTATCTATGACACTTGTATATTTCAATTGATTAAACATATTTTTCCGCGTAATTAACAAGGGAATATAATGTCCAATCAAAAACTTCCAGAAATAACAGTTAAAGCCATTCTACTTGGAGTCTTATTATCTATGCTTCTAGCAGGAGCAAATGCTTATCTTGGACTATTTGCAGGGATGACTGTTTCTGCATCAATACCAGCAGCAGTCATATCAATGGGTGTATTGTCATTATTTAAAAAATCAAATATTCTAGAAAATAATATTGTTCAAACAGCAGCTTCAGCGGGTGAATCTTTAGCTGCCGGTGTGATTTTTACTATCCCTGCACTGGTTCTCCTTGGCTACTGGGAAACATTTGATTATGTTGAAATTGCAAAAATAGCTGCTATAGGAGGAGTGATAGGTGTCCTTTTTACTGTACCACTTCGTAGAGCACTAATTATAAATGCTAAACTAAAATACCCAGAAGGTATAGCTACAGCAGAAGTTTTGCGCGCTGGTGATGAAGCTAAAAAAGGAAAAGATGATGATGGAGCCGGTGGATTAAAAACAATAGGCTTAACAAGTTTATTTGGTGGACTTATGAAATTATTTCAAGGAGGACTTGGTGCTTGGCATTCTGAAATAGCAGGAGCATTTTCAATGGGGAAATCAATTTTTGGTCTAGGAACTGATATTTCTCCAGCTTTGATTTCAGTAGGTTATATTGTTGGTCGTAATATCGGAATCCTAGTTTTTGCTGGAGGATTAATTTCTTGGGCTATTGCCATACCTATCTATTCGGCAATGGTTGGGTTTGAAGGAAATGCTCTTGATTCAGCTTGGGATATTTGGAACTCTAAAATTCGATATCTTGGAGTAGGTGCAATGGTAGTTGGTGGAGTTTGGTCACTTATAAAATTATTTAAACCTCTAATAGAAGGGGTGACTGCAAGCCTGGCTGCTTTAAAAAATCAATCTGCTGATGTAGAAACACCTAAGGAAGAGCAGGATATGCCTATTAATTATGTTGGGATTGGACTCATAGCACTTTTAGTACCTGTTTTTTTACTATACTTAGAAATTATTAACACTGTTGGTCTCGCAGTTTTATTGACTATTGTAATGATGGTCTTTGGTTTCCTTTTTTCCGCTGTAGCAGCTTATATGGCTGGTGTAGTTGGATCCTCTAATAATCCTATTTCAGGTGTAACTATAGCCACTATACTATTTACATCGTTATTCTTATTAGGAATTCTTGGTACGGGATCTGGAGTTGGAGCAGCCAGTGCGATTATGGTTGGAGCTGTCGTATGCTGTGCCGCAGCTATTGGCGGAGATAACTTGCAAGATTTAAAGTCAGGCCATATCCTAGGCGCTACACCATGGAAGCAGCAAATAATGCAGATTGTTGGTGTCCTTGCATCAGCTGTTGTTTTAGGCCTAGTACTTGATATATTGCATACTGCATATACGATTGGATCACCAACATTATCCGCACCTCAAGCCACACTAATGAAGTCAGTTGCTGATGGTGTTTTCACAGGAAATCTACCTTGGCCATTTGTCTATATTGGTGGCATTATAGCAGTTATTCTTATCACTCTAGATCTTATGCAAGAAAAGAAAGGCTCAGATTTTAGGATACCTGTATTAGCAGTAGCAGTTGGAATCTACCTTCCTATAACGCTAACGGTTCCGATATTTATTGGTGGTATGGTAAATCATTTTGGGAAGAAAGCTGGTGGTAGTAATGCATCTGAAAAACGTGGGTTACTCATGTCTTCAGGATTTATTACGGGAGAAGCTCTTATGGGAATTCTAGTCGCTGTTCCTATCTTCTTAACTAGTCAGAAAGACTGGTGGCCTCAACTATCAGGAATTAGTTTATTAGGCCCAATATTATTTCTTGGAATGATTTATTGGCTTTATAAATCTGTGTCAAAAAAATAATATCTTGAAAATTTCAGATAAGCTATTAAATCAGCTTCCAAAAGTTGAATTGCATTGCCATTTAGATGGATCTCTTCGTTTAGATTCAATATTAGATATTGCTCAAAAGAATAATATAGAATTACCTACTACAAACAAAGATAAACTAAAAAATCTATTATCTATCGGTAACAAAAGAGTTACTCTTGAAGATTACATTGCACGTTTTGACATTACATTAAGTGTAATGCAAACTCCATCATCACTTAATCGGATTGCTTATGAACTTATTGAAGATGTGTCTAAAGAAAATGTTAGATATATTGAAGTAAGGTATTCCCCTATACTCCATACGATGAAGGGCATGACTTTGGATGACGCAATAATTTCAGTTCGCAGTGGATTAGAAAATGGATATAAAGACTTTGGAGTTAAATCAGGGATTATTATTTGTGGAATTCGACATATTTCACCTGAAGCTTCTTTAAAGCTAGCAGATCTATGTGTAAAATTTAAAAATAAGGGTGTAGTAGGATTCGATTTAGCTGGCGCTGAAGAAAACTTTCCTGCTAAAGATCATCGAGAAGCCTTTTACATGATATTAAATAACAATGTCAATGCAACAATCCATGCAGGGGAAGCATTTGGACCTTCATCTATACATCAAGCTATACATCATTGCGGTGCACATAGGATAGGCCATGGAACACGCTTAAAAGAAGATCAAAACCTTTTGAATTATGTAAATGATCATAGAATAACAATGGAGATATGCCTAACATCAAATTGGCATACACATTCAGTTAGATCATTAAAACAACATCCCTTTAGATACTATTATGACAGAGGAATTCGAGTTACTTTAAATACTGATAATAGACTTATCTCAAACACCTCACTTACAAAAGAATTTGGTTTAGCTCGAGATCTTTTTGATTTTAAATTATATGATTTTAGAGAAATAACTATTGTAGCAATGAAATCTTCTTTCTTACCACATTTAGAACGAAAATTAATGATAAAAAATATTGCTCAAGAGTTTGAAAATAATTTTGGGATATTGCCCGAATATGTGGAATCCCGTCAGAATTAATTCTTCATCTTTGCCTTAGCTTTTTTAACAATATTTTTTGTCCAACGTTTTACTGGCGGAAAAACGCTACCTAACAACATTAATCCAGGAATACCAAACATCCATCCTTGAAAGATCGGAATAAGCCCACCAACAAAACCAATTATTATAAGTATAATTCCTAATGCAACCTTTAGAATATTGAGTATTGATTTCATTCCCTTATAACAGCAACCTTTTCTATAAGTGATGCCTTATTGGAATAAATAGCAATTAAATATATTCCACTTCCAACCAAATTCCCTTCATCATCTCTACCATCCCAAAAAGCCTGATAGCCTTTTATATCAGATTTATTTATTGATCGAAAAACTAAACCATTAAGTGACATAATTTTGATTGAGCTATCATCTTTAAGACCATTAATAGTTAAAGGTTTCATATTTGGTATAATAAATGGGCTTGGGAAAATTTCAACGGACTTATATGATTTCTTTTTATCTGCAAAAGGTATCCTAACAATACTAACACCTTTATCTGTTGCTATATAAGCCAAACCTTGTTTTGAATCAAAAGAAATATCATTCACATGATTTGATAGTAAATTACTATTAGAGGTATTTAAACCATTAATACTTGGCCAATAGTCTCCATCTTCAGTAAGAACATAAACCCCACTTGATCGAGTAGTGACCCAAACATTATCTCTTGGATCAAATCGAATTCGCGAATAATCATTAAAAGGAATACTTGGAAAATATGGATAAAGATTACTCTGACTTCCCAATGGTCCAGTACTAATAACAGGATTTGTTTCAGAAACTTGCAAATCTTTATGAATTAAACCAATTGATGTTAGGATCCATAACCTATTTCTCGGAGAAACATTAATATCAAAAGGTATTCTAGTGGTTATTCCAGGATCTATATCCTCTTCAATCCAGATTTCTTTATCAGGGTTCATAGCATCACCTGTATATTTATACATAACTAACCCGGAAGGACTAAGAATCCAAATTCGGTTAAAATTATCGACAGAGATTTTATTCGACTCGTTAGAAAGGATATAGCCACTTTCTTCAACTGAAATATTTCGTGACACTTCATTATAGAATACTGTTAAAGGCTTCATTTTATTGTTATTTGAAATAGCCCATAAGTTTCTCTTCTTATCTATTGCAATATCTGGTACAACAAAATAAAATCCATTCTCCGTCATTTCTTTATTTGTCAGGAGCAAGCTATTTAACTTTATATTGCTAGAAATATTAAATGATGCTATTCCACTTGTACTGGAGTTATATAGGCTCAAGTATATCAAACTATCTAAAGAAATTTTCTCAGAAATATAAATACCCAAATCAATATTAATTGTTTTCATATAGAGGTCGTCATACCGATCTTTAAGATAAGGGTTTACTGATAGGTTTGACCAACCAGTCAATGAAAGTCCCTTTTCATCAGCCATAAAAACTTTATTTTTTCTATAATATATTGCATCAGGTGAAGCCACATAAGGTTCATTATTTACAATATGTTCAAATTTGCTATTATTGAGATATCCAAATCCAAGCTCTGACCCTAACCAGATCTGAGAATTATAATTAACAATGCTTGAAAATTTTATATCTGAATTTGAATAAATTTTTTCGAACCTATCTGTGCCTATATCAAATAATACAGAATCTGAAATAGCATAAATATCTTGATCGCCTTTGAGTTCAATATAATTGATAGAGCTTAAATTACTATTATCTCTAACAAGAACTTCGGGAGCACCTCCAACTTTGATGGAGTAAATTGCATCAGAAGAAATAATTGCTAAGCTATTATTATTTGTATTAATAGCTTGAATATCGCCAGTAATATTTGGGAATGGGTTTGTCCAGTATAAGGGATGTTCTTTTTGAGGGTTTCCAGCAATTAAACCTTGGTTAGTATGTAAAATTATATTTTCTTCAAAAGAAACAATTTTTACAATATCATTAATGTCATCTGTATGATAAAAATCTCTATAATAAATTTTTTCATTTGAATATATAAATTCCATTATGCCCCATTTCCCATTTTTGCGAACGGAACTATATATCATATTTTTATAGCTAGTAAATCCTGATACTTTATCAATGTCTAATTGAAACCAATTAACTATCAATTGTTTCAATGGATCCCATACCTGAATGCCCATATTAGAACCTATCCAAATATTTTCCATAAGCCCAACATGCACAGTATTGATATCTGTATCAATTAATCCATGGTCTCTTGTAAAAATTTTATAAAGTTGAGATTTTGTATTATATGTTGAGAGTCCACCCCCAGTACCAAATATTATTTTATTACCTAAATAGGCTAATTCTCTAACTTCAAGAGTTGAAGTTAGAGCCCGCATTTCTCCTATACGCGGTTGACAAAAGATCATACCACTAAAGAGCAGAAATAATATTTTTTTCATGATATTTTGAATGGTGCAGGAATAAAACACAAAAGAAAAATTATCAAACAAGCATAGCCAATTTGCTTATCTTTATATGATAAGGGCACGTGTGTATCTTGGATTGGAGGATGTTTTACAGATCGCATTAGGATTAGCAATAGTATAGCCCATATAAACCAATTGATTGATAAAAAGCTTAATGGGATTAATAATATAAATGCTATTTTTCCAATAATAATCTGTTTTTCACCTAACATAGCATATGCAATGTGTCCTCCATCTAATTGACCTATAGGGAGTAGATTCAACATTGTCACTAATAAGCCAATCCAGCCTGCGAAAGCCACTGGATGAAGCATAATATCTTGCGCCTTTGATAGTCCAGGGTGAGTAATCCATGTAAGAATTTTCATAAGAATCGAATCGCCTAAGATCAAAGCACCCTGAATATCATTCTTTTCAATAACCTCAGATAATAGTAGTCCTACAACCAAAGCTGGTAATGCTATTGCAAACCCAGCTATAGGTCCTGCTGCACCAATCTGAAGCAGTGCATCTTTTCTATATATTGGTGACTTAATTTTAATAAAAGCACCAAAAGTTCCAATCAGGAATAAAAAAGGAGGAGCAGGTATAAAATAAGGCAACGTTGCATCTACTTTATGTTTTCTAGCATAATAATAATGGCCGAATTCATGTGTACCCAAAATAAATAATAATGTAAAGGAAAAAGGTATACCTTTTATAATCTCTAATGGATTAGAAAAAACCCTAGCTCCCTCCATAATTGCGCCAGATAAAAGAGTCGTAAAAATAGTAAGTAAAAATAGAATCCAATGTACCCTAGGAATTTTGGGTATTCTTAAAATCACTTTTTCATTCATCATTAATCAGATAGATTGAAGAGTAATAAATAATATTAATATAAATCTAATTATTTCTATTGCGATCAGAAGATCGTTGCTGTTTATCTTTTATTAACTCATGCATTCCCCTATTTTGCATATCAAGAGTTAATTGATTTATCCAAAGCTTTGTTTGATCAACATACTGATCTATTATTTTTTTTGGGGCTTGCTCTGCCTGCATATGCACAATAATGATTGCTGAAACAACTGGAACATAATTCATTAAATGATCACTGTAAAATCTATCTAATTGACGGATAGTTTCTCGAGGCGACATATAATCAACTCTGTCTCCATAAATACTATCTGCAAAAGCTTGTTGTTCTCCCCAAGATTTCAAATAATAATATAATCTTCCATCAAGAGCACCATTAATATAAGCTGATTTGACCCTATATGTAGATTCGGGGTTACCATTTGTACGAATTGAAACATGTTTCCAATCTGTGCCGTCCCATAGCAACTTATTTTGTTTTTCAATAACCTGGCAAAAAAGTAAGCCCGATAGTATAATATTTATAAGTGTTTTCTTCATCGAACGTAAACTGTTTTAATATTTACGAATTCTAATATACCATAAGATGAGAGTTCATTGCCATAGCCAGATTCTTTCACACCTCCAAAGGGAAGTCTTGGATCAGACCTAACAAAATCATTCACAAAACCTGCACCCGCTTCCAATTCAATATTTGCAATTTCTTTACCTTTCTCAATATCAGATGTAAATACTGCTGCACCCAAGCCATAAACTGTTTGATTAGCTAGAGAAATGGCTTCAGATTCATCTTGGGCTGTAATAATACATGCAACTGGGCCAAAAAGCTCTTCATCAAACGCAGGCATTCCTGGCTTCACATTTGATAAAACCATAATTGGGTGATAGCAGTCAGTATTACTTTTAGGAATATCACTTTCATAAATTAATTTCGCTCCCTGATCAATACTTTTCAAAACTTGAATAGCTAATTCATCTTTCGCAGCCTTATTAACCATTGGTCCAACTGTTGATTTATCTAAAAACGGATCTCCAACTTTTTGCTTGTTCATCTTATTAATAATTTTTTTTTCAAATTCTGACTGAATATTTATATCAACAATAAATCTTTTTGCTGCAATACAACTCTGCCCAGAATTTAAAAGCCGTCCTGAGATACATGAATCTACTGCTATATCTAAATCAGCATCTTTTAACACCACATAAGGATCGCTACCACCTAACTCTAATACAGTTTTCTTTAATACAGACCCAGCTTTTTGGGCAACAGATTTGCCAGCAGATGTACTTCCTGTAAGAGAAACTGCTTTTACAAATGGATTCTCTATTACATAGTCAACTTTTGAAGAGTCAATTGTTAAATTTCTAAAAGTATTATTAGGGATACCCACTTCAATAAAAAGCCCTTCAATAGCATCAGCACATCCCTGAACATTAGATGCATGTTTTATTACAGCTACATTGCCAGCAATCATCGAGGGAGCTGCAAATCTAAATACTTGCCAAAAAGGAAAATTCCAAGGCATAACGGCAAGGATTACACCCAAAGGTTGAAAAGAAACATAACTATCGGAAGCATCAGTTTTGATAGTTTGATCTGCTAAGAATTTTTCTCCATTATCCGCGTAATAATCACAGACCCATGCACATTTGTCTAATTCTCCTATACCTTGAAATAAAGGCTTGCCCATCTCAAGTGCCATAAGACGAGCAAATTCATCCTTTCGTATTCGAATAGCTTCAGCCAAATATTTAAAATATTTACAACGATCTTTGATAGGTATTCTTCTCCATAAATCAAATTCACTGTTAACCTCTGCTATTAGTTGATTTAATTCTTGCTCACTAAGTTGTGGATATACTCCAACAATATCACCATTCGAAGGATTAATTGATCTAAGATCTGACATTTATTTTATCAAGTAATAAAAATAATAGATATGCCAAAATAAAATGGAAAAGGGCAACAAATTCACCAGTTAATATATACCAAGGCCAAGGGCCCATATAGTCTAATAAAGAACCCGTTGGTGGTTTTGCCATAATCCAAAAATAATTTGCATCTAAAATAAGATTTGCAAATAATGCCATTACAAGAAACACATTTAGTGCAATAAATGCTTTTTTTAAACTATTTAATGTTGGCTTTAATTTATAAACGACAACAGCATATATAATCGACACAACTAATAGATGGTGACCCGCAAAATAACGGAAATAATGAAAATGAGGGAAA
>Ga0207992_1000689_pt1 | contig 16343 bp, 14 predicted proteins | sample ETN02SmetaG_FD_185788 | JGI IMG/M metagenome (GOLD analysis project Ga0207992, IMG submission 185788) | Marine microbial and viral communities from oxygen minimum zone, Eastern Pacific Ocean - ETNP2014F10-02SV255 (SPAdes) (version 2) | ecosystem: Environmental > Aquatic > Marine > Oceanic ...
TCCCTTTAGACTAAGTTCAGGAGAAACATCAAGAATTGAGTAAACTTTTTTTATTGAAGATCCAGCAGATCTTAATAAATCGTAAGTGAATGAGAGCTGTATAAAAGGATCAAAGAAGTAGTTTAAATAAAGAAGCAGAGCAACAAGCTCACCAACAGTTAAATTTCCTTGAGCTATCCGTGCTGCTCCAAACCAAATAACAAAACAAATTGATGTAACCCTTGTAATCTCAATAAATGGAAAATATATAGCTATATTTCTTGCAGACTTCATATTCGCCTTGAAATGCTCACTGTTAATTAGATTGAATCTTTCATATTGTACTTTTTCACCTGCATAAGCCTTTATAATTCTTACTCCTGATATTCCTTCTTGTAAACTAGCAAGAACTTGGCCAATCCATTCACGAACATTCCAATAAGCTTTGTCTGCATGCTTACGAAATATTTTTGTTGCTACCCCAAGAAGAGGTACAGCAATAAAGGCTGTTAAAGAAAGCCTTACATCAACTAAAAAAACAGCTACAGTTGCACCCATTATGGTAAGTACCGCTGTAAGAATACTGCCTGCTCCTTCATTAGCAAAGGCTTGAAGACTCTCCATATCAGAAGTCATCCTTGCAACAAGTACTCCTGTTTTGTTCTTTTCGAAATAATCCATGTCTAAGGAAGAAAGATGGCGAAAAAGTTTCTGACGAACTTTTTTTACATAAGTCTCTCCAACTAGCCCTATAGCAAGCAAAGCTTTACTTTGAACAAAATATAGAAAAACTATAGTTATAAAATAATATATAGACTGTTGAAGAACAGTATCATAATTTCCTTGTAGCACCCCTTGGTCAATTCCTCTTGCAATAAATATTGGTCCCAGCATTCTCAGTGTTGTCGCAGCCATAGCGATCATTGAACTTCGTATAAGAGGATTTTTTATTTCTGGAACCAATTTATATGCCTGAAAGAATAAAGTATTTGATAGCATATTACACTTTCTCGCTTTCAAGAAGAAGGTTCCTATAAGACTTTACATCATTTTTTAGGTCCTGATGACTACCTTGTGCCTTAACTTTTCCGTCCTCTATAAAAATAACTTCATCACACATCTCTATAGTTGGAATTCTATTTGTGATAATTAGAGTGGTACTATCATCCATTACTGTCTTTAGTTGTTGACGAATTTCTTCTTCAGTCGATGCATCTACTGCTGACATTGCATCATCTAATATAAGAATTCTAGGTTTTCGTATTATCGCTCTAGCTAATGCCACCCTTTGTCTTTGACCCCCAGATAATCCATAGCCTCTCTCTCCAACTTTTGTTTCGTATCCTTCAGGCAAATCGCTTATAAAATCATCAGCTTGGACTATTGATGATGCCCGTTTAATACTCTCCCTATCATCTACATCTGATCCAATAGTTATATTTTCCTCAGCTGTATTTGAAAAAAGGAAACTTTCTTCAAAGGCTATACTTATATTCTTACGCAATTCTTCCATTGAAATACTTTTTATGTCTACTCCATCGATTTTGATGGACCCAGCACTTGGCTCATACAACCTTGGCAATAAGTATGCCAAGGTAGATTTCCCTGAACCAGTAGAGCCAACAATTGCGACCGTCTTACCAGGTTTTATAGTGAATGTAATATCTTCAAAAATATTATCTTTGCCATACCTAAATTTAACCCCTTCATAGCTTATTTCACCCCTGCCTTCTGATGGAAGAGATTCAGATTGTTTACTCTCTATAATTTTTGGTTTTTCCTCTAATAAGTCGAGTATACGATTCGAAGCTGCAACGCTTCTTGGTATTTCAGAAAGAAACCATGCTGTAATCCTTAATGGCCAGACTAAAAGAATTATGTATTGGGTAAATGCAACAAAATCACCCAGAGAAATTAGATCATTAATTGTTAAGTATCCACCAAGCAGCAAAACTAGCATTGAAACTACCATTGGAATTAATTCAAATAAAGGCACAAAAGTACTTCTGAGCTTTAGAAGCTCCATGGAGGTGTCAAAAATTCCATCTGTAGCTTTATCAACTTTATCTGATGCCGAATCCTCTTTTCCAAAAGCCTTAACAACTCTAATTCCACCGAGTAGTTCCTCTACCTCTGTAGTCATAGCAGCTTGTGACTCCTGAACTCTTGTTGAAATTGAAATCGCTTTAGATGCAAATCTTGAAGCCATTGAAAGAATTAAAGGAATGCTAAATAAAATTAAGCCTCCTAATAGCAAACTTATATTTAATAATGTAACACTTAAGACAAATAATAAAACTATATTTGCCGTTGCAAGAGGAGCAATAGCGAACGCCATTCTTACTTGAGATGCATCTCCAGTACCTCTAGCCATTAATTCACCAGTAGGAACCCGATCGTGGAAACTAAAATCTAGCTTTTGCATATGACTAAAAATGTTATTTCTTATCTCGGCCTCTACATTGTACGAAACCTGCATGCCGAAATACCTTCTTATTCCAATGCTTATTGCTTTAATGTATCCAGCCAAAAGAAGAAAAGATAAAAATGTCACCATTAAAGCGGGTCTGTTTGGAATTATACTGTCATCTATAATTCTCTTTATTAAATAAGGCTGCACAACAACCAAACCGCTCCACAACAAAGCAGTAATAATAGCTACCATAAAATTTCTGTAATTATTTTTTATTTCTCTTCTATAGAATCGTCCAGCACGTTTAAATTCTTCCGTTTTGAAGGTTTTGAACATGTTATTCATGTTATTACCTCTGGAAATTAAACTTTCATGACTTTGTGCATAAATTCACAAACTTATTATCTTAAAAGTATGAAGCTAGATTTAGAAACAAAAATAGAAAATGTTCTAAACGATGCAGATAGAATGTTTATCGCTACAAGTGTAGGCGGCAACTCATCAGGAGCATCAGTATTTTTTAATCGTGATGGTGAAGATTTAATCTTCTTTACTTTTAACCCTAGTAGAAAAGCAGAGCAAATAAGAATCAACCCTCGTGTTCATATTGTAATTTGGCCAAAAGGACAAGAAGGCATTAGAGGTTTACAAATTGATGGAGAATGTTATCAGATTAAAGATTCGGAAGAAATTAAAAAGGCTTACAGCATGATCCTAGAAATTACAGAAGCATTCAAAGAGTTTATGGATGATGATTTTCTGAAAGAGAATAAAGTTGTTGGTTACTACAGAGTAAAACCTACGACAATTAAATACGTCGACTTTTATGAAGATGAAAAATTCGAATGGAAAACTTATCCCCATAATAAATCCTCTGCTATTAAATTCATATCTAAATTAGCACTCAAAAGGATTGGTCTTTGGCTAAGAACAATAAGAGCCCCCTTTCTAACTGCAACTTTAGCACCTGTCTTGATAGGAGCTTCAGTGGCTTTTAATGACTTGAAAGATGCTGGATTAACTCAAACTTGGTCCCCAAAATTATTTTGGACTGTTCTAGCTGGAGCCTGTTTAGCTCAGATTGCGACAAATGCCTCTAATGATTACTTTGATCATACTTCAAATGCTGACGAAATAAACAAAGTTGCAAGCCCTTTTAACGGAGGAAGTAGGGTTATTCAAGTTGGCTTGATGACTGCAGGCCAAGTACTTCTGACAGCAATGGCTGCAATTCTTGGAACAATTGCTATTGGGCTTTATCTAAATAAAGAAATAAGTGGAGAGATGTTTGGTAATACTCCTCTGTTATGGATTGGTATTGTTGGAACTTTTCTTTCTCTAGGTTATACCGGAGACCCAATAAGGCTTGGATATAAAGGTTTAGGAGAAATTGCTATCGCACTCGGTTTTGGTCCTTTAATGGTATTAGGAACACATTATGTTCTAACATCAACAATACACAATACACATATATCAAACTGGAATTGGATTGATGCACTCTTAGCTTCTATTCCAATAGGTATTTTAGTTATGCTTATTGTTTGGATTAATCAATTCCAAGATGCCCCATCTGATGCTGCTATTGGCAAAAATACATGGGTAGTTAAAGCAGCAACTGAAGATGACTGGATAAGACTTGAGAGGCCTTTAAAGTTATACAAACTATTTATGATCGATGCCTTTATAAGCATTGCTCTTATTGGGATAGTAAGTCAATTCACGAGTTACGGAAATAGTTATATATTCATAGCCTTAATCCCAACACTGCTTGCCTGGAAAGCATTCAAAATGGCGGATGAGTGGATAGTAAAATGGAACAATCCTGAAGCAGATAGGCAAAAGGTTCCTTATGAGCTCTTACTGGTTAACGTCTCAACAATAGCTATACATTTTCTTACAGGCATCTTGATTTCTGTTTCCTACTTACTCTAGAATTAATTTTTTCCTAATTCTACAAGAAGTGCTCCTACTAAATCTTGAGGTATATTTCCTGTTCTTCTTGCAAGAATATTAAAATCTTTATCAACAAAAACCCAATAAGGAAATGCCGTTAACCCATATGCTTTAGCAATTTCCTTGTTCAGGTCATATATAGCTGTTGAAGACCATCCTTCTCTTTGTAGCCACTCTGTTGGTGGGTAGTTATCTCTGCCTTTATCTATAGAAGTAGCAACTGCAATTAAATCAACACCTTTAGGGAGTCCGAAGGTGTCAATATAGTCTTGAACGATAGGTACTTCTCTTTGACAATGTGGACACCAGTGGGCTAAAAATATTATGGCTTTAGCTCTTCCATCATTCTTAATTGAAATTATTTGTGAATCTACCCCAGGCCCAGAGAATGAAGGTGCAGGAAGTCCAATTGATTGATCCTCCCCTTCACTGTAAGGAACTAAAGAGTCTCCTGTAACAGATATTTCCCCTTCTGGTAGGCCTGCAGCAACTGGCTCGCTACTCAGAGTAACCCCTATTGCAACAGCTACTCCAACAACAAGTAGAATCACTCCTCCAATAATTATATTTTTACTCACTCGCAACCTCGTTAGATAACTCATAATACATCAGAGAAAGAGATATTGTAATAAATGCAACCAAAGCCATAGTCGGAATTGATATAAAATTAAATATTTCAACGTATTTTAAAGTACATGGTACATCAGATGTACAAACTCCTACTTTGCCACCACCATTTTGAAGGTAGATATGACGTGTACTGATAAGTGAGCCTGTCCCGGCAAAAAAAGCAGCTACGCGAACATACTTTTTAGTTACAGCTACATATATTAATAATATGCTTAGTGGGTACATTATATATCTTTGATACCAGCAGTACTCACATGGAATAAATCCAATTACTTCAGAATAAATCAAACTCCCTATTGAAGAAACTGCTGCTACAGAAACTGGAAGAATAAGTAAGAAGCTTCTAAGTTGTTCGGAACCAGATATTATATTTTTTGAAAATATTAAATAAAGAATTGCCAAAGAAATTACTATTGCAACAATAGTGAGAAATCCAAACAGAGTGTTGAAAAATATTAAGGTTCTCATCAAGATTAAGTATAGATTATAAAATAATGAAATAAAAAAATAACAATATCGATAATTATCTTCGATTGAAGTTATGTTTAATGCTAATCTAGGAATCTATGGGTGCAATTCAAATTAAATCAGCGGGGAAAATATACCCTAATGGGACTAGAGCATTGGCAGATGTAAATATTGAAATAGATGACGGAGAATTTGTAGTACTAGTTGGCCCGTCTGGGTGTGGCAAGACAACACTCCTTCGAATGGTAGCTGGACTTGAAGAAATTACTGAAGGAGAAATTTCAATTGCTGGCAAAGTCGTAAATGAGATTGCTCCTAAAGATAGGGATATCGCTATGGTTTTTCAAAACTATGCTTTATATCCACACATGTCAGTGTTTGACAATATGGCATTTAGTTTGAAGTTGAGAAAGTTGAGTAAAGATGAGATTCAGAAGAAGGTAAAAGAAGCTGCAAAAACTTTGGAGATTGGTGAGCTTCTTGATCGTAAACCTAGAGCACTATCTGGAGGTCAAAGACAAAGAGTAGCTATGGGGAGGGCAATAGTAAGGGACCCCCAAGCATTTTTAATGGATGAACCGTTATCAAACCTTGATGCTAAATTAAGAGTCCAAATGAGAGCTGAGTTGGGTCAGCTTCATAACCAGCTTAAAACAACTACTCTATATGTAACCCATGACCAGGTTGAAGCTATGACAATGGGAGATAGAGTAGCTGTGATGAGGAAGGGTGATTTACAACAGTTAGGTACACCGAAAGAAATTTATTCTAACCCTACTAACTTATTTGTTGCTGGATTTATAGGAAGTCCGTCAATGAACTTCGTAAAAGTGTCTATTGTGGAGAAAAAGAATTCTTTAAACTTAGAATTTGGTTCTGACAGTTTTTCAGTTCATAAAGATCATGAAAAAAAATTAAAGAAATTTATTGATAAAGAAATAATACTCGGAATACGTCCTGAAGCATTTGAAGATTCCATATATAAATCAAGCAAAGATACCAAACGTGAAAAATTGGATGCGGAAACTTCTTTGTTTGAACAACTAGGTTCTGATGCATACATACACTTCTTTAAAGATATAGAACCTGTTCGAACTGATGTAATAGAAGAAATCCTAGAAGATGAAGGGGAGGACCTTTCTTTACTTGGTGAAAAAACTAAATTTATTGCAAGAGTCAATCCCAATGTCTCAGTTAAAGAAGGGGCCTCAATTAGTCTATTTGTTGACCCATCAAAATTTCATTTCTTTGATATTGACAGCGGGATAGCTATTTAGTTAGAGCTAGTAATGATTATCCAGTTCTGCAGTCAACTTGTATATTGATGCTAGATAGCCGCTTTGCATATAACGAGTGAGGATATCCCACAACTTGTCTGACCCAATAGGTCTTGACATTAATTCTGAAGCATCATATTTAAATAGGTTTAGTAATTGTGCATTTCTAATGATATTTGCCTCTTTGATTGTTATCTGATTAGTTATTATAGAAATATCAGACTGCATATTTGCTGGGACAAAAGTTGCATCTAGTTGCTGCATCCAATAATTGCCAAAATCACTTCTGATTAATCTCTTAAGTACTTCAATGACAACTGCATCATCATTCAAAAGAACTAGAGAATCTCCTATTCCGACTACTGATCCTTTATAGTCTTCGGAAGGAAATTGAAAAAAGTTATAATCCGCACCGAATGAATACTGCTCAGGAAAATAGATATTAAGAAAATGACCCATCCAAGAAAAAATACAAGGAGAATCTTTATCCATCAGTACCTTTGGAAGGTTAATAAATTCTTTAGATGTAAGACGGAGACTACCACCATAAACGTTATCTGAACCAAAGGTTAGACTTCCCAAATCTAAAAAAACTGAAAGCATTGTATTGGAGCTTGCTTCAATTTCTAGCTTCCACCATTCGTCATATACTTCTGGGCCATATGTTGCTAATAAAAGATCTTCAACCCAATTAGTAGTAATCCAACCTGAAGCAACACCGCTTTCGCTATCAAGACACCAAGGCTCTTTCCCTCTCTCACTAATTTCACTAGTAAATAACAAGAGCTCATTGTAAGAATTGAATTCGGGAGAACCTATTTCTTCATATTTTGAAACGTTATACCAAATTAATGAATTAGGAAATAACCTTAGCCATGCACCATAATTAATTCCTGTCTCAAGTGATGTTGTTATATCAATTAGATGTTTTGGGTAAACTCTATTTAGGTAATCAGCTTGAATGACATTCTCAATGGGAACCGCTATGGAACGCTCTCCTAAATTAGTAACTCCTTGAGGGTTTGGCATTATGGCTATATCTGGGATGTCTCCATCTTCATAATTCTCAACTATATGCGTTTCAACATCAATAACGGGGAAATATTTAATTCGTATATCTAAATCTTTACCAATTAAATCTAGTTCTTTCTGTAAGTATTCCTCTTCAAAACCAAAATATGGTCCATATATTGCTACATCTGTTCTTGGATTAAACATTAAGACCGCAAAGATTGGAACTGCAATAGCTGTAATATAAAATAAAATTTTATATTTATTTATGTTCATACTAACCCCATAGGTGAGCTGCTCCTCTTACTCCACTGGTAGACCCATAGTGTGAAGGAACAATAGGAGTTGAGAAATCAACGGATGCTATATAAGGAAGGATCCTTTTAGGAATTTCCTTGTATAACTCTTCTATCTCAGACATTCCTCCTCCACAGACAATGACGTCCGGATCGAGTATGTTGATAAAGGAACTAAAACTCCTCGCAACACGTTCAAAATACCTATCCATAACAATTGTACAGTTAGAGTCCCCTTGCTTGAAACCTTCCACTATTTCATATGAAGATAAACTTTTCTTAAAAGAATTCTTATAGTCATTTTCCATTCCTGGACCAGAAATAAAAACCTCTATTGCGCCAACCCTTCCACAATGACGCTTAACAGTTTTTTCATAATCATCCATAGGGCCTGGTATTGGATTCTGTCCCCATTCTCCTGTTATTTTATTAGGACCAACAACCAATCTTTTTTCAACAACTAGACCGGCACCAACACCTGTTCCAAGAATAACTGCAAAAACAGTTTTGTATTCTTTCCCAGCTCCATCAATAGCTTCCGACAATGCTAAGCAATCAGCATCGTTGGCTACCTTTACTTCATACCCTAGTCTCTCTTCAATATCTTTTTTTACTGGACTACCCTCTAATGCTTCAGTATTCGAAACTTGCACTAAATTAGTATCAGGAGCCAATGATCCTGGCATACCTATTCCTACAGAGAAATTCTCATAAGGACCCCCTAGTTCGTTCACTAAGGATACAACCGTATCAATTATCTTTTGATATTCATCCTTTGGAGCATCAACTCTTTTCCTCCCAATTTCTTCATAGGTGTTGGGGTCTAAAATGATGCCTTCAATTTTTGTTCCGCCCCAATCAATTCCTATTTTCATTAATTTTCCTTAAGCGTAAAATTTAGACTATACTTTTCGATGTTACTCTCTCCAATAATTATTGTGCCATTCTTCTTATCTTTTAACCAGACTTCAGGAGCATCCGGAAAATTTTCTGCATAATCTGTAGCGACCCCAATTAATACTTGCTCTCCATCGTATAGATTGATTGTTAGAAATCTTAAATAATAAAAGTAACTTTTACACCTGTCATCTTCATCTGTGAAGATTAAGCCTTTAATCTTATTTTTGTAGTATTTTTCTTTTTTCAGCTCAATTGAAAACTCTCCAGAGCCAAAATTTTCCCAAGAAGGGCCGAGGCAAACTCCGTTAAATTCACTTTCATAATTTTCTCTAAATTTCATATCAAAAACTAGAAAGTAGCTTTCTATATGGCTATCTTCTTCGGGGAAACTTTGAACTTCTAACTCAATGTGCTCTTTTGTCTCATAAATATTAAATACTAACTTTGTATTTACATTCTCAATTGCATCATTTGAATATATTTCATATTCAATTACTTCAGTACTAGAAGTACAAGATATAAATAAGAAAAAAGATATAGTAAAAACTTGGGATCTCAACCCTTTACTGCTCCTCCAAGCAAACCTCTAACAAAATATCTCTGTAAGCCAAAGAAAACTCCGAGAGGAACGAGGATTGAAATAATAGCGCCAGATGTTCTAAGATGCCAAGCTTCACCAAACCTACCGACAACAATTTGTGACATGTGTGATGTCACTACTAGATTTTCTGGTCTATAGATTCCTAAGAATACATTTGCTACTAGAAAATCATTGTAAACCCATAGAAATTGAAATGTTGCAAATGCAGCTATTCCAGCTACTGACAATGGCAATACCAATCTAAAAAAAGTTGTAAAGTGAGTAGCACCATCAATTTTTGCTGATTCAATAACACTTCTAGGAAGACCCATCATAAAGTCTCTTAGTAAAAATGTAGCCAAAGGTAAGCCGAAGCCCGTATGTGCAAACCATGTAGCAACAAATGTTCCATTTAAATCTAATGCAGGAATTATTGGGAAACCTGCAATTTCAATTCCATCTTTAAACAGCTGAACAAGAGGGATAAGGGACATTTGTAATGGAATTATCATAGAACCAACAACAAATAAAAATAATATATTCTTTCCTTTAAATTCCATAAATGCAAATGCATAAGCTGCAAATGCTGCAATTGTTATTGGAATAATTGTTGAAGGTATTGTTACAGCTAATGAGTTGTAAAATGATCTATCTAAATTTTCAGCTCTAAAAACTTCTTGATAATTTTGAAAACTTAGTTCTGACCAAATAGTGCCAGTATAAATTGCGTCCCACCAAGAAGTTCTTTTTATTGCTTCACCAGGTCTAAATGAACTTAGTAAGAACCCAAAAATAGGGAACATCCAAGTAAGAGCAATTGAAACTAAAATCAACTTTGTAATTGGTTTGTCATACCATTTCTGAGTACTTCTTATCATCCTTCTGAATTATCTCTTTCTCTCAATGCAGTACTTATGATAACTGGTAAAACACAAACGAATATTAAAACTGCAACAGCAGATGATCTTCCAAAATTTCTATATTTTGAAAATTCATCCAACATCTTTACAGCTAATAAATTGGTCTCCAAATCTCCTCGAGTTGAGACATATATAATATCAAATGCTTTAAGAACAGTGACAACCATGTAGGTTCCAACTACAACAATGGTACTTTTAAGATACGGCACAACTATTGATCTAAAAATTCTTAGCTCTGAAGCTCCATCAATTTGTCCAGCCTCCATTATCTCTGTTGGTATTGCTTTTATGCCAGCAGAAAAAACAACTGCTGCAAAACCTGTATACATCCAGACCATAATAAGCATCAGTAGAAGTGTGCTGATAGGAAGGTTTATCATCATATTTGCAAACCAACCTCCAGATTCAAGACTCTCTGCAATAGGCAAACCTGAAAGATCTCTCTGTTGAAGCCAACCAACAGGTGCTAAACAGCTCGAATCATCAAATCCATAAAATTCTCCGTCAATAATTCTATTATTCCAACACTTGTCTCCTTGAGAAACTCTGATGCCATTTATAATGCCTATCTGAGTGAGAGGAGGAGGTCTATATTCGTATATGAATTTAAAAATTGCAGTTGCTCCAACTGCAGAAATTGCCATAGGCATAAAAACGATTGATTTGAAAAAAGACTCTCCTTTATTAAGTCTGTCTGTCAGCCAACCAACAATTAGACCTATTGATAGTGTTAAAAAAACAACTGAAATTAACCAAACAACTTGATTTCTAATTGTTGTTATCATTTCTGCATCTGTAAATGCCCATATATAATTGTCGATTCCTACGAAATCATTGCTATATCTATCTTTAAAACTTAAATATATTGTCCGCATAGCTGGATAAAAAAGGAACAGACCAATCATAAATATTGATGGTCCTACAAACATTCTTGCCTCTAATACTTCTCTAGAATCTTTAGGTACTAGTTTTATTAACTTATCCATACCTAAGAAGAGCAAAAATATAAAAGTAGATCCGAGTGGTATTGCAATAAGAACTAACACATTCCTAGTTACCAAATCTGTTAGTTCTCTAAATAATATGGCTTGAGATAGAAACCAGAACAAAGGGAAAATACCTAGTGCCAAGGTGGATATCCCGTATGTAAAAAGTTTTTTCTCTTGTGTCTTCTGTTTCATGCTAATTTTTTTTAATTCTAGCTTATTGGCTAAAAGATAGCCACCCATATGGGTGGCTATCAAATTTAATGATTACTTCTCAGCTTAAGGCCAAGACTTATCAATATTGTCCATTGCAGTATCAATGTAACCTGAACCTTCAACTGCTAGATTCATCATTTCTTTCCAGAATGAACCAGCACCAACCTCAGGTGGCATTAAGTCTGATGCGTCAAACCTAAAAGCATCAGCTGATAATGCATCTGAAATGATTCCTCCTAATATTCTGTTGATATCTTTTGAATATAGAGAGTTATCAAATCCAGTGTGAGCACTTAACCTTGCATTGTTAGGCATTTGAGCTGCTTTTTCATGGAATTCTGCACTAAGCATATATTCCGCTACAGCTTTTGTAGCCTCTCTGTCGTTAAATGCACCCCACATATCCCCAGCACCTAAAGCAGCCTTTGGAAGACTTGCATCAATTGTTGGGAATGGGAATACTGTTGTTTCAGTACCTGCCCCTGGCTGAGCGGACTCAGGCCAGAAAGCTGTAATGAAAGAAGCTTGTCTATGCATAAAGCAACCTGGGTTGCCATTTGCATCTTTTGAGAACATTGGATCTTGTGCGTTACCAAAGTATGTTGATACGATAGCATCTGTACCACCAACAACATAATTTTCAGTATGCATTATTTGACTCAAAAGAGATGCAGCATTTTTTACAATTGGATCTGAGAACTTAAGTTCATTTGTAACCCACTTGTCATAAGATGCTGTACCATTTCCGGTACGAAGCATAATGTCTTCCATCCAGTCAGTAGCTAACCAACCAGAAGCACCATTTGAGTACATACCAAAACAGAATGGATTCATTCCGTCTGCGACAATTTTGTCAGCAAGAGCAATCATTTCATCCCATGTTTCTGGAACTGTATATCCTCTTGCTTCAAATTCTGCTGGTTGATACCAAACAATACTCTTTAAGTTAGCTGCATTTGCACCACCATAGACAACACCATCAACTTCACCTAATCCTACTAAATAGGATGAGAAGTTTGTTCTGTAATCAGCTAGGTCAATACCTAGATCTTCAAGAGATGTTAGCATACCCCTTTTTGCAGCATCTACAACTGCACCAGGTTGTGGCCATAATGCAAAGTCAGGTGTATCACCAGACTCCATTTGAATTTGTATTTCTTGCTCAAAGTTATCTGATCCTTGATAAGTAACAATAATTCCTGTTTCTTCAGTGAATGCATCAAAGTTTGCTCTGAAACCTTCTTGGTCTTCACCGATAAGGGCACCTGTAATAGTGACCTCTTCGCCTTCAAGGCTTCCGCCTCCACAAGCGCCAAGAATTAAAGTGAAAAGCAAAAAAATAACCAATAAAGGTTTATTCATTTTTTATTTCCCCTTTTTATACGTACGTAGAAAAAGATACAACCCCTTTTTGATTTGAAAAACCAAAATAGATTGCTTCCTTAACTTCTATGAATATTAATTATATTTAATACTTTTTGTTGTTAGAAATATTGTTTTTTTACGATTTTCAGTTGAATATATTAATAATTATATTAAGCAAAAGTGCCCGAGGGGGGACTCGAACCCCCACACCCTTGCGAGTAATGGATTTTAAGTCCATCGCGTCTACCAATTCCGCCACCCGGGCATAAACTTAATTTAGTACTTTATTTAAAATCAGCCCTTCTAATATATCATTTTCTGAGATAACTAATTTATTTATTTTAAAGTTTTCCATCAATTTTAATGCGATTAAAACACCTGGAGTTATTGTTGTAGACCTAGCAGGGTCTAAACATGAATATTGATTAATAATTTCTTCTGGATTTAATTTTCTTAGCTTATAATAAAATTCCTTTAGCCACTTTTTCTCTATTGTATGTAAATGAGTTTTTTCATTATCATAAGTTTCTAGCCCTAGAGAAATCGCAGCTAGTGATGTAAATGTTCCTGCTGTCCCTATCGCCTGAGTAAAGTCAAAACTGCTAAAGTTCATCCCGTCTTTTAATATTAAAGAATCAATTAACTCAACTGCTCTCTTTTCCTCCCCATCAACAACTGGTCTGCTCGGGAGGGCCTCTTCTGATATTCGAACGACACCCAATTGGTAACTAGTTGAGGAAACGGTCTGTTGGTCTTTATATATAACTTCAGTACTGCCACCTCCTATATCAAAAAGGATAGTACGTTGATCTTCTGGAAAATCATAAAGGGCCCCATCTAAAGTAAGTTTTGCTTCTTCTGTTCCAGAGATAACTTCAATATCTAGATTGAACTTTTCTTTAATATACTTCTTTATCTCAAGGGAGTTTTTGCTGTCCCTCATCGCAGAAGTACCGACAGCAAAAGTACCTCCTACCTCATGTTTATTTATTTCTTCAAAAAAAATACTCACCGCTTCAGTTACTCGTGTTAGTGCATTTTCTGAAATATCACCAGAAGATGAAATTCCTTCTGCCATTTTTGTCACAATATGCTTCTTGCTTATCTTATTTATCTCACCGTTCTCTACTGAGGCAATCAAGACACGTGTTGAGTTTGATCCAAAATCAAGTGCTGCATAATTTACCATTTGTTTTTCCATTCAGAATTAAATTTAGCCCTACCTTCCCTTTCTTCTACACAAGGAACAGTGCAGTCGGTTCCTCCTATTAATGACTCTATAGTTTGTCCTATTGGATTTTTTCCAGTAGCTAAGTGGTCAGCTAAATGTGCATGGAGGCACTTGATATGGTCCGAAGTACCGCCGACACCTCCTTCAGGAGATATATGACCTGAGTCAACCTCAAGTAATCTTCTCTCTTCTTCGTATGTTTTTTGTCTCTTTTTCCAAAGAGTTCTAAAACTTCCTTTTTTTTGAATAATCCCATCAAAAAGTTTGACCATACCTGAGGCTTCCAATGAAGATACTCTTTGTACTAATAGAGGACAGGTAAGCCAATAAGTTGTTGGGAAAGGTGTCCCATCATCTAAATTTGGAGGAACAAAAGTAACAACTGGCAAACCAAGATGACATCTACTCCTAATATCTATATGGGATCTAACTTTTCGCTTAATTTGAACTTCTATTATTTCTTTGTCATTATTTTTTTTCAATTTCTACCAGTAATAAAATCAATAAATTTCTCAATCATGCTTTTCCTTTGTTCTTGGTTGAATATTTCAGACAATGGAGCAACGGGCTCTGGCACTTTCATTATATATATAATCTCACCTTCTTTGCCATACCCCTCTCTCCTTAGTACTTTTTCAATCATTTCGGGATCTTCTAGATCTCCAATCTCTTTATTAAGTTGACCTACTTGTTGCTGCAGGGAAAAAACATATTGCTCTTTTTCTATTTTTTCCTGTCTTACAGTTTCTAATTCAGTTAAAGAAATGTCGAATGCAAGATAAGTAATTCCTATTAATAGGGAAAAAATAGTTATCTTTTTATAGACTAAACCTAACTTTTCCATTTCATTTCTTCCATGCTTCAGTATTAAATTTTTTCTGACCCAATTTTTCACTTATTCTTAATAGTTCGTTATATTTTGAAGTTCTTTCAGCCCTTGCTGGCGCCCCTGTTTTTATTTGTCCACAATTTGCTCCAACTGCTAAATGACTTATAAAAGTATCTTCCGTCTCACCAGACCTGTGTGATATGACAGAACTATAATCATTTTTCTCAGCAAGCCTAAGTGTCTCTATTGTTTCTGTAAATGTACCGACCTGATTCAGCTTTATAAGTATTGAGTTTGCACACTTATTACTAATGCCTTTTAAAAGAATACTTTCATTAGTAACAAATAAGTCGTCCCCAACAAGTTGTATTTTTGTCCCTAATGCTTCAGTTAGTTTTTCCCAACCTCCCCAATCATCTTCTGCCATTCCGTCCTCAACAGAAATAATTGGATATTTTTTTACTAAATCTACTAAGAAACCTACCATTTCTTCATCAGAAAATTCCTTACCTTCAAGATAATATTTTTCATTGTTATAAAATTCAGTTGAAGCAACGTCTAAAGCTAAAGAAATCTGTTCTTCAGGTTTGTAGCCAGCTAAATTAATAGCTTTCAATATTATTTCAATAGCATTTTCTGATGAATCTAAATCTGGGGCAAATCCTCCTTCATCTCCTACATTTGTAGACATATTATTGCTTTTAAGCTCTTCTTTTAAATGATGATAGACCTCAACCCCTGCACGTAGAGAATCTGTATAGCTATCAAAACCATGAGGGATAATCATAAACTCTTGTATATCAATATTGTTATCAGCATGTGCTCCTCCGTTTAATATATTCATTAACGGGGTTGGAAGATGAGGGTCTCCATAAATATTTGGTATAAGCTCAAAAAGTTCTTTATTAGATAAAGAGGAGAATGCTCTTACGCTTGCCAGAGAAACTGCAAGAATAGCATTGGCTCCGAGCTTTTCCTTACTACCAGTCCCATCTAACTCAATTAATTTTTTATCTATAGCCTCTTGAGTAGAACAATCGAGGTTGATCAATTCAGGTTTAATTAGTTGGTCGATATTTGCGATTGCCTTCTCAACCCCCCTGCCAAGATATTTTGAACCACCATCGCGTACTTCATAAGCCTCAAGGGTTCCTGTAGATGCCCCCGAAGGAACTGCAGCACGTCCTGTGGCTCCACTATTTGTAATTACTTCTACTTCTACAGTAGGATTGCCTCTAGAATCAAGTATCATTCTAGACTTTATGTCTGATATTAAACTTTTCATAACC
>Ga0207992_1000696_pt1 | contig 16288 bp, 17 predicted proteins | sample ETN02SmetaG_FD_185788 | JGI IMG/M metagenome (GOLD analysis project Ga0207992, IMG submission 185788) | Marine microbial and viral communities from oxygen minimum zone, Eastern Pacific Ocean - ETNP2014F10-02SV255 (SPAdes) (version 2) | ecosystem: Environmental > Aquatic > Marine > Oceanic ...
CTTCAAATATTTCTTCTTCAACTGGTTCAGATTCTTCAACTGGTTCAGATTCTTCAACTGGTTCAGATTCTTCAACTGGTTCAGATTCTTCCAAAATTAGTTCTTCTTCGTCTTCTTCTGGAGTTTCCTCTAGAGTTTCTAAACCTAATTCTTCCCAAGACATTCCTGCATCCAATAGGCGTTCAACTAATATTGATTTTTTACCAGAAATAGATACATCAGAATCTAAACAAAGCATCCTTAACTCCTTGTGAGAAAGTGATGATGGAGGTAAATCCACGCTAGACTCATCTTGTTCTGGCATCTGTAACAATAATGTTGGGACATTGCTAACCTTTCAAGTCTGTTGCTAAAAACTTCACTTCAATATATGATTTATCACCTTATTGAATTACCCAAGAACTGAAAAAGGATGTGTTTTCTGCTCTGTTTGGGTGGGGTTACTTTGCGATTAGCTATTCTTTCTCGTGGACCGAGGTTATACAGTACTAGAAGATTGCAAGAAGAAGCTTTGAAAAAAGGCATTCAAACAACGATTTTAGATCCACTACAATTTTCATTATCAATTAGTAAAGAAGCACCTCAAATATTACACAAAGGAAATAAGGTAAATTTTGATGCCATATTACCTAGAATTGGACATTCTATAACTTCACATGGGGTTGCATTATTGAAACAATTTGAACAATTGGATATTTACACCGCCAATTCCAGTGAAGGAATTAGACAAAGCAGAAATAAATTATTAGGTGCACAAATACTTGGCAGGAATAATGTTCCTATTCCCAAAACTGCATATGTTCGTAATATTAATGATGTTGAAAAAGCAATTAAATTAGTAGGTGGACTTCCAGTTGTGATAAAGGTATCAGAAGGGACTCAAGGACGTGGAGTATATCTTCGACATTTATACAAAGATGCTATTGGACTTGTTTCCGCATTGTTAGATTTAGAACATGAAGTTTTAATTCAACAATATATTCATGAAAGTCATGGAACTGACATTAGAGCATTAGTTGTTGGTGACAAAGTAGTTGCTTGTATGAGAAGGCGTGCTAGAGGTAGGGAATTTAGATCTAATTTTCATTTGAATGGTACTGTTGAATCTATTAATCTGCCTCCTGAATATGAAGAGGTTGCCCTTAGAGCAGCGAGAGTACTCGGTCTAAATATTGCAGGTGTTGATTTATTAGAAGGAAAGAATGGGCCACTTGTACTTGAAATAAATTCTTCTCCAGGATTGGAAGGAATAGAAATGGCATCAGGAGTAAATGTTGCTAAGAAGATTATAGAATTCTTAGAAGAAGACGCACAATTTGCAAAGGTAAGTATGGATCAATTACTGCTGACAGTCCCAGGACATGGGATCTTACCAATACACTTAGTAAATCATCCATGGCTAGTTGGTGAAGAAATTGGAGATGTGTTCAATGAGTCTGGAACTCATGCGTTTGCATTATCACGTGCACGTCAATTAGTTTGGGCTCCTGAAAACAATTTGAAATTAAGATATAATGATATTTTAATATTCTATGGAGAGTTACATCAATTAAGAATAAATCTAAAGAATATTTTAAATTTTGAAGAATATAATTCTCATAAAATAGGTTCTAAAGTTGGAAATGCGGAAAATTTTGAAACCTCATAATTTCTTCATTTATTAGTGAATTCTCGCGAAGCATTCAAAACCTCTAATATTCAAGGGTAGTTGCCATTTAGGCAGGGATGCAGTCGCGTTGCGACAAAAAGAGGGGATGCTATGTCTTTAGAACGTACTCAAGAATTAGAGCAATTATTAGATATTCAAAAGAAATTAAATGAAGGTAATTTACCTGATAGAATAGTTCGTTTATCTCATGTTTCATGGCACCCATGCTGGATTCAACAATTGAAAACAGAAGGGAAAAGTAATAACACAATTAAATCATATCTTTGTGCCGCAAAAAAATTCCTATCTACAAAAATTTCTCCTGCTGAAAAAACGTTAGAATTAGAGGATTTAGAAAATCTAACAGTAAAAGATTTGAATTTGCATGTAAACCCAAATAATGGTAGATTAGATATTTGGTTACAATCAATTAATGAATTGAAAGCGTCTACAGTAAATGCTCGCCTTGCAGCCATAAGTCACCTAATAGAATGGATTGGTCACCATTTACCAGAACATATTATCAGACCAAGAAAAGGCAAACAAATTCCAAAAGTTCTTTCTAATGATGAATTAAAAAATGTCAGAACTGCTGCATTCAATAGCGAAAATCCCCTTGCACATTTAATTGTTACATTTTTATTAGAAACTGGGATTAGAGTTAGTGAATTATGTGGATTAAATATTCATGATGTTGATTTTACCGATAAAAGTGCAAGAGTGGTTGGAGGAAAAGGAAACAAGGACAGAATGGTACTCTATACAGATCAAACTGCAGAAGTATTGGTATGTTGGATTGCCTTAAGGGAAAAACTTTCACTAGTAGATGAAGATGCATTATTGGTTAATTCAAGAGGTAAAAGAATTACTCCTCGAGGGATTCAAAAATTAATGGATCGTATTGCTGAAGATGCAAACATATCAAAAAAACGATTGTCTCCTCATGTATTACGGCATAATTTTGCTACGGGATTATTAGAAAGAGGGGCAGATATAGTTTCAATACAACGTTTACTTGGACATGCAAATATTCAAACAACCAGAGTATATCTTGAAATCAATGATCAAACACTTAGAGAAGTATATACACGTGCTCAAAGTAATTTAGAACGAATAGAAGAATGATCTATTTTTTACCTGCTCTTTTTGATGTTGTTTCTGGGCCTTTCCATGTTTTTGAGGATACTATTTTATTTCCTAAATGTCCTGGAATAGGGCAATACTTGCCACTTCTACAACGGCTACATTTTTCTTTATTTGGCACCTCAACAACTTTACGAAGTTTTCCATACTTTCGCCTAGGCATTAATCATAGCAATTAAAAGAACAGTATAATTATTACTTTATCTTTTATTCTTATTTATTTTTGAAAGTACATCACTTAGTTTTGGTGATTTAATTATACCTTTTCTTGCTAATTTCGCCGCCTCTCTTTTTGCTGCCGCAGCTTTCTTTGCTGCTGCTTTCTTTGCTGCATTTGCCTTTCTTGTTGCTGCAGCTTTCTTTGCTGATGCTGCTTTCTTTGCTGCATTTGCCTTTCTTGTTGCTGCTGCTTTCTTTGCTGATGCTGCTTTCTTTACTTCTGCGGCTTTCTTTGCTGCTGCTTTCTTTGCTGCATTTGCCTTTCTTGTTGCTGCTGCTTTCATTGCCGCAGTTGACTTTTTAGAGCCACTTGATTTCTTTGATTTCTTACTATTTGATTTAGATTTTTTTGCTGCCAAATTAATCCCCTGTGTATCTTGGGGTAACGTACGAACCTATGAATCTGGTGTTTTTAAAATCAACAACATCTTATGAACTTTCTTTTTGGGATATAATGTGTCTGACAGTGAAGTTTCACTAATTGGGGCAAATCCTGAATCTAGTATACTTTGGATGCAAATTAAAAATGGAAAACCCCAAATGAAATGTATTGATGGTTTATTAAGGCCCTCTGAATTTCCGGAAAAAGGCAAAAAAGTATTACTTGGAGATGTGGCATCTGTCTTGTTACGAATCAGTGGTCCTCACGATAATATTCAATTTATCACACCACCTACGTTTGATGAACAAAGATGGGTCTTAAAGATTGATTCGCCTGAATTAAAAATAAAAATTGAAAGCTACCCTTATTGGGGTTTTGGATTATTTTCAAGTTGTTACTTGAACAAAGTTGAACTTAATGGCAGCTTATTAAAAAGATCAAAATTAATATTTGATCTTGTTGCTGGTTTAGGAAGAAATCCTTGGGAACCTAAAATTAATTTTTTTTGGGAAAGGGCCACAAAGAGAGGAATTAAACAACATCATGAAAAATGGTTAGAATTAATAAATTATGCGAAAAAAAGTATGGAAGAAGAAATAGAAGAAACCCATTCTAGATTTTTAGAAGTTAAAAAACGGGCAAATCAACCAAAATTATTTCCTCCTAATTGGAATCAAAACAATTCAAAAAACAAATTGAAGGATGTTACAAAAAACATCAGCATTGCAAAACAAGCATTACATGATCAAAATGCTGCTGGATTAAAACGTGCATTGGATCGTGCAGAAGCTAAATTGATTGAGGCAGACCCATTAGTAGGATTGCAAAATGAAGAGTTAATTGAAAACGATAAATCAGATTTACTAATAATTGACGAAGTCCCTTTTGTTGATTTAGTCAAAGAAGAGGAATAATTCCATCTATTTGATATAGGGGGAGTAGGTCGCCGAATTACTGATAAGATGGCTGGGAAGAAAGAAAAGGGTAGCGGGATTCAACAAGCCGCAGGTCTAATTAGATATTTTGACGAGGAATCAGAAGATGCTTGGAAGATAAGTAAAACGCAGGTATATGTTGCTTGTTTAGTACTTGGTGGCGGTGTTTATCTGCTAAATCATGGTGTTATACAATTTATTTGGAGTGCAATAGAAACATTATTTTAAATTAGTTTTTAATTGCTAAAGGTTCTATTTCTACAACTTCTTCACATTTAATTGCTAATTCATTTGCTGCAGCAACTGCCGTTTGAAAATCTAAAGTCATGCAAATCTCAAATGGTTCACAATTTTGTTCATGAAGCATTAAACGATATGATGCACCTAAGTTTTTAGCAATACGTAAATTCTGCCAAACCCATTCATCGTTTTCCATTGTTAACAACAATGACTGGTTCATCATATAATTGCCAACAGATCTAGCAAATTTCGCTCTTTCTGCCAATGCTGCAATTGTTTTGTCATGACTTGTCATTTTAGCTAACAAGGGATGTGCCCTTGGTATTAATTTTTGTTTTTTTGTCCTGCCTTCGCGAAACGCTCTACCCATCTTTTCCCCATCCTTGGACTAATGTCCAAATTTTTCTCAGCCCCTTTACTTTATATGTTTAAGGGAAAAAAAATAGTAAATAATACGATTATTCAAGTTGATGGCCTTTAGGCAATTGTGTATTATTAATCTCCATTAATAAAATACTAATTAATCCTAAAATAGGTAATACCATTCGTAAATCTGAAAAAATATTAATACAAATTATTACTGATAATATCATACTTAATGTTGTACTGAAGTTAACTAATTTTATCTTTAATGTTAATAATGGTGAAGTTTCTATCATAATTGGTAAAGTTAAGGAAAATAATATTGCAATAATCCATCCATTTAGTAAACTTAAAGAAATTAAAGAGGAATTAATACAACCAATTAAGATCCCAACAAATAATCCATACCTCCATCCATGTAATTCTGGCCTTGAGCGTTCATCTAGTCCAATTATTGGCAATAAACTAAAAATTAGAGCGAAAAGTAAAATTGGAAACAATTCAAATAATAATTCATAAAATATGCTAGCATTATTCCATTCAGGTGATAATAATGTAAAACTGAAAAATATCAAAAGTAGGAATCCGATTATAATACTACTTGCTAAACCAATAGAACGATTTTTCCCAGCCGGGATTTTTGAATCTATATTTTCTGAATAATGAATGAAAATTGGAACTAAACAAAATAACATTAATGATGTTACGATTGTGCCCATACGTATTACCTCAAGTTCTGAAAATATAGTTACATCCCAGATACTATTTGCTAAAGGTGTCAACGATTCTAAGGGGCCCAATAATATGGAAATCATGCCGGAAAAACCTAAGATAAGTAAAAAAACCTTTGTTGTTTTTTCACTAGGATCTAATTCCATTGCGTGGGGTCCAAAACCAAGTAAAACACCAAAAAGAATGGTAACAAATATTCCCTTTTTTGATGATTCAAATAGTAAATTACCGCTTAGGGGGGCAAAATCAGGGTTAGTTACAATTTCAAAAGTTTGTTCGGGTAATATACCTGTCAAACATATTATCCATAATAATGAAAACCATCGGTCAACCATATCTCTACTTCTAATTTTTATTTTTGATGGGTTAAAGCTTAAAATTAAATGAATAAATAATAACATACTCATTAACATAATTGATGCACCATCATATCCTGCAAATAAAGACATTAAGCGATGAGTAAACTGGGAATCTGAATCAAGATGAAAAGCAACGTGTACATGAGATGAATCTAAAAACAAATGTGCAAATAAATAGCGAATAAAGAGTATTAAAAACAGAATAACTGGCAATAACCTAAGTATAATTTCAATTAATTTGATTTTATTATTCTCCCATCCTCTTGAAATAAAGAATTTTCTTATTGGTAATGATAATAATAATGTAAAGCAACTTAACAAAGAAAATGCAACAATTACATTTGCAAATGGACTTTCTCCTGTCTCCATTAAAACAGGGTCAGGAGATACAGTTTTTCAAACAAACCTAAGGAGAGGTTTTTTTGTGGCTGTTTTACTCGGAAAATCTGATAGGGGTTATTTATGCGACTAAATCAAGAAAGTGATTTCATAGAAATTGCAAAAAATTCTCCTATTACTAAATTAGCAGAACAATTAGGTTATGATTTAGAACAGTGGATAGAATACAGTACAGTTCCTTTACCTGAAACCATACGTGTTAATCCGATTCATCAAGATTGTAATTGGACTATTTCTAAATTAGAAGAATTAGGCGGTAAAAGAATAAAATGGATTGGTGCAAAAACACTAGGTTTTCAAATGCCTTGGATTAAAGGTGGTGCTGAACAAGATGATATTCGAAAATTGTTACAATCAATGCACAATTCTGGAAGGCATACGCGCCAAGAAGCAGTTTCGATGATTCCTGCAGAATTAATTGACCCAAAACCAGGAGAGAGGATTTTAGATTCTTGTGCTGCTCCAGGATCAAAAGCCACACAACTAGCTGAATTAGCAAAAGATGATGCTGCAATTATTGCTAATGAACCAAATAAAGGTAGAATGAATATGTTAGTTACAAATCGTTCTAGATTAGGATTAAGGTCTATTGCTATAACTCAACATGATGCAAGAAATTTTCCAAGGGTTCCACAACCTGGTTTTGATGCCGTATTAGTTGATGTACCTTGTAGTGGAACTGGAACTATTCGGAAAAATAAAGGTCTCTGGTGGAAATGGAAACCATCTATCTCTAAATCTCTCCATAAACTTCAATTGAAAATTTCAGAAAGGTGTGCATCTTTACTAAAGCCTGAAGGAAGGATGATTTATTCCACATGTTCAATAGATCCTCTTGAAAATGAAATAATAGTTGCCAAATTACTAGAAAAATATGATTGGTTAGAACTTGAAAGAATTAATGTTGAAGAAAAACTAATTGGAGCAAAATATGATTATGGAATTGATGACTTAGAACCTTTTATTGATGAAAAAACATTTGAAAAATTTCCAACTGAAAAATCAATTTCTCAATTGAAAAATTGTATAAGAATTAATCCAAGTCAAAACGACTCTGGTGGATTTTTTATAGCCATGTTTCGCCAGATAGAAGAATCTGAAAATGCTCGTGCATTAGAGTATAGAGACAATTGGCCTCTTGGAACACGTGATTCTCCAAGAGAAGATCATGGTGCCCCAATTCCAATCACAAAAAATAGATTAGGTGAATTGAAAAATGAATGGGGAGAATGGGAAGGGTTTGAAGGAAAATTATGGGAACGGGGGAGGACAATTATTGAGGCTAGTAATGCATTAAGTGAAGGGTTTTTTGAACCTGCTAGAATTGATGGATTAGGAAACCAGCTTCCTGGAAATCATTGGCATCCATTAAAGGTTCGACAATTAGGAAGGGTTGCATTTAAAGATTCAAATTCTCAAGGGTTGAGGCCTAAGGCGGAATTATTGAGGGGGCATTTCTCATTTCCAAAAAAACATATTTTTAAAATCGAAAATAATCTTCTTTTTAGATTATTAGATGAAGGAGTAATACCGATTGAAGAATTAAATGATGAAATTAAAAATGAAAGGTCTGGAGCAATACTACTTGATATAAATTGGATTAGTGGTAGAAGATTATTGCCCGCATGGCTTGGAACGGGACTGAGATTATTATTAGATGAAAATGAAAAATTAATATTGAACACACAAAGGGAGGATTTTAATTGAAAAAAGGTAGAAAAATAATTACTAATGTAGTAATTATTGCACTCTTTTCGACGATATTTGCTACAATTGCAATGGCTGAGGATCAAACACGTGTTCTAGCTACAAAAAATATTGATTTTGAAAAAAATTCTAACCTAGTTGAATGGTTTAGTTCAACAGATTGTACTTCTTGTAGAACCTTTGAAAATGAAAACATTAATTCAGAATATGCATGGATAACTTGGTTTAATTCTCAAAATGATAAGATTAACAACCTAGCAAGATCAGATACTAATAAAAGAATGAGCCAATTAAATGACTCAACGGTTCCTCTTCTTGTAGTGGATGGCAGTATTATCAACATTAATGAAAACGAAAGTGTAGACAAATGGAATGAGGCTTTGAAACAATCAATTGAGAATAATAGAAATAAAAATGATTTGATTAATATTTCAATGGATTTAGAACTTATTGATTCAACTGGAGATAATAATGCTGACGAAATTCGATTATTTGGTGAAATTACACCATTGGAGAATTTACATAATGATACCGCAATACATATTCATATCATCGAAAATATTGCTGATTCTGATGGTTCTGGTGCAAGGCCATATATTTCGAATGTCCTTAGAGAATGGGTCCCTAGAATGGATTTTTCAGTTGAAAAGGGGAATTCTACAGAATGGCAATATTCCTTATCTGAAACATACCTTGAAAGTGCTGATATTAACTTAAATGATGGTGATTCTAATAGATATTCAGTTGTTATTTCCGTTCATGGAGAAAGTCTTGAAAATAATACTCAGATGCGTGTTTTAATTGCAAAAGAAACTTCACTCCCCTCTCTAAATGAACAAAAAGAATGGGCGGGTTTTCCCTTAATATTGTTAGGGAATATAATCCTGATTTCTGGATTAGCATTTATGGTGATTCAAGAAAGGATAAGAGAAACTGGACTACCCCTTATTGAAGGAAAAATTATACATTCTAAAGAAGGTGAAAAGAAAATTAATTTGAATATTAAAACGGGAAACAAAAAAGTAGAGGTTTTGAAAGTAGAAGTGAATAAAGGATGGCGTACTTCAAAATTAAAAAACCTACCAATCATTAATCGAAAATCTGTTTTAGATTTTGATTTTAAAGTTCTCAGTAAGGGTAAAAATATTCCTGAACAAGCTCCTTTACAAATTACCGTAAAGACTGATGTTGAAGATTTAGGTCAATGGATGATGGATATTGATATGATTTTAAAAGATGATTGAACAAATGTACATTTTTTCCTAAAATCAATATACAAATGTTCAAACATGAAATACATTTCCAATGTTTGAGGCGAAGAGATGTCACTTGATGAAATTGATAGGAAATTAATTGAAGAGTTGATGAATAATAGCCGTTCTTCAATGAGGCAATTAGCCACAAAATTAGATGTTGCTCTTGGAACCATTCGGAATAGATTAGATCGATTGGAACAAGATGGTGTGATTAAAGGATATAATGTAATTCTTGACCCTGCAAAAGTAGGTTGGGAGATGACCGTAATTGTGGGATTAAGGATAACTAAAGGCAGAATGATTGAAGTCCAAAAAAGAATTGCAGAAGACCCAAGGGTTTTCCTTGTCTATGATGTAACAGGAGATTATGATAGTTTTGTAATTGCAAAAGTTCAAGATACTGATGATTTAAATGATTTAACTAAAGGTGTATTAACATCTAAAGGCATTGAACGATCTTTGACACATGTTGTTTTAAACACTGTAAAAGAAACTACTATCAACTTACCAAAAACTAAGGAATAGGCCCTATTAATTCTAGTAACTCGTCTAAAATAAATCTTATACCCTCAACTGTTTTTGTCCGGCTGTTTAATGTTTTGATTAAATCATTACGTAATTTTTCATCTATCTTTTTATCCATTGAATGAAAAATATGTAAAAGTTTTTTTTGTAAATTATCTCCCGTCCTATCCCAATCCATTAAAATTGAAATTATGGGTTCTTTGTTTTGATTTGGGGAATCATATTTCTCCAATAAATAAGTTGTTAATTTCTCCAAACTTAAACCTCTATTTAAAATTTCAATAGGGCCTGAAAAACCTAATTCTAAAAGTAATTCTTTGTCTTTTCTTCCTTCTACAAGAAGGGGTAACCCCTTACTATTAACTTCGCGGGATTTTTCTATATCTTTAGCTATCTGTAATAACCATTTTTTTGATAAATTTGGTGTCATTTAAATCCTTCCAAGATATTAGATATTACTTTATTTATTGCTTCTATTTCTATGTCTAATAGTTTAATTTGTTTTAATCTACTAGTCTGTCCACTAATAATTTGAACTTGGTTCTTTTGTAAATTAAAACTCTCTGATATAATTTTTATTATTTCTTTATTCGCTGCCCCTTTTATTGCCTGTGCTTTAGTTGAAATTTGCAATCTATTTCTCCATTGATTATATCCGGTGATATTACTTTTTGAACTATTTGGTTGTGCTTCAATTTCAAATATTACATTGCCTGAAAAATCAATTTGAATGATTGATTTTCTTTCCATTGGCTAAGGGCAAACATTACTCTTTGATAGGCTCTATGCCAATTACTACTTGAGAACTATTAATAGTCGTGATGACTGCCCGTTAAACGTTAGGGAGTTCATTAGGATGGGGCCGGCTGATTACACAATTTTCCGCAGCCTTATGATAACATGGAATTTTTGGTCTTTGGTTGTTGGAATTTTAACATTTGCACTTTTGTTCTATTTGATTATAAGATTTAAACAAGTTTCCCCTAAAGAAGGTTCTCCTGATAATTTAACACCAGGTGTTTTTCCTAAGGAAAGAGACAACCTAACATTAGAATTAATTTGGTTTATTGTACCTACAATTCTTGTTCTTTACCTTACATTTATTGCTTGGCAATCAATGATTGCTTTATGGGTTGATCCATATTCAGAAGAACAAGAAACTTTTGATATTACAATTGAAGCTTACCAATGGGGATGGAACTTTTACTACCATGATGAAATATTAATAATAAATGAAACTGGAAATATTAGCACATTTACAACCCCAACAGGTACAGAAATAGTAAATGGTTCCATGAGTATTGATGGAAATCTCTATTTGCCATGTAATCAACAAATTAAGGCAAAATTAATTGCATTAGATGATGGGGCAGATATTCCTGTATTACATGCTCCCTTTGTGCCTGAATGGGCAATAAAAGAAGATATTGTTCCTGGAATGGAGACATTCATGGCATTTACTCCTAAAGAAACTGGGACTTATGATTTATTTTGTGCTGAATATTGTGGTCAACAACATTCAAAGATGTTAGCAAAAGTACATGTTGTAGGTGCATGTGGAGAGTGAAAAAATGAATAAAAATAAAGTGCGAATAATATCATTATTATTAGTGATTTTTATTGCTTTGGCTGCTACACCACAAATGACATCTTATCCTACAGGATTAGGCACAAACGGAAATAATGGATGTACATGCCATTCAGGAGGATTAGGAACAACAACAGTAATTGTAGATGGTATGCCTGATTCATTTACTGGTGGAAACACTTACGATTTGACTATAACAGTTTCAAACCCAGATCTTACAGGAGCTGAAACAAGTAGTAATATGGGAGGTTTTAGATTATTTGCATCAGCTGGAACCTTTAGTGCTGGAGAAAATTTTACAGATTTAGTCCAAGAATCTGAAGGAGGAGTGACCCATACAGAATTAGGAAATGATGTAAGAAGTTGGAATGTTATTTGGACTGCTCCTGATAATGAAGGGCAAATTGTAGAATTCACTGCGCATGGAAATGCTGTAAATGGAAATGCTTTGACTCCAACAGATGGTAAAGGAAATACTGGAGATAAATGGAGCACTTTTGAAGCAACGGTTCCTGGAGCTGCAGCATTAGGTGGTGGCGCTGTATTAATAGAACAAGCTGAACCATTTGAAGTTGCAATTGCTGCAATTACATTCAGTATTGCTTTATTTTCATTAATGTTAGTTTATGTTTTCTATCGAAACAATCCAGACGGATTTAACCTAAATGGATTAACTAAATGGTTAAAGAAATGGATGACAACTACTGATCACAAAGAAGTTGGAACATTATATTTTGTATTTAGTTTTCTTTTCTTAATGATTGGTGGAGTTTTTGCCATCTTATTCAGATTGCAACTTGCTGTCGCAGACAATGATTTCCTAACTCAAGATCAGTACAATTCATTTTTCACACTTCATGGAACTACCATGATTTTCTTGGCTGCAATGCCAATGATTGCTGCGTTTGCAAATTGGATTATTCCATTACAAATCGGAGCCAAGGATTTAGCATTTCCAAGAGTAAATGCAATGGGATTCTGGATGATTGCGTTCTCCAGTGTATTACTATATGGTGGCGTATTAGCAGGTGAAGGAGCAGACATAACATGGACTATGTATGCTCCATTTTCTAATTCCCTAGGAGATAAAGGGGCAAGTGCTGGAACTACATTATTTGTAGCGGGAGTCATAATGTTAGGTATTTCTTCTACTCTTTCTGGTGTTAATTTTATTGCTACTGTTATGACAATGCGTGCACCTGGCGTCACTTGGATGAAAATGCCACTTTTCAGTTGGTCAATTTTTGTTGCTAATGCTATGCTATATCTTTCATTACCCGCATTAATCATAGGTACTGTATATCTTTTCTTAGATAGAACGATTGGTACACATTTCTATGACGCTGCTGTTGGTGGAGATCCTATATTGTGGGCACATCTATTTTGGTACTTTGGACATCCTGAAGTTTATGTTGTTATATTACCTGCATTTGGTGTAGTATCTGAAGTTCTTTCTACGAGTGCAAAACGCTCAATATTTGGATATAAATCAATGGTGTATGCAATGGCTGGTATTGGTGTTGTTGGATTTATTGTATGGGGTCATCACATGATAACAAGTGGAATGGACCCTACATTAAGGCTCATTATGATGCTAACTACTATGTTGGTTGCAATTCCAACCGGTGTGAAAATTTTCAATTGGTTGGCAACTCTGTGGGGTGGATCTTTAGTATTCAAAACTCATACTATTTGGGCTCTAGGTTTCTTAGTTACCTTCACTATGGGAGGAATCTCTGGAATGTTCTTCCCTGTAGCTGGATTAGACACTCATTTCCATGACACTTACTTTGTTGTTGCTCACTTCCATTATGTATTGGTGGGAGGTACTCTATTCGGAATGTTTTCTGCAATATATTATTGGTATCCAAAAGCCGTTGGTCGTAAATTAGATGAAAAATTAGGATTATTGCACTTTTTAATTACTTTTGTTGCAATGAATGGAACCTTCTGGCCTATGCATCAGTTAGGAATTGAAGGTATGCCTAGACGTTATCATACATATTCAGTAGATAGTTGGACTGAATTAAATTCATTTATTACTATGTCAGCAATCATCATGGGCTTAGCCCAACTTATTTTAGCATGGAATATTATTAGAAGTTACAAACATGGGGAGAAATGTGGAAAGGACCCTTGGGGCGGTTGGAGTTTAGAATGGACAACAACATCTCCTCCTCCTACTCCAAGTTTCCATGAAATACCTACTCAAGGAGATGCGAACCTTCATCATGCAGAAACATCAGGTGGAGGTTTATTTTCAAGAATGTGGAAGGGGGCTGATTCAAAATGAGTTATGATGACCACGATGAACACGGACACCATGGATCTTGGGCACCCATCATTGCCTCATTTGGAACCATGTTATTCTTATTTGGGTTTTCAGAAAATAATACAGGAGTTATTGCGATAGGCCTTGCGATTCTTGTTTGGGGCCTTTTGACTTGGTGGAAGGGTGATCTGCCATTTGATGGTTCAGAAAAAATGGGTGAATTAAAATCACATGGATCTCCGTTTGGTGGAATAAATGTCCGTAAAGCAGGTATTTGGCTTTTCTTAATGTCTGAAGTTATGATTTTTGGTTCATTCTTTGGAGCATATACTAGAATGAGATCAAATTGGAATACACATTGGACTCTCCGTGATAAAGCCCAAGAAGCCATTGATTCAGGATTTACTAATGATACTGCTACGGCTGATTCAATTGTAGAACTATGTTTACGTGATTCTCATGGGCATCCGCATGTACAAGAGGCAACTTGTGAAACAATTACGGGTGGGTTAGTGAACAATTCATTTTGGGTAACTGAGGCAGGAACTCCAGCTTATCACCATGTTGCTGCAGAATATGTCACTCATGACTTTATGACATTATTACCTGGAGCAATAAACACATTTGCATTGATTCTATCTTCATTCACAGTAGTGTTGGCACTTAAGGCTGCAAAGAATGTTGACCTAGATCCAAAAGTTCGTGACCGAAAAGTAAGAAACTATCTAGCAATTACTTTATTCCTTGGAAGTCTATTTATTGTACTAAAACTATACGAATGGAATCATTTAATTCATGAAGGATTCACAATTTCAACCCTTGCTGGTAGCTTTTTCTATGTAACTACAGGTGCACACGGAGTACACGTATTTGTCGGGTTGGTTTTTATTACATACTTTATTTACAAAGCGCATATAGGTGGCTGGGACCATAAAAATGCACAAAGTATTGAGTACTATGGGCTTTATTGGCACTTTGTTGACTTAGCCTGGGTATTAATATTCCCAGCATTTTATTTATATTGAGGGAGACATATGGGCGAACATCATTCTGGCTGGCAAAAAACTCTGTTTGATAAAACAGGTAAAGACGTTTATTTTTGGAATTTTGTATTCTTAATGATATTTACAGTTGTAGAAGTTGGTGCTGTATACCTGTCTATTAGTTATGGGGCTACTCTTTTTGCATTGGTTAGTGTAGGTATTGTAAAATTCTTCGGTATTGCTGCTTTCTTTATGCACTTATGGGATGATGAAAGAGAACTTACATACACATTTGTGTGTCCATTTATTTTTGTAGCAATTTTATTCATAGGAATAGCATTTACAAATCCTGATAGTGTTGTTGGTTTACCTGCATGGTGTTCTCCTGAATTTATTGGAAGTTATTCGTCTACAGTACCTTAACTTTAATATTAAATTTAAATATTTTAAAAATACAAGTTGTAACTGTGAAGAAACTCTTCTCTGTTTTCATCATCTTGTTAATGATGAATGGATGTTTTGGAAAAGGTGATGTGAATAATGAGAATAATTGTTCTCCAGTTAATCCTGAGAAATAGAAAAGGTTTGGGAAATTACTGGAGATGATCGTACTTTTTCTTCACCTCACGCTGCTGATCTTACAGGAGATGGTATTCTAGATATTGTCTTTGGAACTGGAATAGAAATGCCACCTAAAGGCTCAATTATCGCAGTAGATGGTAATGATGGTACAATACTATGGAGGGTTGAAACAACTCAAGAAATGTTTGCTTCCGCCCAATTTGAAGATTTGGATGGAGACGGGGAGCTTGACGTTATTCTTGGTGGAAGAGGGCATGAGTTAAGAGCAATTGATGGACAAACAGGAGAATTAATTTGGATGTTTGATTCTAATTCTTCTGAACGTGAAAATTGGTATCAATTTTATACTGGCCAATTTATTGATGATATTAATGATGATGGAATATCTGATTGGTTGACTACAAACGGGGGTGATCCCACTAAAACACCTGAAGAAGAAAGAGATGGGGGATATCTAATGGTACTATCTGGTTCAAATGGCACTATTTTAGCAGTTGCAAATACACCTGATGGCATGGAGACTTATGTCTCTCCAATTGTGTACAAAGACACCATTAATATTCCTGAAGAAACAAAAATACTCTTTGGAACAGGTGGAGAAACATGGCATGGAAGTTTATGGTTAACAACTCTAAATGCGTTAATGAATGGTAACATTTCAGATTCTTTAGAACTCGTCCCTCCAGTTGAAGGGATAGAAAAAGGTGTAATATCTCCACCTGTAATTGTGGATTTAACTATGGATGGCATTCAAGATATTGTAGTATCAATGTTTGATGGGAGAACAATTGCACTCAATGGTGAGGGATATTCCACTATTTGGGAAGTCGATGCCAAAGAATATGCATTAGATGGTACAGCAGAAAATGCAGAAACTTGGGTTACTCCCGGAGTAGGATTTTTTTCAGATGATTCAATACCTGATATTTTTATTCATTATTTAATTGGTGAATGG
>Ga0207992_1000699_pt1 | contig 16225 bp, 17 predicted proteins | sample ETN02SmetaG_FD_185788 | JGI IMG/M metagenome (GOLD analysis project Ga0207992, IMG submission 185788) | Marine microbial and viral communities from oxygen minimum zone, Eastern Pacific Ocean - ETNP2014F10-02SV255 (SPAdes) (version 2) | ecosystem: Environmental > Aquatic > Marine > Oceanic ...
AGGTAGGTGGTGCTGGTGAGGTCGGAACAGAAGAGGTCATCCGAGGACTTCACGACTCCTTGAGGGCGACGTCATTGGCTTTGGGCGAAGATGTGCTGTCAGGAGCAGGTTCGACCCACAGCAGGATTGCCCATGCGGTCAGAGTGGCGGCTGAGAGCCAGGGAGGGAGGGAGCGCCTTGCAATGGAGGCGTTCGCGAGGGCGATGGAGACGATTCCCGCCACCCTCGTCGAGAATGCTGGTGGCGAACCACTGGACAGGGTACTGGAACTCCGATCCACTTCTCTCAGCGAGGCCCCGGTAGGCATCTCTGAAGACGGCAAGATTTGGCAGGTGGACGGCGTCTGGCATCCAAGATCGGTCATTGAGAACTCCCTCGAGGCAGCGACAGAGACGGCAATGGGGATGCTGAGGATCGACCAAGTCATTTCAGCGAGAGGCGAATAGCCAACCGCGAAACTTCAAGCCAATCGTACACACGCATTCGTCATGGAGCGACCAAGGGCGCTAATCAGCGTCTGGGATAAAACAGGAATCGAGGAACTGGCCACATCCTTAGATTCGATGGGTTGGGAAATACTCTCTACAGGGGGCACTGCCTCAAAACTAAGGAAAGCGGGACTCGAAGTAACAGATGTAACCGAGGTCACCGGGCATCCAGAGATATTCGATGGCCGGGTGAAAACCCTCCATCCCGCGGTTCATGGGGGGATACTCTTCAGACGAGACTCCGACGAGGACACGCAGACCCTTTCAGAGATGGGCTATTCTGGGATAGACCTAGTGTGTGTCAACCTGTACCCATTCGAGGACACTGCTGCTAGAGAACCACCTGCGAGCGATCAGGAACTCATCGACATGATTGACATCGGAGGTCCCACCATGGTCAGATCAGCAGCGAAGAACCATGCAGACGTGATCATCGTGACTGCACCAGAGCAGTACACCTTGGTCCTAGATGCCCTTTCGGATTCTAATGGGAATCCATCCGGAGTAGGTCTGGAAATGAGAAAGGAATTAGCCCTATCCGCATTCCAAACCACAGCAACATATGACAGCGCGGTTTCCAACGAGCTATTGAACCGATTCTCCGAGAAAACGATACCAAATAGGATTCATGCGTCGTCCGGCGAAGGCCAAGAGCTGAGGTACGGGGAGAACCCCCACCAACCAGCCTCATTCTACCCGGATTCAGGAGCCCCATCAGGTCTCTCAGCGGCCGTCCAACACGGAGGTAAGCCACTTTCATACAACAACTACCTCGATCTCGATGCCGCACTAAGACTCGCTCGGTCTCTGACCCAGAGCTGCGATTTCGCCCCACACTCGTGTGTGGTCATCAAGCACACAAACCCATGTGGCGCTGCGCTTGCGGAGAGCCAGGTTTCTGCATGGGAAAACGCACTGGCAAGCGATCCAGAGAGCGCTTTCGGTTGCGTGATAGCATTCGACCATATCGTGGAAAAGGAGACTGCAGAAGCAATCGGCAAGCACTTCTTCGAATGCATGATAGCACCTGGTTACGAGCCCGAAGCATTGGACTTGCTCGCCCAAAGCAAGAACCGCAGGATGCTAACACTAGAACCTCTGGGAGAATACAGGGCGGAACCAAAGATTCGACAAGTGCAAGGGGGCTGGCTATCGCAGATCCAAGGGCCACCTGGAATAGACTGGGAGAACGCACGCTCCGTCACCACTAGGTCGCTAGATGAGGAGGAGCTCAAACTTGCCCGATTCGGGACCTCAGTCATAGCAGAAGTACAGTCAAACGCCATCATACTCGTTAGCAAGACAGAAAATGGGTTCGCAACGGTAGGCGTCGGACCAGGGCAGACAAGTCGAGTGGAGGCTGTGCGAATCGCTGCGAGGAGAGCCGGAGACAGAGCAAAGGGATCCATGATGGTATCAGATGCCTTCTTCCCCTTCCGTGACGGCATCGACACATCTAACGAGATTGGAATCACCAGTGTAGTGCAGCCGGGCGGCTCAATTCGCGACGACGAGGTAATCGAGGCCGCCAACGAGTTTGGGATGGCAATGCTATTTACAGGCACCCGCCTCTTCAGGCACTAGGTAGGATGATGGACTGGAAACAAACTCTGGCCGCCGGTGCTGGGGCTGGAGCAGTATTGGCCACGTTGGTGTCACTGATTATGATCAAGATAGGGTTTGAGCCACCTTCGTTAGGAGCGGCCCTTGCCGTCTTCATCGGGATGATTCTTCTTGCTGCTTTCTCCGTCAAGAAAATCTCACAATCCAGGGGTTGGTTTGACCCGAGTCTTAAGGTCTTGATCCCAGTCTCTTTAATGACGTTCATTTTACCAATCCTAGGTGCTTCTTTCGGAGCACCAAACTCAGATTTGTCAACACTTGCCTCATTGGTTTTACTGGGATTGCTAGGAGGGGCGTTCTGGAGCCTTCCAATTGCTGGCTGGGTCTACTACAGCTCCACACGAAACCCTTAGTGAAAACCATCATACAGCGGGTCTCGATGCCCCATTGTGACCAACACCAGCAAGCCTCGTTCGAATACCTATGAGGACTTGGTCTCAGCCATCGGCAACACCCCTCTGATTCGGTTGAATAGAATCACAGAGGGTCTGGAGAGGTCCTCCGTCTGGGTCAAGCTAGAGAGGTGCAACCCAGGCGGCTCGATAAAGGACAGAATCGGATTGCAGATGGTTCTCGATGCTGAGGAGAAGGGCCTCCTGAAGCCAGGTGGGACGATTGTAGAGGGGACTTCCGGCAACACTGGGATCGGACTAGCGATGGTTGCAGCACAGAGGGGGTACCGATGCATCTTCACCATGGCAGACAAGATGAGCAAGGAGAAGATAGACCTCCTCAGGGCCATGGGAGCCGAGGTCCACGTGTGCCCCACCGCGGTAGAGAAGGAGGACCCCCGTTCTTACTACGAGGTAGCTGCCAGACTGGCACGAGAGATTCCAGGGGCATGGTATCCCGACCAATACTCGCACGAGGCAAATCCATTGACCCACTACCTCTCGACCGGACCGGAGATTTGGGAGCAGACCGAGGGGAAGATCACCCACTTCGTAGCCACGATGGGAACGGGTGGGACGATATCAGGGACATCCAAGGCGCTCAAGGAGATGGCCGAGTCAAATGGCTCTGCATCACCCACGATTGTCGGCGTGGATGCCGTCGGATCGATTCTCAAACAATGGTTCGAAGAGGGGACAATGGGCGAGCCGAATACGTACAAGGTGGAGGGTTTCGGAGAGGATTTCATCCCTTCTGCAACCGACTTCTCGGTCATCGACGAGATTCACCAGGTGGATGACGGCGAGTGCTTCCAATGGGCGAGGGCCCTTGCCAGGAAGGAAGGAATGTTCTGCGGGGGGTCATGCGGCGGTTCGATAAAGGTGGCAATCGACATTGCCAAGAAGGCCGAGGAAGATGGAGAGGGTGCCATGGTGGTAGCGGTCCTACCCGACGCTGGGAATCCATACTTGTCGAAGTTCTACAACGACGACTGGCTCAGGGAGAACGGTTGGGAACCCGACGATTGGGATTGATTAGACCTTCTCGAAGGCCATCTCCAAGTCGGCAATAAGGTCGTCCGGATCCTCTATACCCACTGATAATCTAACCAGTCCATCCTCGAAACCCCTAGCTAGCCTCTCCTCCCGAGGAACCTCGGCATGGGTCATCGTTGCTGGGTGTGTGATCATCGTCTCAACAGCCCCAAGACTTTCGGCAAGTAGGCACAACTCGACGGAATTCATCAATTTCTTTCCTGCCTCCAGACCACCCTCCAACTCGAAGGATATCATCCCGCTGAAACCCTTCATCTGGGCCTTTGCGATCTCGTGCATAGGATGGGATTCCAATCCGGGATAGACCACCTTCGAAACCTTCGGGTGTCCTTCTAGGTAGGCCGCGATCTTCTCGGCATTCTCCCAATGCCTCTGCATCCTGAGGTGCAGCGTTTTGAGTCCCATTATCACTAGCCAGCAATCGAAGGGGCTGGGCACCGCTCCGACGCTCTTCTGGATGTACTTCAGACGCTCGAATAGATCGGTCCTGTCGGTTACGATGACCCCGCCTATGATCTGGTTGTGACCGCTCAGATACTTCGTGGTGCTGTGAAGAACCAAATCCGCACCGTACTCCAACGGCCTGAGGAAAACAGGAGTCGCGAACGTCGTGTCAACCACATACAGAAGGTCATGGCTCTTCGCTATCTTCCCCACCGCCTCGAGGTCTGTCACCTTCAGGAGGGGGTTCGTAGGGGTCTCCACCCAGACCATCTTCGTCTCCGGCCTAATCGCCTCCTCGACATTAGAAGCCACCTGTGAGTCGACGTAGGTGAACTCAACCCCATAGTTAGTCATGAGGTTGTTGAACAGCCTTGCAGTGCCACCGTACACGTCATCACAGCAAACTACGTGATCGCCTTGGCTTAGTAGCTTCATGCAACTGTCTGCACTGGCCATCCCACTGGAGAAAGCAATCCCGTGCTTCCCCCCCTCCAGGGCGGCCAAGTGGTTCTCCAGATCCTGTCTCGTGGGGTTTGATGATCTGGTGTAGTCGAATCCCTTGTCCACACCTATCTCATCCAAGACGTAAGTCGCAGTCTGGTATATTGGGGGGACTATGGCACCCGTCGTTGGGTCTGGCTTGCTTTTTCCTCTTACTGAGATTGTGTCGAAATCCATGTTGCTCTGACCTCTGGGTGCTGGTCACATGCAAAATAGTTTCAGTCAGCCAATTTCTCTCGTTCGTACCTTTGCGCCCACATACCAGATGCCAATGATGCCGACGAGGATGATGCTGATCGAACCGAAACCCGGGTCCGCACCATCCCATGTCGAGGGATCGGAGACCCTACCGTCACCCAGGGTCGAAACATACCAAACGAAGACCGCCGAAGCAGTGGACATGAGCGATATGAGTGCAATAATACCAGACTTTGCGTGCCTCGGGACCGTCTTTCCCGTTGCATAATAATCGAACATAGCCGTCCCGAAGAAGCGATTCGTCATCGTCCACCTGAACATCCTCTCACTCGAGTATGAGAAAAGGAATGCAGCCGGTACTGCCCATGAGACGGTGGGCCACCCTGGGACCCAAATCCCAACTATTGCGAACCCAACAAACAGCAGTCCGAGACCAAAATACAACCTCCTGAGAAGTGGATTGCTAGAAACGCAGTACCTCTCGACGAGTTCGTCAATGCTGTCAACCCGTTCCATTTGATATGGGGAATGCCAAGAACTCGCTCATTTAATTATAATTCCCAAGACTTTAGCGAGAGCTCCTCTTCACACATGCATGGGAGATTCCTTCGTACTCCCTCGAATCGGAACCATCGAAGAACCTCTCAGACTAGCAGTGCTGATTTCCGGAGGCGGCTCCGGCCTAGAGTCCCTTCTGAAATTCCAAGCAGCGAAGCCTCGCAGCCATAGAACGGTCCTGGTCCTTGCGGATAGAGAAGGTGCAGGGGGACTGGATCACGGGCGGAAATCGGGCATAGAGTCCAAGGGGATACCCATACCCCTCGACCTTCCTATCTCAGAACGAAGACTCGCGCACGAAGAGATGGTGGACAGCAGCCTCCAGTCATCGGATACGGAACTGGTAGTCCTTAGCGGATACATGAGAGTCCTGACTCCCTCCTTTGTCAGCAAATGGAAGGGCAGGATAGTCAATGTCCACCCTTCATTGTTACCAGATTTCCCAGGTGCACATGCTCATCGCGACGTCCTCTCCGCAGGGGTGGTCATGACCGGTTGCACAGTACACATGGTCGACGAGGGAGTCGACACCGGACCCATATTGGCACAAAGGGAAGTCCCAGTGATGCCAGATGACGATGAGGAGTCACTCCAAGAGAGGGTGAAGCAAGTCGAGCACGTCCTATACCCCGAGGTGATTGACTCACTATGCTCTGGCCAGATTTCACTCTAGGTCCTCTGGTGTATTCACATTCAGAAGGACTCCTGGGTCCTCCATTAGAATCGAATGCTTGACCCCTTCGAACTGCATCCGGAGAGGTCTCCTGTCTCCCGTGATAATTTCGAGAACTTCACTGGTCCGAATCAATGAAAGCAGCGGGTGGCCCCTCTCCCCATCATGGGGCATGATCAGGTAATCGTCGGTCCCGAGCCTCTCTTGTAGGGAGAGAAAAAGTCCCGGGGAGACCCACGGATAGTCTACTGTGGCCAATTGGAGCAAGCCATCCTCGCACTCGGGATCACGAAGCGCCTCCTCTATGGCATCAATCGGACCCGCGTGAGTAATCGAATCGAGGACCCACTCTATGTCCAGATCAGTACCAATGGCCAAGCCGTACTCTTCAACATCCTCGGGCTGCGCCACCGCGATTCTAATTGGCTCTAGGTTGGCAGTTGCGAGAGAGACAGCCATTCTCTCAATCATGGTTGACCCCTCGACCACCACTAGTGCCTTGTCACGGCCCATTCGGGAGGACCGGCCCCCCGCTAGCAACAGAGAACGCATCCTTCTACCTCAGCTCATCCAAGCGCCTCAAGGCATGACTGATCTCTTCCATCAGATCCAATGCCCTGTTGATCAGCATCTCCCTATCCTTCCTAGCCGAGGTTGCGGCAAGCCATTCCATCAGTTGGGTGATGTCCTCGGAGTCTCTTTTTATGGTCCACTCCAAGACCTCCTCTGCCACTGGGTCATCTGATGGCAGTAGCCGCTCGACCATGACCATCAGAGGGGCTACTGATGAATTAGTGCTATGGTATTCTCGATGCCACCCTGTCTCTAATCCTACCAAGAAGCGAATCTCCATCAGGTACCTTGACAACGGCCAGCCGACCGATCACGTCACCCCCAATCTCCCTATCTGCGTTAATGGCTGCAAATGCTGAGATGAGAGCCAGATGGGACTCCACCAGCCTCCCCTCGCACCAGGATTTCAGCAGTTCGTCACTAGGGCTCCCATGGCCAGCACGAAAGACTTCCTCGATGCTAAGAAGGAGTGCCTCGGCCGGCTCAGAGGTATTTATTGAGGAAGCTAGAACCACCCATGGATCGACCCCAGCCCTCTCGTGATCCAAGTTGGCCAGTAGCAACGCAGAGAGTGCCACGTCCTCCCTCCCGTGCCTCTTCCAGAGAAATGGTATCAGCCTCCACAAGACCCGTTGGTCCTCTCCTGCCTCAGTAATGAGCCAAGAAGCAATCCTCCTCAGAAGCTCATCTGGCGTACCCAGATGGAACGAGTACCCGGCCGAGCTTCCGAGCCGATCCGTGCTCGACTTCATGATCAGAGCAGGAACCCCAATCGGATATGCCTCCCTAACGACCTTCGCCAGACTACGGTGAGATTTGTGGGATTTCCTAGCTTGCTGTCCGAGGAACTCGTCCAGAATACGCTCGCTACTCATCTGAACTACTGCTTCCTAGAGAGTATTTTGACGCTATCGACAATTTCGCGTAGACTGTCCACCGAGTCATTCAGCCTCATTCTGTACTCGTCAATAAAAGACCTGTGAACGATTTCTTCCAACTGCCGGTCCAGGCTCCTTGCAATCGCCCGATGCTCGGCATCCTCGATTTGGAACATCTTCCTGAGATACGCGATCTGTGCCAACACGTCATCTGATCTGTCTGTGTGTATCAGCATGGCTTCGAGAACCTGGCCGTAAACCAACCTCATCTCGCTCTTCTCTATCTGGGCACCCGTAATCTCATCCCCCTCTCCAGACAGAATCGCATCGTAGATTCTCTTTGGCTCTCCCTCTTCAAGGCTCAATGCATGGGCCAGCTTAACCAGGATTCTCTTCTCCCCGTTCGAAAGTTGACCGTCCCTCAGGGCAAGCCTAGACGCGTTCAAGAAAACCCTGGAACGGTCATCCTCAGACCACACCTCCACTGCCATGCCACCCACGGGAGGCATCCGCCCTTAACGACTAGGTCTTAGGGCAAAACCGCCCTCCAAGGCCAATAGGAGCATTCATGAATGCCCGGTGTGCCGGACAGACTGCTAATCAGCCACTCCCGGGCGCCCTGCGCCCATCCGAACCCCCCCTGCCAAAATGGCGAAAACGGGGGCAAGGCCCCCGATTGGGGCCGATGAGCGAAGGAATTGAACAATATGTCAAGTGAAGGAAAATACGTAATACACGCAACAATTAGAGTCGATGGGACCGTAGCACGCAAAGACGTCGTCGGAGCCATTTTCGGCCAGACCGAAGGACTCCTGGGAGAGGGGCTTCAACTTAGGAAGCTCCAGAGAACAGGAAGAATTGGCCACGTGGATGTCAGTTTGAACAACCACAAGGGCCGCGTACAGGGAAACATCGAAGTCTCATCTTCGATAGACCAAGTCAGCACAGCAGTAATCGGAGCCGCGCTCGAGACGATCGACAGGATCGGACCTTGCAAAGCAGTGATCAAAGTCAAGGATATCGAGAACATCAGATCCGCAAAGAGGGATCACGTCATCGATAGGGCCAAGCAGCTCCTGCTCCAGATAGTGAACTCAGCCTCAGGCGAGTCGAAGAATATCCTAGACGAAGTTAAGGCAGTACTAACATTGGACACAGAGGTCGACTTCCAGGAGATGACTGCAGGTCCAAACGTGAAGAACTCGGATTCGATAATTATCGTCGAGGGCAGGAACGACGTTCGGAACCTACTGAAGTTCGGGATCAAGAACGCAATCGCCACCATGGGCTCTGGGATCAAGCCAGAATTGGCCGAACTCGCAGCCAGCAAGAAGACGGTCACAGCATTCTTGGACGGAGATCGAGGAGGAAAGCTGCTGCTTATGGAAATAAGCGGAACGCTGGGCAAGTCCCTTACGCACGTCGCCTTTGCTCCTCAGAGCAGGGAAGTCGAGCATCTCGAGGGCAAGGTCGTTACCAAGTGCCTCGGTCAGAAGGAAGCCGCCTCTAAGGCAGTCGCCCGGATACAGACCGAGATTCAGAAGGATGATGACAAAGCTGTCGGGAAGGGAAAGCCGTCATTGGAGGCGCCAGACGAGATCAAGGGCTGGGCACCGATGATGGACGGGCTAAAGGCCAATCACGCAGTAATCGTCCTCGCTGATGGATCAGGATCCGAACCAGTCGGAGCAAAGGCACTGGAAGCGGCCCTCGGTGAGTCCGATGGAGCCCAAGGACTCGTCTTCTCCGGCAAGGTTACTGATAGGATCCACGAACTCGCCTCTGGCGCAGGGATCAACACCGTAGTGGGCAAGACAGTAGGGGCACAATCCCTGAAACTTGGAGTTCAAGCCTACTCCGTAAAGGACCTAGAGTGAGATTCAGATACCCATTTCTGGCAGGGCAAATCCCTTCCAATAATGGCCCTCTGAAGGGTAGGCATAGCAGAAGCCATCAAAAGTCTCTCATGCCCGCTGGGATCGATGCAACAGACCACCATGGCGATTCTTGCTCTCTATGGTGTGCTATCTGCCACCCTACTCGCACTATGGATCAGGCATAAGTCGGTGCTGAGACAGAGGAAGCGACTGGCATTGAAACTGGGATCCATGAAGGGCAACCTGACCGAGACCTCGGAGAGGCTGGACCTACTATCTAGGGGAGTAGACACGATTCTGTCCGACGCCCCTGAGGTTCACGACCTGCTGGGTGTCCACAAGTCCCTCGAGGCGGCCGAATCCCTACTGTTCAACCAAGGAATACCGGTCAGCAACAGCGAGTCTTGCGCCATAGTCAGTCATGCCGTCAAAGCCCTGTTGAGCCACTATCCGGAAGACGGATCCGAGGACGAGCGTAGCATCGTTCAAGGGCTAAAGCCCCTCTCCAAGCGGCTCGCATCCATCCTCACAGAAGCAGAGATGAAGGCCGAGGACGTAGAGATTTCAGCAGCCGAACATCGACGTGCCGGGGAACTCTTCCACTCAGTGGAACGATTTGATTGGGCAGCAGACTGCTTCCAGAGAGCAAATGACCTAGATCCAGAAGACGAATCGGCACTCAGGTCTCTGTCTGAGATACAGAGGGGCAACGGCGATCTCGATTCACTGGACAGGACCCTCGAGAGGCTACTAGCAATCGTACCCGACGACCTCGCTGCACTCAACGAGCAGTCAGTCCTCCTGGACAACACGGACGACGAGAGGCTAATCAGAAACAGGAAGAGGCTGGAGGCACTTGGAGCAGCATCACAACCATCTGTAGCGGAGGACGAACTATCCCTCATCGCCAAAAGGGCACGAGACTCAGACTCCGGTGGAACCAATCAATCTAACACCGCACCTGGATTGATAGAGAAGGCAACCAAGCAACTCCGTCTGGGAGAATTCAGAGCAGCGCTAGAATCGGTGGAGGAAGCAATAGAGAGGGACAAGGGGTTCGGCCAGGCGTGGTCACTGAAGGCACGTCTGGTCGCTGCTGACGGGGGGACGACCAAGGATGCGCTGAAGTGCATCAAGAGAGCAAACGCACTCGGGGAGTACACGGTGATCCTAGAATCAGAGATTCTCGATAACGACGGGAGGACCGATGCTGCGATAGAGGTCCTGGAGGAGCACCTATCCAGAACACCTGGCGACGCAGAGGCAAGGGGCAAGGTCAGCCAACTCTGGCTGGCCAGCGGTTCCGCCGAGTCCGCACTGACGGCACTCGATGAAGCACCGGAGGAGTCCTGGAACTCAGCCACACTGCATGTGATGAGGGGACGACTAAGCCTCTTGGAATCAGACGAAAATCGAGATGAGACCGGGAAAATAGACCCCATGCCCGTAATCGACGCGCTTGTCTCGTTCGACAAAGCCGTCGAAATCGACAGAGAATCAGGCCTCGCTTGGCTCGGGAGGGCTAGGGCGCTGAGGTACCAGCAGGCATTCGACGAGGCAGAAGTGGCACTAGTTCGAGCACGGAGGCTGATTCCAGACCATCCATCCATCTCCCTGGAGGAAGCACAGCTCTCCCTCGAAACAGGAGATCTGGAACAGGCAAATGCACTAACCCTGGAGGCCACCACCACTCTGAAGGACAACCCCACGGTCCCTTTCATCCGAGGAATCATCGCGGCGAGACACGGGCGCCTTGAGGAGGCCACGAAGCTCTTCTCCCAAACCCTACACATCGATCCCAAACACACCCGAGCCAGGCTCAACAGGTCATCGGCAGCCCTCCTAAGTGACGACCTGGCGTTGGCCCTGGACGATGCAAACCGATTGGTCGAAGACCGACCCAACCATGAACTAGCACGACTGAGGAAATCCGAGATTCTCATGAATCAGGGTGATTGGAGCAACGCCGAGGCCGAGTTACGCGAACTTCTCAGATTGAACGCAAACCACTCCATGGGACTCGTCCATCTAGGGACTTGCATGATCGCGATGGAGAAGTCAGAACAAGCAGAAAAACCACTGAACAAAGCGATTGAGACGAACCCAGGCCTTTCAGAGGCATGGTATCAGAGAGGCCTACTTTACCTTGACTTCGGTAGGTCCGACGAGGCCATGTCGGACTTCGAGGGCGCGGTAAGAGCCGATCCGCAGCACCTTGATGCCAGACTTAGGATAGCCGCCATCCTCCACGAAGGGAAGGACACCGAGAAGGCCGCGCTGGCATGGAGGAAGGTCCTAGATGTCGACCCCCAGAACAGACTCGCTAGGAGGAGACTGGAGGAATGCAGGGTTCAGATAACCTCCAGGAGAGAAGCATCCCTTCCAAAGGATTGAACAACACTCACTCCGACGAAGCGGCATGCACTCTCAGCAGGTGGTTGAACCGGGCTCAAGGGCACCCGACTTCGAACTCTCGAACGCGAACGGAAAATCAGGTGGGGGCACATTATCGCTCCAGGACTTAATGGGCGAGAACGGCGCTGTTGTCTTCTTCACTTGCAATCACTGCCCGTACGTGGTGGGCTCCGAGCCCAGAATTGAGAACGCTGCGGAAGTGGCCCGGAAGAACGGCCTCGGATTTGCAGGAATAAACTCGAACGACCCCGTGAAGTACGAATCCGACTCATGGGACAACATGGTCAAGAGGGCAAACAAGGGGATGACGTACCCGTACCTCCATGACCCCTCTCAGGAGGTAGCGCTTGCTTACGGGGCCGAGAGGACACCTGAGTTCTATCTCCTTGACTCGGACTCGGTAGTGGTATACAGGGGCCGGTTGGACGACTCTCCCAGGGATCCATCCCACGCCAAGACCTCCGAACTGCACGATGCAATGGGACAGCTCGCGGCGGGGAACAAGGTCTCCGTCGCAAGGACCGAGAGCATCGGGTGCTCAGTCAAGTGGAAGGAATAGGTGCTAACTTGGCCATGGGACTCCCCGCAAGGGCATTCTACACCGTCATGCGCCTCGCCCCATCTGGCATTCGGATGCGGATGTGGAGGGGACTCTACCAGAGGATGGCGCGTTCGCAGACAGACCCCAACTTCCGTTTCATGAACTACGGTTTCGCAGACGACTCCGAACTCGAACTCCTCGAGGCAGACGAGCCTGACAGGCTGTTCATCCAACTGTACAACATGAACATCAGGGATGTGGAAATGGAGGGCAAGGAGGTCCTCGAGGTCGGGTCTGGCAGGGGAGGGGGTGCGAGCTGGATAGCGAGGACCTACAACCCCAAGTCGCTGCTGGCAGTAGACTACTCCGCAGAGGCCGTGGCACTCTCCCATGAATGGTTCTCCAATCAGGGGAACCTGGAATTCAAGGAGGGCAATGCCCAGGACCTGCCCTTGTCGGACGATTCGTTCGACGTCGTATACAACGTCGAGTCATCCCACTGCTATGCGAACATTCCGGACTTCTTGAGCGAGGTCTTCAGGGTCTTGAGACCAGGCGGGAGGTTCTGCTGGACGGACATGCGCGACTTGAGAACGATGGAGAGGATGCACGACCAGTTCTTGGAGACCGGATTCAGCATCGACTCCAGGGCGGATGTGACCAGCAACGTGCTCGATGCGCTTGACATGATTGACGAAGGCAGGAGGGAGATGATCCGGGAGAGCGCACCATCCTCCCTGAGGAAGAGCTTCGAGACCTTCGGAGGGGTCCCGGGAACTCCCGTCTATGAGGCTCTGAAATCCGGCAAGATTCAGTATTTCAGATACCTTCTATCCAAACCAAGGTAAAATCTCCAATCCGAGGCTGTTATGCGTGCCTAGGCATAACCCAAGCATAACCAGCGTGCGGCACTAGTAAACACTAGCATTAACCAAGCATAACATACGCATAACCCGAGCGTTCACTAGGCATTACAAGCATTAACACTCGCATTAAGTGAACAGCAGAGATCCTTCGTTGAGCATAACACGCCCTAGCCTAAGTAATGCCACAACCAACCTGTAAAGGCCGCGTGCCGGCTCGCCAACTTATGAAGGGAGAGTTGGATGCTGAACATTTCAACACTTTCGCGGCTTCTCGAAGATCCACTCGAGACTTTCTTCCAACACCAGTTCCAGATGAGGTGATCGAGGAAATTATCGCCGCCGGCCTGACTTCACCGAGTTGGAGTAACACCCGACCGTTCGTGGTAGCAGTAGCCAAAGGCGAGGTCAGAGACCGTTTATCTGCAGAATTTCTAAGTCGATTCGAGTTAGTCAAAACGGGACAAGGAGAGGGGATTATTGGAAAAATTAAGGCTCTAATTCGTAGGAAAGGGTTGCCCACTAGCAATTGGCTAGTTCTCAAAAAATATCACAAGGATTTACTGCCAAGATCCCAAAGAATTGGCAAGGAATTATTCACTCAAATGGGAATTGATAGGGATGACAAAGATGCTAGGGATGCGTTCTGGGCGAGGAATTACGAATTCTTCGGCGCACCCGTGGAGTTGTTCTTATTCACTCACAAAAGTCTGGGCAAGTTCGCAGCCTCTGATGCTGGCCTTTTCATGCAGAATCTAATGCTTTCAGCACATTCGAAAGGATTGGGGACTTGCGCTCAAGGCTCCGTAGCAGTTTGGGAAGATGCGGTTCGAAAAGAGTTTGAGATCAGCAAAAATCACTCGCTTCTTTGTGGGATATGTGTCGGATATCCAAGTAAGAGCCAAGTAAACAAATTTGAAGCGAACAGAATACCCCCCTCTGAAATAATGCTCCCCGAGAAGAATCGTTCCAAATCGGTAGGGTAGTTCGTATACCCCTGATTACAGATACGTCACAAAGCAACCGTGGTACTCAGTGCATATACCACGCTAGGGAAGATGACGAATGCATCATAAAGCGGCCCCCATAATTACGCCCATGGACTTAACGACACTTGATTACATTCGGATTTTGATTGGCGTGGCTATACTCCTGTATGTGGTAAATTGCTTGGCCAATCAGAAAGTATGGATTCGTAAGACGTTTTCATGGGGGGCGAGAGAGGAGTATCCCAAGATTTTCCAGATGAACATTATTGGGGGATCATTGATTGGATCATTTTTGGTTGCAAGTCCTTTCTTGTTCTGACATTTTCCCTACCCTCTGATTATATCTTCAGATCCCTCCAAGCACCGAGAGTATCGGTTAGAGCGCCTTCTAGTTCCGGATGTAGGAATTCGAATCCCTCTTCCAGCAGCCTGTTGGGCAAAACCCTCTGACTCTCCAAGGTGAGCGTCACTCCCATCTCCCCGAAGAGGACCCTGACGACGAAGCCTGGGAGCGGGGCGAACGCGGGTCGCCCCAATACCCTGCCCAGCGTCTTCGCGAAACCCTTCTGCCGAGAGGGGTTGGGCGCGGTTAGGTTGTACACGCCCTTGGAACCGCCATTCATCAGGAGGTGGTGGATTGCGTATATCTCATCATCCAGTGAGATCCAAGACATCCACTGCTTGCCACCTGCCATCGGTCCGCCTGCTCCCATCTTGAACGGAAGCAGCATCTTCCCCAGGGCGCCTCCCGTACCAGAGAGAACGATCCCGCTCCGGAGGAACACCGTCCTCATCCCCGAGTTTCCAGCAGGTGCCGCAGCAGCCTCCCACTCCTCGCAAATGCTGGGGAGGAAACCCTCCCCATGACCGCTCTCCTCGTCCAGTTCCTCATCCCCTCTGTCCCCGTACCAACCTATGGCACTGGCTAGGATGAAGGCCTCCGGCTTCTTGCTCAATTTGCTAATTGCCGAGCTCAGAAGTATGGTGCTGTCCACACGGGAGTCCCTGACCATCTTCTTCCGCTTCTTGCTCCATCTCTTGTCACCGATCCCCGCACCTCCAAGGTGGATGATCGCATCGAATCCCTCCAGTATGCTCTCGTCTAGGTCCCCTTTCGAAGGGTCCCATTGTAGCTCCTTCGCATTGTCCTTCACCGGCCTCCTAACCAATCTCCAGACATCATGATTCCCAGTATCCAGGAAGGCGACCAGCTGAGTGCCTATCATGCCAGAGGAACCAGCAACGAGAATCCGCTTCCTCCCCACCTCTGAGAACTTAGCATGCTGGGCCATGTCCCTCTGCAATCTCAACTCCCTAGCAGTGAACATCTGTGCTAGCCTCCGCCTGACGAGCCTACCTCCCAGAATCCTGTCGGCCAGATTGCCCAATGGCCCGAATGGGACTTGGTATGTGACCTCGTCAACAACCTTCGTCACCCCTCCCTCTTCGATGAGGTGGTGGTCATGACTCCACGACCAGAAGGGGCCCTTCACCATCTTATCCGCGAAGAAGTGCGGGGGCTCGTAACCAGTATGCTCCGCCACCCATGTCATCTTTATCGGCCCCATGGGGAATCTGAAGACCCTCTGGGAACCAACCTCGAGAGACTCATCGGCACGAACCTCCTCGGCTACCTCCCAAGGAGGCATTAGCCTCCGAAATGACCCCTCGTGCTCGAACCAGGCGAAGGTGGACTCAGCATCAGCCTCAACGATGGTCTCGTGATTGTAGTTGTACATGCTAACTCTCCAGTGTCAGACAGGCGTTGCCGGAAATAGCCCTATTTCATTTTTCAGATATGAGAATTTCAGCCTCAAGAAATACTTCCCTTCCACTTCTCAAATGCATACTCTTCAAAATCCGAAATTGTCAACCTGTATGCCCAGTGCTGGAGTGACTGCCTAATTACCGGGCTGATCCCCTCGTCGTCATGGGTCCCTTCGTTGGAGATGATTCGATTCATCAGCTGGATCCTGAACCTCCCCTTGGGCCCTGCGAAAGACTTCCATCTGCCAATCTGCCTCTCATCGTCAGGGCTCCTCCTCCCTTTGGAGAACCTGCAATACCACTGAACCCATCCATACGGGTCCTGCTCTCGCATCCAACCCTTGGACTCCCACATCTCCAGTGGTGTCCCGCAATTCACCCCGAACCTG
>Ga0207992_1000715_pt1 | contig 16079 bp, 14 predicted proteins | sample ETN02SmetaG_FD_185788 | JGI IMG/M metagenome (GOLD analysis project Ga0207992, IMG submission 185788) | Marine microbial and viral communities from oxygen minimum zone, Eastern Pacific Ocean - ETNP2014F10-02SV255 (SPAdes) (version 2) | ecosystem: Environmental > Aquatic > Marine > Oceanic ...
CGGTAAGTTGTCTCGGCCAACTTGACAAGTTCAGAAGTCTCTGACGTCCCGACATTCCACACCCCATTACCTTGAGGTAGATCAGGCCGATCATCAAATTCAAGTATTGCTTCGTAGAACTCACACCCTCGTTTCGTGGATGCTTCATCTATCCCGCCAACGATCTTCGGAAACTTTCGCAGATCTGCGAAGACACGACCACTAAAAACACGCTCAGGACTGAAGCAAAGAAACAAATTTACCCCAGGCTCTAAACCACTTTTTTCGGCGATCATAGGAGTGAACCTATCTCTAGTAGTTCCCACCGGTAAAGTAGTCTCATACGAAACTAAAGTACCTTCTGTTATCCCTTCCGCTATAGAAGAAGTCGCAGCATCCAGAGCTCTAAAATCTGGAGATTTATTCTCATCAACAATCAGAGGAACAGCTACGACAACTACATCAGACAAAGACACTGCCTTAGCGACATCAGTTGTAGCGTCAAAAAGGCCCTCTTGAAGTGCACTTTTTAACCGCTCTTTCAAGCCATCCTCCCCTGGAAATGGCTCAATCCCTGATAAAACATCTTCGACCAGCTTTGAATTTATGTCTGCTCCAATCACTTCATGACCAGATGAAGCTATCTGGAGAGCTAAAGGCAACCCGATCTTTCCTATACCAACTACACAAGCACGCATCCTGCAAATCTAGCAGAAATAGGCTTTGGGAGATCGCTATTCTTGCCGCTAATTAGTTACAGGATAAACTCCCATCATGAAAGGATTGATTCTCAGTGGAGGAAAAGGCGTACGTCTACGACCCCTTACAGACACCAGGGCAAAACAACTTGTGCCCATAGCTAACAAACCCATCCTTTTTTATTGTATTGAGCAGTTGGTGGCTGCTGGGATAACTGAAATAGGAATCATCATCGGAGAAACTGGTGATGAAGTCAAAGCAGTCGTTGGTGATGGTTCTAAATGGGGTGTAGATATATCTTGGATTCCGCAAGAAGCACCTCTTGGATTGGCTCACTGTGTTTTAGTCGCAAGGGAGTTCTTAGGAAATGATGATTTTGTCATGTTTCTTGGTGACAACATGCTTGAGTTAGAACTTGCAAGTTTGGTTCATCAATTCATAAACGACCGAAACAATGACTCATTGTCGTGTCGAGTTCTGCTCAAGGAAGTCGAGAACCCGAGTTTTTTTGGTGTTGGAGTTATAAATGATGAGGGACGAGTGATCAAACTGATTGAAAAACCAGAAGAACCTCCTTCTAACCTGGCTCTTGTAGGTGTCTATTTCTTTACCCAAGCAATTCATGAAGCAGTGCTTGCAATCAGTCCTTCTAAGAGAGGGGAATTAGAGATCACTGATGCTATTCAATGGCTTATTGATAATGGATGTGTTGTGGATCATCACATACTTGATGGCTGGTGGATAGACACTGGTAAAAAAGATCCATTGCTTGAATGCAACCGTCTCGTTTTGAGTGCAGTCGTTGGAGACATAGCACCAAGTGCTGTAATTGATGACGGGACTGACATTTCAGGAGTTGTTCAAATTGGCGAAGGGTCCGTTATTTCTAATTCTATTATTGAAGGCCCTGTTGTAATCGGCAAAGGCGTAATGGTTTCAGACAGCCAAATCCGACCCTTTACCTCTATAGGAGATGGTGTTCAGGTGTTCGGCTCAATACTTAAAGATTCAGTATTATTAGAGGGTTGCGTTATCGACAAAGCTGGTCTAATCAATGCTTCTCTTGTTGGGAGCAACAGCAAAGTAAGCGGAAGCACAGGTTCAGCAGACTCAAATACCTTATTATTGGGTGACAACTCAATAGTTGACCTGAGTTAGGACAATCAAATGACTACTATCACCCCATCGGAAGTTATCCAAGATGTTGTTTTTATTACCCCAGAGATTTTTTCTGATGACCGAGGAATGTTTATTGAAACATGGAGAAGAGAATGGATTCCGAGCGGTCGTGAAATGGTCCAAGGAAATCGAGCTGATCGAAAATCTGGAAGCCTCGTTGGATTTCACTACCACTTATTCCAATCTGATTATTGGTACGTCCCCATAGGCTCTGCTCAAGTCGTCCTCTACGATCTACGTCACGGCTCTCCAACAGTGGGGAATCTGATATCTGTTTATCTGGGCGCTCTTCCGAATGGCGATCATAACCATCAAGGCATTTATATACCTCCTGGAGTTGCTCACGGATTTGCTGCTTTGAGTGATATGACGATTACTTATCTAGTTGACTCTTACTACAACCCAAAAGACGAACTTGGTGTGGCTTGGAACGATCCTGATATTAATGCTCCCTGGGATTTAGTGGAACCAACTATTTCAGAGCGAGACTCTAATAACCCGCTTATCAGTTCCATTGATCCTTCTCTTGTGCCAAAAGGATAGTCGTGAGACTTTTTGTTACGGGCGCAGCGGGTTTTATCGGCGCCAATTACGTCCACCATGTCTTGAGTTCTAGTGACAACGAGGTAACTGTATTTGACGCTCTTACTTACGCCGGGAACCTGTCCAATCTAGACAAGTTCAAAACAAATCCGAGATTTGAATTTGTCTATGGCGACATTTGCGATGCAACTGCAGTTGAGAACTCCATGAAAGGACACGATGCGGTTGTACATTTTGCTGCCGAAAGCCATGTTGATAGATCGCTGGAAACTCCAGATATTTTTTTCCGCACAAACTGTGAAGGCACCGAAATTCTATGTAATGCTGCTCTAAACCTAGGAGTAGATCGTTTTGTACACATCTCCACCGACGAAGTTTACGGATCAATAGAAACTGGTTCCTTCAAAGAAACCGACCCTCTGAATCCGCAATCACCTTACGCATCATCAAAAGCCAACTCCGATCAAATTGTCTTAGATTTCCACTCTTCACTTGGTTTACCAGCGGTCATCACTCGGTCTTGTAACAACTACGGACCCTTCCAGTTTCCCGAAAAACTAATTCCATTATTTATAACGAACCTTCTTGATGGAATCTCTATTCCAATTTATGGAGATGGGAAAAACATCCGCGAATGGTGCCATGTAAAAGACAACTGTAGAGCGATTGATCTGGTCCTAAACAAGGGAGAAACCGGTGAAATTTACAACATCGGAACAAAAAACGAATGCACGAATCTTGAGATTACTCAAATTCTTTTAGATCTAACCGGAAACGATACATCAATGATTAATTGGGTTGAAGATCGCCTCAACCATGATCGACGTTATTCGGTGGATTCATCAAAAATTGAATCTCTTGGTTGGACTCAAGGAATACCTTTTGATAACGGAATCTCAGAAACCGTTCGTTGGTACATCGACAACAGAAAATGGTGGGAACCTCTAAAGGGCAAACTATGAGACTTTTAGTGACTGGCGGAGAGGGACAAGTTGGGAGAGCGTTCTCCCGGGAAACCCACGATCACGAATTGTTAGCATGCAGTCGTTCTGAGCTGGACATATTGGATCCAAATTCTATTTCAATGGCTATAGAGAAGTATCAGCCTGACGTGATAGTCAACTGTGGAGCCTTAACTGATGTTGATAGATGTGAAGTGGATTCCGAATTAGCGCTAAATACAAACGGTTATGCGGTTGGCTTGCTTGCTGAACAAGCAGAAGCCTGCGGTGTTTCACTAGTGCAGCTATCAACCGATTATGTTTTTGATGGAAAAAAGGAAGACGGTTATCTTGAGACAGATTTAACTAACCCAATTTCAGTTTATGGACATTCAAAACTTCTTGGTGAACAACTAGCTGGACCGAATGCTCTGATTATTAGAACCTCTTGGGTTATGAGTCTTGATGGAAACAATATTTTGGTAAAAATCCTTCGCTTACTGAATGAGGACAATGAATTGAAATTTGTTAACGACCAAATTGGTTGTCCAACTTTTACATTTGATTTAGTTAATACAACTATGAGACTCATTGAATCTAAAATCACTGGAGTGGTTCATGTCACTAATTCGGGGTCAACTTCTTGGTTTAATTTTGCTCAGCAAGTCGCTGAACATTACGGGTCCGACCCAAGTAAAGTATTGCCGATAAGTCAATCTGATTTGGATCGAGTAGCGAAACGGCCGGCAAATTCAATTTTAGAGAACCACCGTCTTGCCGATTTGGGTCTGCCAGATCTGCCAGATTATCTTGATTCGCTTGACCATCTTCTCTCTAACGAGAAGAGGGAACGGTCATGATTAAAGTTGGCATCTACAATCACCATTGGTCCACTCTTGGTGGAGGCGAAGTAAGCGCTGGATCGCTTGCAGAAGAACTCAGCAAGACACACTCAGTCACTCTCTTAGGGCCTGAAAAACCAGACGTTGACACCTTTAAAAAATATTTGAACATTGACCTTTCTCTTTGTGAATTTGAAAAAGTTTCTGGAGATTTAGAAGCCTCAAAATCTAGTGAAAATTTTGATTGGTTTATTAACCATTCTTTTTCTAGCAGGGCTACAAATCGGGCTCCACTTGGAATCTTCATCGTGATGTTTCCGGGCGACCCCTTAAAAATAAAAGCAAAAGTGAAGTCCCTGTTATGCAGCTCTATCTTGCCACTCGTTCGAATAGTTGGTTCAAAATTTGAACGTCTTGAAAATTTCTTGCAGATGCACAGCCATGATTTGAGTTGGATTAACTCTTATGAGAAATTTTTTGCGATTTCTGACTACACAAAGTATTGGGTTTCAGAACTTTGGGGTCGCGACTGCGAAATACTTTATCCCCCGCCTTCTCGTTCTCTCATTAGCGAGCAGAAAGAAAGAGTCATTCTTTCTATTGGACGATTTTTTGAACCTGAAGGAAGACATTCCAAAAAACACTTTGATTTAATCGAAGCATTCAAGAAGCTGGACACCTCTCACATTCAGGACGGTTGGAAATTAGTCCTCGCTGGAGGATGCGCTCAAGAAGATCAGGGTTATTTAGAAGAACTACAAAGAGCGGCTGAAGATTCTGCCATTGATGTTATGGCAAATATTTCTGGTGACGAACTAGAAAACCTTTACTCTTGTGCGTCTATCTATTGGCATGCAACTGGTTATGGCGAATCTGCGCTAACTTCGCCTTCTCGTTTTGAGCATTTTGGGATATCTGTGGTTGAGGCAATGTCTGCAGGAGTAGTACCTATTGTTTTTGAAACAGGAGGCCCTTCAGAAATTGTTCAATCGGAAATAAGTGGTCTCCATTGGAAAGAATCGCAGGATCTTATTGATAAAACAAACCAACTTATTTCTGACCCATCGTGGGCTGATTCATTGCGAGAGGAAGCTGTTAAGCGTTCAAATGATTTCCGAAAAGAACGTTACAAAATTCGACTACACGAACTTCTAAACACGGTCTAACTTTATTGCGCTTGGGCGAGCGCCACCAGAAAAACGAGAACATAGGAACTAAATTTCTGACTTTGAGCCCCATTCATCTCAAAGATTGAGGAAACACTTTCTAGGGCCCCTTGTGAACCATCTGAAGCGAAGAAAGCCGACCTGACTATATTCTCTCCGTCTATTGCGGGTGGATTTTCTATTGGATTTACTGCGTCCCCGTCTCCGGCTAATGCGAGGAGGAAAGCAATCATTCCGACTGCAATAGACTGAATTTCCGCTAATGAAGTTTCAAAATAATCTGCTGCCATTTGCAGGCCTTCTAATTCTTCTGTCGTGTATCCGCTACTTACTCGGTATTCGTCATATCGTTCTTCTGGGAAAACTGTGCTCGCATTTGGAGGCCCGTATTCAATGGTGTACCACTTTGATTTAAGACCAAACTCCCATTGAAAGTCATACCCATTAACTGTAATGACTTCGCCTGAACGAGTTCGTAATTCAAGGTTTTCTACTCTTCCTCCATCATCACCAAAACCATCTCGGCTTACGACCACTGCCTCATATAGGTCATTTATGTTGTAGGCGGTTAGAACCTCAGCTAAAGCTAATGGTTCGGTCCATCGATGCACCGGGTTAATAGCCACATCATCACCGTCATCTGGAACTCCAGGAAAATCAACCGTTATGGTATGGCCTCCTGTTGAAGCTGAAAATTCTGTTCGCGCAACTTGATCTCCCCACATTCGAACTAACCCAGCTGTTGCAGTGATTGCTGTATCGGAACGACTATCTTCATTACTCCACTGGCTGTTCCCGCTTCTACTGTCTCTTCCTTCATAAACTTGACAACTGATCGTGTCGCAGGTTTTAGCGTAGGTGTAACGATTTTCAGCTAGGGAATACGAACGCGCAGCAACTGCTTGGACTTGTACGGCTTGTGCACCAGCACCTTCACCTTCATCAGCCCAACTGGCTGGCATCTCACGGGGCACTACTGATCGAAGATACTGTTCAATTGGTAAAGCGTTAACAGTACGTTGATTGCCTTCATAACGGACTGCTCTAAGTTCTCCTCGATACCACGTAGCGGCATTAGAGCCTTCGCATAACTGTAAGGTCACATCAAGATTTGCATCGTCAGTATTTAAAACTGTCAAAACAGGTTCGGTGACGGTCACGGAGACGGTTTGATCTACTACGGCATCAAAGGCATCATCGGAATTATTGTCATCTACTGAGAGAACCACTGAAATGGTTTGGACTCCATCTTCAGTGTTGTCCTCAACTCCAGTGAGAGTGACTGTCTGCGGTGTATTCCAATTCGTAGAGTCAAATGTAAGTGAGCCACTAGTTGTAACTTCATTTACGTCATTTGAATTCACTGTCAGTACAACAGGAGAAGTTGGTTGTGAGTTAAGAACAACAGTGAAAGTATCATTTGTTCCTGATTCGTCAACAGTGGTTGATCCATTTGTTTCAGTAAAAGTGAAGCCCGCGTTCAAATTTTCTGCTGGTGGGGTTTGAGCATTATTTGCGATAACTGGTGGAGCGTAGTGAGCCGACCGTACTCTCACGATAGGGCTTTCAATGTTTATCCCTGTGTCAGTGAAAGCGCTGCCACAACTAGAGCCCACTGCTATGGAGTAACGGTCTAGGTTTCCATCAAGAGTGATTTTTACTGCTTTGTTGTCTAGCTCTATCCAGTCACCATTTTCATTACCAACTACCAAGATGGCATTTTCGACATAAATTTTTGTTGAGGATCCATCATGTCCTCTCAACCGAACTGTCATTTGTTGCGGATCCAAAACTGAACTGGTGGTATTTCCATAAAAGTGGTCAAGAATCTGATCTCTAGTCCATCCTTCATCTATGGCATAGCCGAGAGAGCCGTACTGTCCCATGCCTCTGCCGTGACCCCAACCGCGTCCTTCTACAACTACGTCCCCGTATTCAGTAACGTATTCCTCAACTCCGGGGATAGTTAATTCTTGTCCGATATAGATAATGTCATTGACGTTCAGATTGTTTGCATCTAGTAACTCCTGGAGAGAAATGTTGTGATCTTCAGCTATGCCTGAGAGTGTGTCGCCTGAAACAACTACATAAGTAGCATCTGCACTTGCTGGACTGGTATTTAAAACAGTGCACAACAAGGCCAAGACAAGTATCAACGCTGATTGGCGCGTAAATTTACTTCTCTTTCTCTGTTCCATTGGTGGTGCGTCTTTCGCTCTACTTTGCATATAGAACCTGAATTTGTGAACTAATGGTTCCACCCAGAACTAAGTCTAGATAATTAGGAATGTGAATGGAAGTAGGGTCTAATCTCTAGCTAGTTTTGTTGAGCGAGTTAAGGAAAGGTGCTTTAGCAATAAGGCAGTCATCAAGAATGACGCAGTAAAGACGGTTGCTATTAAAGCGATTTCAACTCTTAAAAAAAGATGGGTTTTTGCGATTGAAAGAGTAACTGGGAAGACCCCAACACCTACGACCCAAGCCATGGCCATTCTTCCTTGTGCTTTGCAAGCAATCAAAGCCTGAGTAAGAGATAATGCGATCATCAACCCTCCGCTTGAGCAAGCCAACAAAGCCATATCGCTATGAGATACACGGAATTCTTCTCCGAAAGCAAAAACTACAATTTGTGGCCCGACTAGGCCCATGAACAAAACTGCAGCTATTCCGAGTCCAATGACGAGGGTGAGTAGGCGTTTCAGTTCTCTCCAAAGTTCATCAAATTTTTCTTGACCAGCAAGTCCGGATAATCGCGGAAGAAGTGCTGCTTGTACAGCTTGAAAGAAGAAGAGCGGAACTCGAGCCACCAGTAAAGCATTAAGAAATTTTCCTGACTCATCTACTTGTTGGTCGGTGGCGAGAATTTGCACTGCTAAAGGGCTGGCATTAAGAACTAGGGCTGTGGCTACTGAAGCTACTAATAAAGATCCGAGTGCTCGAGAAAGGTCTCCTACTTTTGCTTTAGGGCCTGGGGTAAAGACTTCCTTTTGTTTGATCGTTGCAACGAAAATTCCCAAGAATGGAGCGAATCCTATTGCTAAACCGTAAGCCCCTACATTTTTTGTCGCGAATAACAGCACGGCACTAACTAGAAGCAGTCTCCCCACTCCTTCGCCGATGATGTACCGCGCGTAACCTTTGAATCTTCCAAGTCCTGCCAAAGTTCCTTTTACAAGATGTGCGGTTCCCAATCCTGCTACGACTAAAAGAAGCCCAATAAATAAGGTTGTTTCACCGTTAAAGAATTCATCTGTGAACCATCGTCTACCTATCAAAGACGCGACGAGAAGGAGCACGGCCAGAGCTCCGCCGAGTTGCCCGGCTAATTTGATAACCGGACCAACTCCTTCGCCTCGGCTCACACGGCTTGCTACGATTCGCGCGGTTTCTTGTTCAAGCGGTAAGAAGAATCCAATTCCGAGAAGAAAACTTAAGGCCCATAGAAGAGCTACAGGAGAATAAGCTTCGGCTCCTAAATCTCTTGAAGAAATAGTAATGAAAATGTATGCCGTGATTCCGTTAACAAGAAGACCACCACCTATAGACACCGTTCCGTGAGGTAATCGTTCCAGCAAGCCACTCAACAATCCCTTTGTAAGGATTTGCTTTCGCGCCATTTCTAGTTTTCCGTTGGGGTTTGGCTCTCCACCTGAGAAGCACAATCCTCGCCTATTTCAGTGATTTCTATTGAATGACGATTTTCCCAAGTGATCTTATTAGTGGGATCTTTCTTAATCGTGTACTCGTGAAAAGTCATTTCTAACGAATCGAAAACAACTAGTCGCCCTGATAAGTTTTCTCCGATATTTAGAATGAGTTTTATAGTTTCCAGAGCTTGCATGGACCCAACAATGCCTGGGAGAACCCCTAACACTCCGGCTTCTGCACAATTTGGGGCAATATTTTCGGAAGGTGCCTCGGGCTGCATATCACGATAAGTAACACCGTCGCGGGGATCAAAGACTGTTACTTGTCCTTCAAATTGAAAAATTGAACCATGAACTACTGGGATGCCAAGTTTTACTGAAGCGTCGTTGAGTAAATAGCGGCTTGGGAAATTATCGGCCCCATCTACTACTACGTCGTAGCCTTCAAGAACATCTAAAATATTTTCTGAACTTAGCCGAGCATCATAAGTAACAACATTCACATCAGGATTTAGTGCGTTTATTGTCTCTTTCGCTGAATCAACTTTTCGTGCCCCGACACGCTCTACGTTATGGAGTATCTGGCGTTGAAGATTTGACTCATCGACAACATCCATATCTATAATTCCTAGAGTTCCTATCCCGGCTGCTGCCAAATACATTGCTGCCGGAGATCCAAGGCCACCTGCTCCTAGTAACAAGACTTTGGCATCAAGAAGACTGAGCTGTCCTTCTTCGCCCACTTCGGGAAGTTGGAGATGGCGTTGATAGCGATTTCGTTGCTCTGGGTCAAGGGTGTGAGGCGTTTGACATTCATACCCCATTTGTTTCCATTGATTGAAGCCTCCATTCATAGAAACGACTGTGGAGTATCCCATCTGGTTAAGCGTTTCGGTTGCAAATACGGATCTAACCCCACTGGCGCACATAACGATTATCGGTTGCGCATAGTCAGGAATATGGTTCTCTATATTTGACTCCAGTATTCCTCTCGGAATATGCAAAGCATTCGGGACGCTTCCTTGTTCATATTCTTCAGGTTCGCGCACATCTAGAATCATGTAACCCTGTGAAAGCAATGCAGCCGATCCAGGGGCGTCTGTTTCTTGAATCCGGCTTTTTGCTTCACTTAGTATTTGATGAAACGAAGACATACTAAAAACTTAGTTTCTCAATCAAGAATTCTGATTGTCGAGAAGCCACGGCAGAACCTCGCTAATTGAACCAAGAATAGTGACATCAGCGAGCACATCCATTGAGGTTGGTTCTCCATTAACGATCACAATTTTTTTGCCGCCCTCTACGGCTCCTGGCACTACAGAGTTAACAGGGGAAACCTCCAAACTTGTTCCGATTGCCAAAAGAAGATCAGAGGCTTCAAGAGCATCAAACATCCTCTCCAAATCTTTCGGTACAAGCATTTGACCAAAAAATATGGTGGCGGTTTTAAGTAATCCTCCACAGTCACAACGAGGGTCCTCTTCGCCTCCTCGAACTCTTGCAAGAACCGACTCAATATTGTCTCGCCAATCACAAGACAAACACATTGCCTCTCGAATATTCCCGTGAATTTCAACGATTTTATCTGGATCAGTTCCAGCCGCATGATGCAGCCCGTCAACGTTCTGAGTAATGAGAGTATGCAGTTTGCCTTCTTTTTCTAGTCCTAAAAGAGCCAGATGACCATCATTTGGTTTGATATCAGACCATAGTTCTCCACTTGCTAGTAGTCGCCAATTCTTCTTACGAATTTCTGGATCATTCATGTAGTAGTCAATATGAGATGCTTTTTCTGCCTCCGGATGTTTTGTCCAAACACCATCTGGACCGCGAAAGTCAGGTATTCCACTATCTGTTGAGATTCCCGCTCCTGTTACCACTAAAACATTTTTTGCATCAGCGATTAGTTCTTCTGCTTCCATAAGAATACTCAAAGCTTCCGTTAGTTGACCCTTGTCAGATTGGCGTTGAAGTAGGTTTTTGTCCATGAACTGCTTTAGTTTCTGAACAAATTGCTCTAACTTCTGCATAAATCGCTCTAATTTTCTTCAGTTTCTGGTTTCTTAAATCCCTGTGCCAGATCTATTAATAAACGTACGCCGAAACCTGTGCCGCCCTTTGTTCTCTCTTCTTCCGAAGAATCTGAAAAAGCTGGGCCCGCTATATCTAGATGCGCCCATGGAATTCCTTCTCCGACAAATTCACTAAGAATAAGTCCTGCAGTAAGAGTTCCCCCATAAGATCCGCCAATATTTTGCATATCTGCGACTGATGAGTCACACATACGTCGATAATCGGCGGGGAGAGGGAGTCGCCAAACACGATCTCCTGAAGTCTTTGAAGCTACTTCTACTTGACTTAAGAAACCATCATTATGACCCATCAGTCCCGCAATACGTGGCCCTAACGCCACCATACAAGCGCCTGTTAGCGTTGCTAAATCTACCATTGCATCTGGCTTGGCTTCAGAAGCCAAAGACAGGGCATCCGCTAAAATTAATCTTCCTTCAGCATCAGTATTCAAAACTTCAATAGTTTTTCCATTACGGATAGTTAAAACGTCACCCGGCCGTGTGGCATCACCACCGAGCATGTTGTCGGTCATAGGTATGTAGCCCTTGACCTTGCATTTTGGTTGAAGAGCAGGGAATGCAGACATGGCACCAATTACTGCCGCTGCTCCTCCCATATCCATTTTCATGTCCATCATTCCATTGGCAGGTTTGATAGACAAGCCTCCAGCATCAAAAGTAATGCCTTTGCCCACGAGGGCCAGAGTTCCGGTTCGTTTCCCTTTTGGAGTGTAAGTAAGTTCTACGAAACGTGGAGGATGGGTTGATCCTCTATTCACACCTAGAAGACCTCCAAGTCGTGCTCTCTTTATTGCTGCTTCATCCATAACCTTTACTGTGAGTCCCTTGGCTTTGGCTACACGGCTAATTTTGTTGGCAAATTTTGCTGGTGTTAGAGATCCCCCTGGCTCATTTACGAAATCTCGAGCAAGCGCTACCCCTTCAAGAACTGCGACGGCACCTTCAACGGCGGTTCGTGCTTTAACAGAGGTTGAACCTGTAAGTATTACCTTGGCTAATTTTGAATCGGTTTTCGTTGATTTGTAGCCGAATTGATAGGAAGCTAATCCGATTCCTTCAACCACTGCACGAGTAGCTTCATCTATCGGCAAGTTTGATACATCGGCGAGATCACAAGAGACTGTTTTGTACTTACCAGTGGCTCGTGCTAATGCAGCAGCGGCTATTCGTAATTCATCTGCTCCTAATTGGTCGGCAGATCCAAGTCCAACTACCGCTGTGACTTGTTTTCCTTGTGGTAACAACTGGACCTGGCCAACTTTCGCGGTGAAGTTCATGGTTTCTAAATCAGCTGTTAGGTCAGTTCGGCATGAGGGATCCTCAAATCCTTCTGTTGTAACCCCATAAGCAACAACATTAGAAGATGCTGGGGCTTTCCTCGCAGTGGTAAAAGTAATATCCATTTTTGTCCTTAAGTTAATAATTTATTTTGGAGAATTAATAGAACGAGAAGTGATTGATGTTTCTTCCTGCCAGCGTGCCATTACCCAAAGTAAGTCAGCTAGACGATTCAAATAGGGCAATATTTGTGAGTCCTCTTCAACCACTGGCAATACAACGCGTTCGGCACGCCGAGTAATAGCACGAGCGAGGTCTAAACGTGCAGAAACTTCACTACCCCCTGGGAGGACAAACTCTGTTGGTTGTTCGTATTTTTCTGTTATCTGGTCTATGAGATCTTCTAAGTTCTTAACCTGTGAAGAACTTATTCGATTTCCTGCTTCAGTCAATTTGCTCATTTGATCTGGGGAGCAAGCTAACTCTGCCATGACTATCCAAAGTTCGCTTTCAATTACAAGAAGTATCTCGCCCACCTCTTGATCGGCTGCTGCACGAGCAAGACCTATTGCTGCTTGGGCTTCATCCACGTCCCCATAGGCTGTCGGACGTAAATCATTTTTCGCGACTCGTCCGCCATATAGAAGTCCGGTTGTTCCGTCATCACCTGTTTTTGTATAAATCTTCACATCTTTAGCCTAGGCCAGAGTCGCCCGAGCCACTAAATCCATGCCGAAACCAGTAAGGATTGCTAAATAGAGCAGTCCAGTTGCCGCCATTACTGCAGAATATTGACGTTCTTTTAAAGCAGCTCGAGTGACAAATACTAAAATGATTGTTGCAACTACACAGGCGATCCAAAACCATCCCAACATTCCGTTATATCCGTCATCAATGGTTCCATTTATTACTGAGATCATTCCCGTTGGCCATAACAGAACCGCTAATTCAAATGGCCAGATGTATCCGGTCCATCGTACGAGTTGGTTTAGTGGGCCGCGAACTAGTCCTGGTTGAACGAGATACCAGTGGCCCAGAAGCATGGCATCTGTTATCGCCCCCAAGAACAGGGCGCCGACTAATGTGCGGGCCACAGCTAAAAGTGCTGGGTCGCCTGCGTCGATGCCTGCGGCCACTAACGCAACTAACCCTAAAATCGGAGCAATAAGGTCCAGCGCTGGTGGGAACTCTGCTCCCTCTTCAAATGTTTTTTTCTCTTTTTCTATCCCTGTCATTGCTGCAACACGAGCAGTTCGTTGTTCTTCAGTTCGTCTCTGGTTCGCCACTCCAACTTTTCGCCGTGTAATTGAAAAAGTCATTGCAACCAAAACAGCGATCAGCATCGCTATGGAAAAGATCTCTCGTATGAGTAACTGCCCTTGGGTGAATCCGACAACAATGGCTCCCGCGGTCAGAATTCCGAAAGTAATGCGGATCGTCCAGCCATATCCGATCCCCACTTCGCGTCTTCTGCCGGTAACCCAAAGAAAGAAGAGACTTCCTGTGGCCCATTGAAGCAAAACTGTTGCAGCATCAAGGTCAATCATTTAAATCATTCGCTCTAATAGTTGAATCTTCTTTGAAAGGGTCATTTAGCGATCAAAACTTGGACAGTGAAAGCTATGAGAAGCACAATGCCGCAGAGCAGTGCTGTCAAAATTAGAAACCGTGTACTCACATATTTGACCGTATCGGGCATAGAGTCTTTGTATGCGTTTACGAGGCTTTCTTGTCTGCTTTGTATTTCTTGCCTCATTAACTGCCTGCAGTGAAACTGAAACTGTTGAACAACCTCAGGTTTTGGATTCTTCAATTCCTGAAATGTTGAAATTTACTTCAGTTTTAGTTGATGGATCCGAGTTTGATGCAGCAACTCTTGGTGGTGAAGATGTTTTATTTTGGTTTTGGGATCCAAATTGAACGATTTGTCGTCGAGAAGCCCCAACGGTCGCTGAGGCAAATACAGATATCAAGAATTTAACTATCGTTGGTGTTGCACGCGAAGGCGATGGGCTTGATGTTGTTTCTGCCACGTTGAAGGACTGGGGATTAACGGGGCTTGTGAACTTGGTTGATGTAGACGGGTCAGTGTGGGAGCACTTTGGAGTATTTGGGCAGCCCGCTGCCGTTTTAGTGACTACTGATGGTGGAGTAATTGGCCATATGGGGAATTTGACTGGTGACGCATTTGAAAACTTTGTTGAGAATAATCGGCAAGCCTGATTTGATCCGTTTCTAGTCTTTCTTATTGTTATGGTTGCTTTCATGCGTCTGCTTAGTTGTCTTCTTGCAAGTTGTTTTATCGCTATGTCTTGTGGGGTTAATTCACCGTTAGATCAAACATCGGTATCTGGGGATCTCACGAATCAAATCAGTGAGACAACGACGGCAACAACTTTGCCACTTGATGAAGTACGAGTAGAGCGAATCCAATACGGAGACGGGCTTTGGAATGCCGGCAACCTTCAAATCCCTCCGGGAGAAGGACCGTTCCCAGTTTTAGTTTTCATTCATGGCGGATTTTGGAAAGCCGGGTTTAACGAAACCCTGATGACCGGTCTCGCTGACGATGCCGTAAATAAAGGGGTAGCTACTTGGAATTTTGATTATCGGGCAGTTGGGATTCCCGGCGGAGGATATCCCGGAACTCTTGAAGATGTAGCAAACGCTATTGATCATCTAACTGAATTAGATGAACCTCTAAATCTTGATGACGTCACCTTTATTGGACATTCCGCTGGTGGCCATTTAGCTCTTTGGGCTGCTGGCAGATCAGACCTTAACGACGGAGACCCTGGCAGCAATCCAAGAGTGCTCCCCCACACTGTTGTTGCTCAAGCCGCAGTTGTTGATCTTTATGTTGCTGCTGAACAAAATCTTGGGGGCGGCGCTGTTCAAAGCTTCTTAGGTGGTGAACCTGACGAAGTTCCAGAGAACTACCGGGTGGCGACTCCAGGATCTACGGACGCCCGAATAATTGCGGTTCATGGACGCTATGACTTAACTGTTCCAATTAGTCAAAGTGATTTCCTTACTGATGCTGAAGGCATCTTCAACGACACCGCCACTCACTTTGATATTTTAAATCCGCGTCATGATCTCTGGTTGCGAACACTTGCTGCTTTGAACATCTCTTCTGATCCTGCCTCCATTAGCGAAAATTTTGAAGAAGCGTCTCCTGCCGTTGTTGAAATACCTGATAACGCAATTGATTACACCGGTCAGTCAGAAGTCTCTATCAGTATTGATGACAATTCGTTTAGCGACCGCTTCATCATCGTCTCCCCTGGAACGAATATCACGTGGACTAATACCGGTCGTAATCGACATAACGTGACACCTTCACTTGAAGAAGGTGAACTTGGATGGTTTACCAGCCTTAATGAAAGCCTTTTCGATGAGGGCGGTTCCGCTTCTTCTTTATTTGAACAAACCGGTTACTTCCCTTATTTCTGCACTTTTCATGGCACTGCCACTCGTGGGCAAACAGGTCAAATTTTTGTAGTTTCGGACTGAAATCGTTATTTTTCCACCCGATGATCTAAAGTAAAATGCATGAAAACTCACAAAATTTTTGCAATCATTTTTTCATTGGCCTTTATAGCTTCAAGTTGTGGAGGAAGCGACTCTTCCTCTGAATCAGCTGAAGTAGTCGAAACCACAGCTGCTGCAGTTGAAACCACAGCTGCTGCAGTTGAAACCACAGCTGCTG
>Ga0207992_1000716_pt1 | contig 16070 bp, 17 predicted proteins | sample ETN02SmetaG_FD_185788 | JGI IMG/M metagenome (GOLD analysis project Ga0207992, IMG submission 185788) | Marine microbial and viral communities from oxygen minimum zone, Eastern Pacific Ocean - ETNP2014F10-02SV255 (SPAdes) (version 2) | ecosystem: Environmental > Aquatic > Marine > Oceanic ...
TAAGTATTTTGTCCTTTTTCTGCAGAAATACCTTTGGAAATAATTGTACTCTTTGTATTTTTACCGATATGAATCATTTTGGTTCCAGTATCAGCCTGTTGTTTTAATGCTGAAAGTGCTACAGAATAAAATTCACCTTTTGAATTGTCGCCTTGTAGGATACATGAAGGATATTTCCAAGTAATAGATGAGCCTGTTTCCACTTGAGTCCATGTTATTTTAGAGGAATTTCCTCTGCATGCACCTCTTTTTGTAACAAAATTATAGATTCCACCTTTTCCTTCTCTGTCGCCAGGATACCAATTTTGAACTGTTGAATATTTTATTTCAGCATCATCCAGTGCAACTAATTCAACAACAGCAGCGTGTAGTTGATTTTCATCACGTTTAGGTGCAGTACATCCTTCGAGGTACGAAACATATGCTCCTTTATCAGCAATAATCAATGTCCTTTCAAATTGGCCTGTATTTTGTTCATTAATTCTAAAATATGTAGATAATTCCATAGGGCATTTTGTTCCAGGAGGAATGTAGCAAAATGATCCATCAGTAAATACAGCAGAATTCAAAGCTGCATAAAAATTATCTGATTGTGGAACTACAGAACCAAGGTATTTTTTGACTAATTCAGGATGTTCTTTGACCGCATCTGAGATTGGACAGAAAATAACTCCTTTTTCAGCTAATCTTTCTCTAAATGTTGTTGCTACAGACATCGAATCAAAAACAGCATCTACAGCAACCCCTGCAAGTATTTCTTGTTCTTCAAGAGGAATTCCCAATTTTTTATAAGTTTCAATTAATTCAGGATCTACTTCATCTAAACTTTTCGGTCCATCAGACATATTTTTCGGGGCTGAATAATAACTAATAGATTGATAATCAATAGCAGGATAATCCACATTAGCCCAATGTGGTTCTTCCATTTTTTTCCAAATTTTGTAAGCCTTCAATCTCCATTTTGTAAGCCATTCAGGTTCATCTTTCTTCTTAGAAATAAACTTAATCACATCTTCATTTAATCCAGGCGGTAATGTATCAGATTCAATATTTGTTACAAAACCATATTTGTATTCTTGTTCAGCGTATTCTTTTAACATTTCAGTTTCAGCATCTTGTTTCAAACTTCAGCTCCATAATTTAGATCTAGTTTTACTAATCCATCATTTTGTTTAGAATTAATCATATCATTTAATTTCATTTTTTCAAGCGCAGCTTTTACACTTTCATTGATTTTTTGCCATGGTTCTTGAGTGCTACAATCAGCTTCGTATGAACATTCACAATTATTAGTTGCACATTCAATCAAAGCAATAGGCCCTTCAAAGGATTCGATTATTGAGGCAATTGAGATAGTAGATGGTGGGTGCGCTAAAGTATATCCGCCTTGACTTCCTCTTTGTGAAGTTAAAAGACCTTCAGCAGCCAATGTCTTCAGTAATCTTGTAACTGTTGGTAAAGGAATATTAGTTATTTCAGACATTTCCTTAGCAGTATGAATACTATTAGCATCCATGGATGCAATTTTAGTCATAATTACGATTCCGTAATCGGTGAGCTTGTTGATTCTCATTATGGCGTACGTCCCAGACTAATTGGACCAAATTAGTGCTATTTAAAATTCACCTTGAAAATAAGGCTAGCATTACATTTATATTGGTGTGTGCCAAGGTGAAATAGAGCACTCATGGAATCTAGTTCCTCTGCACTGGAAGAACTCACTTTAGAGTCAGTAAAAGCTGAGATTTATTCTAGAAATAATCCCACATTAACACCAGTGGATATTGAACTTCATGCCGAAGTAGTTTACCGCATTTTAGAATTGAAAAAGAAGCATAATGCAGTAATTTTAGGGCACAATTACATGGAACCGTTGGTTTTTGGGCTTTCAGAACAGAGTGAGCAAGGCGATTCTCTAGCTTTGAGTATGAGTGCAGCTCAAGCTGAATCAGATTTCATCATATTCAATGGAGTAAGATTTATGGCCGAAACAGCCAAAGTTTTGAATCCAAGTAAAAGAGTCTTGATAGCAGATAAGTCAGCAGGCTGTTCCTTAGCTGATGATTTTGGTGCAGAGGATGTTAGGATTCTTAAGGAGAAATATCCTGGTGTTCCTGTTATGATTTACATCAATAGTTATGCAGATGCTAAAGCAGAATGCGATGTATGCTGTACTTCTGCCAATGCAGAAAAAATTGCAATGGACATGCCTGGCGATGAATTAATTTTTGTCCCAGATCTTTTCTTTGCTCAAAATTTAGAAAGAGTTTTAGAGGGTCAAAAGAAGATTTTGTATCCTGGTAAGCACAATAATGCAAAAGGCGCAGTGTGTGAAGTTCATGAAAAATTCTCTAAAGAAGATATTCTTGCAATTAGAGATTCATTTGGAATTTCCAAAGGCCATTCAAAAAGAATGATGTATGTTCATTGGGAATGTAGGCCTGAAGTTCTTCAGGAAGCAGATTATTACGGAAGTACTACTCAAATTCGAAATGATATTGCCCGTAGAGTTGAAGGCGGTCGTTTGGAGAAAGCATTTATTGCATCTGAGTGTGAATTAACCTCTAATTTGATGGAAGAATTTCCAACAGTAGAGTTTGCTACAGCCTGTTCCGTTCGTTGTAATCATATGGCTAAAATTTCTTTAGATAAAATAAAACCAATTTTGGAAGCTATAGACTCAGGTGCCGACTTATCAAAATGGGAAGTAGTTCTTTCAGAAAGTACTATTGAAAAAGCTTCAAATCCAATAGAAAAGATGCTTTCGCTTAGTTCTTAAATCGTCTTGCTACGAAAGCTAAAGCAGGAATAGCTATAATTATTTCAAAACCAGGCAGGCCTAATAATCCACCTTCATCACCTAGAAGTTGCTTAGCTTTAACAAGTGTTACAGTTACAAGTGGCTGATTTCCAGTACCATTTGCTGAACCATTGCCTGAAGAAGGCATGTGATCAAAACTAGTATAATCCATCATAAGGGAAATACCAGTGCCAGTAACTTCAGTCCAAGTAATTATTGAAGATGTAACATCCGCAGTTCCATTAGTCATAGTTATTGAATATTCATTACCTTCAGTGACTTCGGCCTTACTATTGTCTGCCATGTATCCTTCATCTCCCATTAGCATGACGTAACCTCCATCAAGATTAGTTTCCCAATTTACGGGCCAAGCTTCGGCAAATTCGACGTTAATCTCAGAGCCCTTCCACGTGGCACCAAAGAAGAAAAGATGGCTTCCTTGTACATTGAGTCCAGTATCATAAGTCATATTATCATAATATATTTTTATATCATCCCAACCTTCAAACTGTAAATTTATTCCTAATGTGTCACCAGCTAACAAGTCAATATTTGTTGCGAGGTTATGAGTTCCTTTTGCGACATCTACACCACCATGTTGGCAATCACTAGTGTCTTCACTTACACTTGCACCATTGTGCTCTATAGAAATAGTCCATTCACAGGTATCATCTCCATTATCATCTTCAGTATCTTCCCACCAGATATCAAAAGAATTAATAGAAATAGATAAATCAAATTCTACAGGCTCACTTGTCCAAGTACCAACATTTACAGGATTTCTACCAATTTTACCAAGCCCTGGGGCGTCGTAGTCAACATCGGCCTGTACTGATTTAGTAGTTTCAGCTTCACTAGGCAATTTAGTTTGTGGAGATAGCATATCACCTTCTCCTTTAAAATTAAATTTAACTTGTAAATCAGGATTTTCATATTCTGGTTCTTCATCAGCAATTACATTCGTTGAAGCAAAAATTAAGGCTGAAAATACGAGCACTATTGCAAACGCGAACCGTTTCATGGGCCACATCTATTAGGTTCGTTTTATTAAAGTTCTCTTTTAGAATAAGCTAAACCAAAAAGAGCAAAGATAACTAAGATAAAATTCAATCCTGGAACCGAAAGCAATCCATCTTCATCATCACCATTGGAACCTGTACTTTTCCCTAAGATATCAATTGTATTAAAATCAATAGGAGGTGCAGTATCACAACTTCGTTTAGTTAATGAAAAACTAATAACAGATTTGTCTAGGGCTGCATATTCATCATCAATATACCAAGTAATTTTTGTAGATGTGATAGTTGTTCCGTTCAATTCATAATCTTTCCCATCTTCAACAATAGGATAACCATTTTTTTGAAGTGAACTATTTGTTCCAACTCCATCAACGATTAATCTGATGTAATCTCCACTGACAGCTTCTGCAACATCAGTATCCCAAGCTTGAATAAAATCAAAACTAACAGCCCTTCCATTAATTCCGGTTTGACCAAATTTAATTGCGTCAGCACCAAATGCTACTCCACTGTTAAAACTTGCATTATCATAGTAAATTTCTATATCAGAGAAAGACCAGTATTCGATTTCAATATCAAAAATAGTGCCTTTGGGTGCTGAACTAATATTAATTTTTCCAACTTCGCCGTTCCATTCACAAGGCTGTTTTTGAGCACATTCATGAGAGCCTCCTCCATCTTCATCAGTGTAATATGCAGCTTCCTGTCCATCAATATTTAGTCTAAAACGATATTGAACTTGGGCATCATAACTGTCGTCTTGCCCATTTGAACCGTCTACTTCTCTCCACCAAATATTGAATTTAACTGGAGCGCTTAATCCAATATCGAACACATTTCCATTTGCTGACGTCCAAGTTCCAACATCTTTCCATTCACGAGTTCGGCCAAGAAGGCCTGTTGGATCGTCTTCCCAAGATCGTGGAGGGTTTTCTTTAATTGCTTCTCTAGTATTATCTCCCCAAGTTTCAGGCGATAAATCATCCATTTCCTTCATATTAAGATGAATATGTTCTATGTTTCCAGTTAACTCCTCTGCTACTGTATTTGGAACTAAAAATAGTGCCATTAAAAGAAACATTAACGCGCAAATTAGACTTACTCCCTTTTGGTACACAATTAATCATTGTTATTGAGCACTTAATAATTTTCGGTCAAAAAGATTAAGACCACAATCTTTCACCAATTATGACTGAATTCTCGGTAACAAGCGAAAGAATAGACAAATATTTAGGTTTAACAGCTAAAGCTTTGGAAAAAGTATCTATTATTGGAGATCCCGGAAGTGACAATCACACTAAGGCTGAAGATATACTGGGAATGGTTAATGCATATTATTCAGATGCACAGCATTTTTTGTCAGAAGGTCAAGGTGATGATGCCTTTGCAGCTATCAATTATGCACACGGTTGGATAGACTGTGGAGTAAGATTAGGTTATCTTGACGGAAAAGGTGATTGGAAATTATTTACTTTGAGTAGCTAATTTGCCCCAATACGAATAGAACCTTCTTTGTAGTGAATATGAATATTATTCCTCATATATTCAGCAAGATTTGAAAGAGATTCATAAACATCATCTTCCTTCATTTTCAATGCCTTTGCAGCTTTCTTAGTGGACCACGGTTTTTCAACAAAATCATATAATTTAAGATATTCATAGACTTTTTTGTCTGCATCAGTAAGATCACTAAGTGCCATTAGTCAATACTATGTGCTTAGGGTGTTTAAACTTAACTATTTTCTAAATATCTAATGACATGACTTTCGTTTTCACTAAGAGGATACATTTGTTCTCCCAAAGTTTCTTTCCATAGTCTGAAGAATGAACCTTTCAAGTAATCATTTGTGAATCTAGGATGAATATATGATCCTCTACAAACTGCAGGTGTATTTCCTAATTTAATTGAAACTTCTTTTACCATTTTAGTTATGTTCTTTTTTCGCTGTTTTTTATCATCTTTCTTTTTGAATTGGCAAATAGATTTAGCGGCTAATTTAGTTCCACCCCATGTTCTAAAATCTTTAGCTGTAAATTTTTCTCCCGATATATCTTGAATATATTCATTCACATGATATGCCTTTACATCTTGTTCATTTCCATTTTCATCATAAAATAAAAATAAATCACCATCTTTTTCTTTTTTAGCATCTTTACACATCATTATGAGGGCTGGTAAGTCAGGTATTTCTTCATCATTAATTTCGATTTCGTGTTTTTTGTTACTCTTCCCAACAAATGTAAATTTCCCTCCAACTTGTGAATCATACCATTTGTCGTTATCATCAGTGATGTCCGTTGGTTCAAACTCCATGTGTTCATCCTGCATAGTTGATAACCCATAGGTAGCTTTTTCTTTATCATCTCTCGAGGTTTCATTTCCTATTCTTATAAAAGTAGTATCTAGTAATCTAACAATAAGAGCCATTACTCTTTCATAGGGCAAATCGTTTTGTTTTTTATTTCCTTCTTGGGCTAAATCTTCAAAATATTTTTCCCGAATTTTAGGTAACGTTCTTCCAAAGGAAGACATTTTGTCAAATTTAGCTTCGCTTCTAAGTTGTGTCCAAATAGTATGATAGATGTATTGTTTTCTTTTCTTTGCATCAATTCCAGTGGCTTGTAGGTGTCCATTTTTCTTATCACATATCCAAACATCAGTCCATGCAGGCGGGATTTTCATTTCATCAATTCTTTTTAATTCTCTTTTTCCTTTCAACTCTTTTCCATCCGTATCTAAAAAAATGCATTCTTTTTCTTTTATTTGACGAGTATATCCTGGTTCTGAATTACTTGAATAATATAGACCAGCTTGTTCTGCACTAGCGATTACATTATCTTTATCATCAACGTTCATATTATATTAAATTCTTTTGATTCAGCCCTTTTAGTTCTGGTAAAATGAATTCACCGTCTTTTCTGATTAGGACATCATCGAACCAAATTTCTCCACCTCCATAATCAGGTCTTTGAATAAGTACCATGTCCCAATGTACGTCCGACCTATTTCCATTATCTGCAATATCATAAGCGTTTCCAGGAGTGAAATGGAAACTTCCAGCTATTTTCTCATCAAATAGAATATCTTTCATTGGTTCAGTTATGTAGGGATTAAATGCAATAGCGAATTCACCGATATATCTTGCCCCTTCATCTGAATCTAAAATTGAATTTATTTTTTCATCATCACTTCCTGTTGCTTTCACAACTTTACCTTTTTCAAATTCTAATCTAATATCATTGAATACTGTACCATGATAGAGCGTTTCTGCATTAAATTGGATGTGACCTTCAACTGAATCTTTAACGGGTGCTGTAAAACATTCACCATCTGGTATGTTGCGCTCTCCAGCACATCTTATTGCTGGTATTCCTTTAATTGAGAATTTTAAATCAGTTCCAGGCCCTTTTATGTAAACTTTCTCTGTATCCGTCATTAATTTTTCTAAGGGTTTCATCGCTTCATCCATTTTCTTATAATCTAGGCAGCAAACATCGAAATAGAACTTTTCAAAAGCTTCAGTGGACATATTTGCTTGTTGAGCCATAGAGGGAGTAGGCCATCTTAGCACAACCCATTTTGTGTTTGCCACCCTCTCTTGAAAATGTACTTTTTGTAATAATTGTGATTGATAAACGGCCATCTTTTCTGAATCAACATCAGACATTTCAGAGATGTTCAAACTACCTCTTAATCCAATATATGCATCCATTTTTTCCATTCTAAATTTTTCTACATCTCCTATAAGTCCCATGTGCTTATCAGTTGTACCTGAAATTAATTCTTTGATAATCAAGTTATTCTTCCATGTAACGAAAGGTTCTCCACCAGCTTTTCTCGCAGCCCTTATGGTGGCAATAACCATTTCTTGAGGAATATCAAAGGCTTCAATTAGGACTTTTTCACCTTTCTCTAAAGAGCATGAATGGTTGATAAGTAAGTCAGCTAATTTCTCCAATTGTGGATTAATCATATTTCATCACTGAACTGTAGTCTAAAGAGATTTCCTTAATTTAGTTTTCTAGAATTAGAGATTTCACCTACTAAATTTTGCCCCATCATATCTTTAACATGGTCGTGATGATGTTTTGATAGCCACATCATCTTTACAAGAGCAGTTTCAGGTAACATATCATATGTTTCTATTACTCCATTCTCTATAAGTTTTCTACCATTTCTATAAACATTTAAATTTGTTGATCCGGCAAGACATTGACTAGACATTACCACAGGCACATCTTTCGAAGTATTCTTAATGGTGTCTAATAAATCAGAATTTATATGACCCAATCCCGTCCCAGCAATAACAATTCCATTTTTCCCAGAAACTATATTTTCCCAATCTTCGACCTTCAATCCTGGATGAGACCATACCATTCCTATGTTGTCATCAAAACCAGCTTGTAGTTCAGTATTTTTTACAGTAGAACGGTATTTTCTTTTCCATTCAATATTATCTTTTATAATTCCTATTGGCCCTTCATTAGGTGAAGTAAATGCATCTCTTTTAGAGCTGTGGGCTTTTCTTGTACGGTTTCCTCTCCATATAGCCACATTTTCATCACTTGTCGTTTCGTGCATTACTATACTTATTTCTCCTAAATCACTCATAGCTGCTTTAGCAGCACCAACTAAATTCAAATGAGCATCACTGGATGGTCTGTCTGGGCTACGTTGTGCTCCTGTGAAAATAACTGGATTTGAGATTTCAGGTAGCTGGAATGAAAGTGCTGCTGCAGAATAGGCCATAGTGTCAGTACCATGGGCAACAACAATACCATGGTTGTTTTTATCATGCATTTCTTTAATTTTAACTGCCATTCCTTCCCAATGTTTAGGTTTCATATCTTCTGAAGCTAAAGAGAACAGAGGTTCGGCAGCTACGTTCGCAACTTCATCTAGTGCCTTAACAGAATTGACTAATTGCTCAGCAGTAATTGCTGGACTTACAGCACCAGTTTTATAATCAACAAAAGAAGCAATAGTTCCCCCAGTACCTAAAATTGAAATATTTGGAAGCTTTTTATTTTCTTTTTTAGAATCCACAACAATATCTTTTTTCTTTGCTTTAGAAATTACAGACATCTTCGCATCTTCAGTGGATATTCCAATATTATATCCATTATCTAATTTTATAATTATGATATTCTCTTCAGAAAAGTTGTGTTTTGGTAATATAAGTCCTTCATAGGTCAGGCTTCCAGTTTCGATTCTAACTCTATCATGTACTTCAGCTCCGTTGTCTCTGATGAACTTTTTTGCCGACATAGGCATATCCCTTCAGTCAAGCGAGGTTTATTACTATACATCCCATACGGTAATTGTGGGTTTATTAGATAAATTCAAGAATTTGAAAGAAGTTGCTCAGGAGTGGGCCGACAGTTCAACGGCAGGTTCCTTAGACAAAAAGATTGAAAAAAATCTTGTAGAGATGGAAAGTGGTTCTGAATTAGAACGAACTGCAGCTGTTAAGGCCTTAGTAATCCAGGCTCAGACGGATGAAAAATGGATGGATCCTATCATAAATTCGTTTGTTAGAGTTCTATCAAAGCAGCCAGGTTCTACACAGGAAGCAATTATTGATGGATTAATGGAATTAAGGAAAAAACAACCTTCACGAAATACAGACATATTTAATGCAATTCAAGAAGCATTTGATAGTCCTTCACCAGCAGTTCGTAGTAAAGTAGTAGATATCTGGACTCGTTTTTCACTTAAATCAGACGTTAAGAAGAGTGATAGAATTGCAGATTTATTTGAAATTCTGACTGATGATGACAAAGATGTTCGATACAAAACACAGGAATCATTGATTAAAATCCTCTATACAGTTCCAAAAGTGGCGTTACCAGAACTCAAGAAGGCTTTGAAGGATGAGGATTGGCGAGTTGTTTACCACTCCATAGTTATTCTAACAAATTTTGCAAAAAAGTATCCCGCACCTTCAGTAGCTTTAGCTCCTGAAGTTATATCTGCTTTTAATTCAGGAGAACGTTTGAAAGAAAGAGCTGCAGATTGTATTGGCATATTAGGGCTTGCAAATCCTGATGTGATGAAACCAGCAGTTCCTGGTTTGATAAAGGGCTTAGAGAGTAAATCATCTGAACTCAGAAAAGCATCAGCGACAGCTCTTGGTAGGATAGGGAGCAAGAATGCAATGGTAGTTTACCATGCAGTTCCTAGGTTAGCTAAAGCTTTGAAAAATGATGATTGGTATATTCATACAGAAGTTGTTAAAGCCTTAGGATATATTGGTTCTAATAAACCAGCTTTAGTTAAGCCATATTTAGCTTTAATAGAGAATCGAACAAAAACAGGAGCAGATAGAAAGATTTGTGATGCAGCTAAGTGGGCTCTTAAGAAGGCCGGAGGATAAATGCCAGGACAAGGTCGACAAGGCCGGAGTGACGCATTTCAGAGAAAAGCCCGTAGAGAAGGTTATCGTGCTAGGTCCGCATATAAATTAATGGATATACAAAAGAAAAGTAAGATTTTCAAAGAAGGTTCTATAGTTTTAGATTTAGGTGCAGCTCCAGGAGGATGGTCCCAAGTTGCTCTTGAATATGTTGGTGAAGATGGAAAAATAATAGGAGTAGATTTACAACATATTTTACCACTTAAAGGCGCTCAATTTATTCAAGGCGATCTTCGTGAGACTGAAATTCGAGAAAAATTAGAAGAATTAGCACCAAAGGCAGATACTGTTATCTCAGATATGAGTCCTAATCTTTCAGGGAATTATTCAGTTGATCAAGCTCGTTCAGTAGAGTTGTCATCTTTAGCATTAGAAATTGCATCTGAAAGAAAAGCTAAATTTTTTGTTTGTAAAGTATTTGAGGGTTCGGATTTCCAAGAATTCCGTAAATCCGTTATTGATGAATTTGGTTCTGTCCGTACATTATCTCCTGAGGCATCCCGTAAGCAGTCAAGCGAGGTTTATTTGATTGCTAAAAGGAAACGTAGATGAATCTAGCAGTATTATTTTCAGGCGGTAAAGATTCATATCTTGCACTTGAATACGCTTCAAAAGAGCATCAAATTTCATGCCTTTTAACATTAGAATCAAAAAAAGAAGATAGTTGGATGTTTCATACACCAGCTATAGAATGGACTAAACTTCAAGCCGAAGCAATGAAGATTGAACATTTGATATTGGAAACAAGTGGAGTCAAAGAAGAAGAATTAGATGATTTACAGGCAATAATTAAATCTGCGATTTCAAAATACTCAATAGAAGGTATAGTTACTGGAGCTTTGGCATCCGTTTATCAATCTACACGAGTTCAAAAAATTTGCAATGATTTAGATTTGTGGTGTTTTAATCCATTGTGGCAGATGCCTCAACAAATGCTTCTTCAAGAATTATTATCTAATAATATAGAATCAATAATAACGGGTGTGGCAGCAGAGCCATTCGATGATCAATGGTTAGGTCGTTCCATTGACTCAGAATGTGTTTCAAATCTAATGATATTAGAGTCAAAATATGGGATAAATCCAGCAGGTGAAGGAGGAGAGATTGAATCTTTTGTGACTAATGCTTCCCTATTTAGTAAGTCGATAAAAATTTCTAAATCGGAGAAGCATTATTCTAATTTCTCAGGCCGCTTAGAAATTCTGGAGGCTTTTTTGCAATGAACACACTTCTGATTTCAACCTGTAATGATGAGTTAAGTGAAAGAGAGTTTGTTCTCCCAATATCTCGAATAGTTGGACAAAATAATCATAAAATTTTACATTATAAACAATGTACGGAAAAAATAATATCTAGTTATGATAAAATTATAATTTGTGGAACTTCATTAAAAGATAATTCATATATAATGAAATTAGATCATTTCAAGAAATTATTTTACAATTTCCCAGGTTCAATTATGGGAATATGCTCAGGAATGCACGTCGTATGTTCTATGTTCGGTTGTCAAATAATTAAAAATTTAGAAATTGGAATGGTTGAAATTGAAATATTAGAAAAAAACATATTGTGTGAGAATACATTTCAAGCATATAGTCTACACAATTATTCAGTTAATAATTTAGAAAATTTCATTTTTTTAGCAAGGAGTAAAAATAGCATTCAGATTGTCAAACATAAAGACAAGAATGTATTTGGGGTATCTTTTCATCCAGAAGTTAGAAATGAAAAAATAATTTTAAATTTTCTAAAATCCTAAAGGTCTTTTGCACCGTTTACAGCTTTGGTAGCACTGAGATTTGTGAATCCAACAACACTTGCCACATCATCAATGCTTGCAGCTTTTAAATCTTCAACAGTATGGAATCCAGCGTCATACAAATTTTCAGCTTTCATAGCACCTAACCCTTTTATCTTTGAGATTTCAGCGATAAATTCATCTTTACTACCTCCGGGTCCACTTGCTTCTTTAACATCAGGAAATTTCCCAGCCTGTATATTTCTCCATTCTTTTATCACTTCAGCAATTGATTCTAAACTACTAACATTTGCATTAAACCAACCATCTCTAGCATGTAATGAACGTCTAGCCAAATCTAATTCATCTTCCATTTCTTGGGTTATTGAAAGTAATCTATCATACTTTTCAGTTTGATCATTCATAGTTGTGTCCATAGCTTGAATTCTTGGTTCATATTCCGCCTCGACTTTAATTTGTCTTTGTCTTTCTACTTCTAATTCTGTAATTCGTGTATCTCTTTCGGTTAATAGTTCTTGAAGTGATGTAATCATAGTTTCTTTGGTTTCAATGTCAGCTTCTAGAAAATTAATACGGTCTAAAGCTGCATTCAAATCTTTTTCTTGCTGTTCGTAAGCATCCCAAAGTTTCTCTAATCTTTGTTGTTCTAAACTTAGGTTACTTTCCAGTTGAGCAAATTTTTCATCAGTTCCGGGATCCATATTAAGTTCCTCCAGTGACATTAACCGTGCTACCTGTTATATAATATCCTCTGTCGATTACACACTGTGGAACCATTAGTAGGTAGTGGGTATTTGAAAACAGAAGATATCGAAAAGATAAAGTCTTTTATTAGTCCCAATTTTGCTTTGATTAATCCTAAAGTTATTTGTGGCCATTTACACTTAAAACAAGCAGCTTATCTTGCAGATAAAGCGCATGCCGGAAAATACAATCTTTCTAATGATAGATCAACTGAAGTATTACTGTATTTGACAGCTCAAAGACAAATATCTAAAGCAATAGAGATAGGAGGGATTAAAGAAGGTCAAAAATCAATAGCTTGGGTTTCCTTTGATATTCCTCCAGCTTCGTTATCTTCTATTTTGGCTTCTGATGATTCAGTTGTTTCTTGTGCTAATTTTGATTATTCCAAAGCCCAGTTAGATGAAAAAGTAATTTCTAAGATGAATTCTGAGGATAAACAAAAGATAGTTATGACTCGAACTGCAACGTTGCCAGTTCAATCACGTTAAGATAAATTATTGTAATTAAAAAATATTAACTAAGTTTTTTATGCAGATTACCTAATACATCATTATGTCTAATACTAAATTGGTTGAGAAGCTCAATGGCGGTCTTGCATGGGAATTAAGGGCTTCAGCTCTTTATTCACATTATTCAGCATACATAAAAGGCATTCATAGGATTCATTTGAAAGCTTTTTTTGATGAAGAAGCCAGTGAATCAAATACACATGCAGACATGGTTCGAGCAGCAATAGTAAAACTTGGGGGAGAAGCAGTTACTGATAGAGATCCAACTGAAATTGTACACACTACCGATTACAAAGTAATGTTAAAGGAAGCGTTAAAGACTGAACAAAAAGCGGCAGAAGGGTATGAAGTAGTATTAGCGTTGATTAAAGATGATGAAGAAATGTATGACTCCATAGAACAAATATATTTCCAAGAATTACGTTCTGTAGAAGAAGTTACTCAACTTCTTTAGTTTATTTTAATTATTAGTTTAAGCAAAAAATAAGGATATTATTAACAGCACTCTAGTGGTATATAATGTCTGAAAAAGATGAGAATAGTGCAAAGTGTCCCTTTATGCACGGAGCAACGACAAATCCAAGTTTTGGTACAACTAATCGTAATTGGTGGCCCAATCAATTGGATTTGAGTATACTTCATCAGCATGATATAAAATCAAATCCGATGGATCAAAGTTTTGATTATGCTAAGGAATTTGCAACTCTAGATTATGGTGCCTTGAAAAAGGATTTAACGGATGTAATGACAGACAGTCAAGATTGGTGGCCTGCAGATTATGGACATTATGGTGGATTATTTATTAGGATGACTTGGCATGCAGCTGGAACGTATAGAATTGGAGATGGGCGAGGAGGAGGGCTAACAGGTTCTCAACGATTTGCACCTCTAAACAGCTGGCCAGATAATGGAAATTTGGACAAAGCTAGGAGAATTTTATGGCCAATAAAAAAGAAATACGGTAATGCAATTAGTTGGGCTGATCTTTTGATACTTGCTGGAAATGTAGCTATAGAGTCAATGGGGGGGCCAGTCTTTGGATTCGGTGGAGGTCGTCCAGATATATGGCATCCTGAAGAAGACATTTATTGGGGGGCTGAAGATGAGTGGTTAGGAGATAAAAGGTATGGAGACACACGTCAAGATCTTGAAAATCCATTAGCAGCAGTTCAAATGGGTCTCATTTATGTTAACCCTGAAGGTCCAAATTCTAATCCAGATCCTTTGCTTAGCGCCCAAGATATTAGAGAAACATTTAGCAGAATGGCTATGAATGATGAAGAAACAGTTGCACTAACTGCGGGCGGACATACATTTGGGAAAGGACATGGAGCAGGAGATGCAAATCTTGTTGGAGCTGAACCAGAGAGTGCTTCGATTGAAGAACAGGGTTTTGGTTGGAAAAGTTCATACAAATCTGGGAAAGGAAGGGATACAATAACTAGTGGTATAGAGGGAGCTTTTACAGCAAATCCAATACAATGGGATCACGGTTATTTCAACCTTTTATTCAAATATGAAAATTCTTGGAAATTAGTAAAAAGTCCTTCTGGAGCAAATCAATGGACACCTGAAAATCCTGATGAAGAAGATATGGCACCTGATGCAGAAGATTCATCTTTGAAAGTACCAACCATGATGACTACTGCAGATATTGCGATGATCCGTGATCCAGAATATTTGAAAATTTCAAAAAGATTTTATAAAAATCCTGATCAATTTGCAGACGCATGGTCCAGAGCTTGGTTTAAACTGACACACCGCGATATGGGACCTAAAGCCAGATATCTTGGACCTGAAGTGCCAGAGGAAGAATTCATTTGGCAAGACCCAGTTCCATTTGGTTCAACAACTTATGATATTGAGGCAGTAAAGAAAGCAATCAGAAAAAGTGGTTTAACAATAACTCAGATGGTCGAGACTGCATGGGCAAGTGCTTCTACTTTCCGAGGTTCAGATATGAGAGGTGGAGCTAACGGAGCAAGAATTCGCCTTTCACCACAAAAAGACTGGGAAGCAAACAAACCTGAAGAATTATCAGCTATATTATCTAAATTTGAAGACATATCTGAATCTCGTGGAGCTAGTATCGCAGATGTTATTGTTTTAGCAGGAAATATTGGTATTGAAATGGCAAGTGGGATGGATGTGCCTTTCATACCAGGTAGAGGAGATACAGCGGAGGAGCAAACAGATACCGATTCATTTAATGTCCTAGAGCCTCTTGCAGATGGTTTCAGAAATTTTTTGAAGAAGGACTACGCAGTAAGTCCTGAAGAAATGATGTTAGATAAAACTCAACTTCTTGGTCTTACAGCTCCTGAAATGACAGTATTGTTCGGAGGTTTACGTTCATTGGGTATAAGTTCTGATGACAGAGGATTGTTTTCCGATAATCATGATGAATTATCAAATGATTTCTTTGCAGTATTATTAGACATGGAAGTGCAATGGAAGCCCACAGGAAGTAATTCATATGAGGGCATAGACAGAAAAACAGGTAAGGTTCTAAGGAGAGCATCAAGATTTGACTTGGTTTTTGGAAGTAACTCTCAACTTAGGGCAATAGTAGAGGTTTATGCTCAAGATGATAATAATTTAAAGTTCAAATCAGACTTTATTTTAGCTTGGAATAAAGTTATGAATGCAGATAGATTTGATACTAATCGATAATACTATCTTTGATTAACCAACCAGCAACACACCCAATTAATGATCCAATAATTCCAAAGAATACAAAATCTAGATCATTTATTATCATGTTACTTAGAGAGACACCGGGGTTTACATCACCAAATGCAGTACTTGTAACAACGAATA
>Ga0207992_1000717_pt1 | contig 16068 bp, 12 predicted proteins | sample ETN02SmetaG_FD_185788 | JGI IMG/M metagenome (GOLD analysis project Ga0207992, IMG submission 185788) | Marine microbial and viral communities from oxygen minimum zone, Eastern Pacific Ocean - ETNP2014F10-02SV255 (SPAdes) (version 2) | ecosystem: Environmental > Aquatic > Marine > Oceanic ...
GGCCCCGGTGGAAGATTGGCATCCGTCTCGGCAGAGGAACTTGGGACCATAGCAATCAAGGGCGCCATGGAGAAGTCTGGCACCGATCCTAGTTCCGTTGAACACGTAGTCATGGGGCATGCGCTGCAGACTTCCGGACAAGCGATTTTCGGAGCAAGGCATGCCGGTCTACGAGCAGGGATACCACAGGAAGTCCCGATGCTCACGCTAAACCGACTTTGCGGAAGCGGGGCCCAGTCTATCATCAGCGCAACTCAGATGATCATGCTGGGCGAGGCCGAGGTAGTTGTCGCAGGGGGGATGGAGAATCTCAGCCAGGCCCCACACGTACTCAGGGGCATGAGAGATACGTACAAGCTCGGCAGACCTCCCTCAGCCGGGGAAGAAATCCCCCAAGATATGGAGGACTACCTATTCACCAACCTGGTTGACGGAGTCAGTGGCATGTTCATGGCCCAGACCAGTGACGAATTATGTCGTAGGAAGGGCGTAATCCGAGAGCAGGCCGATGAGTTCGCTGCCATTAGCCATCAGAGGACTGAGTCCAGCGTATCCTCGGGTGCATGGGAGGGCGAGGTGGTTCCTGTCGAGACCCCAGAAGGGGTCATCAATCACACTCACGAGGATCACGTGGTCCTGGGGACTACCATCGAGACACTCTCGAGTCTGAGGACGCACTTCGGACCAGATTCACTGGTGACAGCAGGAAACGCCTCGGGAGTGGTCGATGGCGCTGCTGCTGTTGTAGTCAAGTCTTCATCAAGAGCCGAGGCTGACGGCGATGAACCTCTGGCGAGAATCATCTCCTGGGGGATTGTCGGACTGGAGCCCAGCATCATGGCGTATGGGCCAGTACCATCCAGCCAGAAGGCGATCGAGAAGGCAGGACTGAAAGTCTCAGACATAGACCTCTGGGAGATCAACGAGGCATTCGCCGGACAGGCAGTAGCCTGCATCAAGGACCTCGGAATCGAATATGACAGGGTCAATGTCAATGGTGGCGCAGTTGGACTGGGGCACCCCCTAGCCGCAACTGGGACGAGGTTGGTCCTGACTCTCTCCCATCAACTGAGGAGGACGGGTGGACGTTACGGAGTGGCGACTGCCTGCATAGGCGGCGGCCAAGGAATAGCAGTCGTCATAGAATCGGCCTAATCGGGCGTGAACTAGCCATCGGAGGGGTTATCCCTAATCGGATAATCCCTTGCTCATGACCCATATACCCGGAACCGGACACGCGACTTCAAAGAGAAGCCTAGTGAAGACTGTAACTTGGAGGACCATAGGTACAATCGATACTATTGTCATTGCTAAACTTGTAACCGGTAGCTGGTCAGCAGGCGCTGCAATCGGTGGGATAGAGGTATTCACCAAGATGGTGCTGTACTTCTTCCATGAGCGAGGATGGAGCTTTGTGGATTGGGGATTGGAGGACGTCGAGCCAATCGACCCTTCTACCTTAGCGGCAATTCCGCCCTCATCGTAAAACACTGAGCCTACCATCTTCAGACCGCTTAGGTTAATTGCCCTATGCTAGGCGCAGGCCTTGATATGGCGATGGGTATGTACACTAGGGAACGCGTTTTGGCAAAGACATTTGTCTGGAGAATTATTGCGACTTTGACGGGAGCTGCGGTCGCTGGATTACTGACTGGCGAGATAGAAACAGCAGGCTGGTTCATCGTCATTGAGTTCCCATTGAAGATGGGCTTCTACTACGTCCACGAGAGGGCTTGGGAAGCAGTTGAGTGGGGAGTCGCCGAAGAAATGACGGCATGAACTACTCTCTGATGAACCAGTGCTCCTTCCTAGGTGGCAGTGGGCGGTTCATCCACAAGGGCCTCCTTTCGCCACGAGGGTGAACTTCTCTTTCCTTCGCCATTTCGTTCCACTTCTTGTAATACTCAAACGACTTGTTCGTATCGACCTCGACGTCTCCGTACTTCTCCCCCTCTGCCGGTCTCGAGATGCGAACCTTCTGGAGCCAGCAGTGCGCACCGCTGATCGGGTCGGGCTGTACTGCATGGGTGATGTTCTGGTGCACCCCGCCGTCCCTCCACACACTTCTGTTTGTGTCTGGGTCATCGGACTCCCACGGCCTGACTCCTGTGACCGTCCTCATCCTCATCTTGCCCTCTCCCAGGTCCTCAATCTCGACTTCGTTGGTCATGTATCTGTTTCCAGAGTCTTGCTTCCTCCTCCATCTCCCAATGTGGTGCGAGCATCCGATTATTCCCGGCTTGATGCCCTCGGTAACCCAGACCTTGTCGATGAACCACCCAATCTCAGTCTCTACCTTCAGGATGTCCCCCTCACCAACCCCAAGCTTGGCAGCATCTTTCGGATGAACCCACAAGGGGTTCCTATGGGCTATCTCTGCAAGCCATTTGGCATTGGCGGAGCGTGAGTGGATGTGCTGGGGCAGGCGGAAGTTCGGGAGCAGGCAGTACTCGTCCTCGCCCTTCAGATTGTCGGGATGGACGTGACTCATCACCCTGTAGTGGGGTATGGAGTGCTCAGGGTATCCGAACTCGACCATGCTGGGGGAGTAGATCTCCTGCTTTCCGCTGGGAGTGGGCCAACCATCTTCCTCGTGCTTGTTGTACGTGGCCTCCTCGATTAGGAACGCACCGTGCTTCCTCATGTATCCCAGGGGGTCGGTACCTTCGGCCTCAGCGGCCTCGGGAAGGCCAGGTATCCTCTCGAACATGTACTGGTAGTATTCGTCGATGGTGATCCTCTCTCCCTCGCGGTAAGGGCTCATGAAGTGCTCTCTAATCCCCATCGTACCATCGTCAATCCTCCATGAAAGCTCGTTCCAGAACTCGTCCTCCTCCCAAACCTCTCCCGGGTTGACCTCATGAGTGAACTCCACTTCCCTCCCCTCCCTGCGCGCATACTCTCGCAGCACAGGTTGCCTGAATGCCACCCACTTGCCCGAGCTGGTCGCGTATGAGTTGACGTCATGCCTCTCTGATGCATGTCCCATGGGGAGGACGTAGTCCGCGAAGAAGGCGGTCTCGTTCCAAGTCGGCGTCAGTGCTACGTGGCATCCGACAGCATCCTCGTTCTGAAGCATCTCGATCCATGAGAAGCCGTCAGGGTATGTCCAGACAGGATTGAAGACTCTGGTGAAGTAAACATCCATCTCTCCTCTTCCGTCCTTGACTAGGTGAGGCAGTATGTGACTCATCTCGTAGTGCGAAAGTGTGTACTCTGGCGGGAAGTGAAGCTCGTTCCACCCATCCGGGTCGGGGGGGACGTCGAATAGGTCCGGCTTGTACTTGGACCACGAGTTGGGCGAAGTTCCCCCCTCCGTTCCTACGCTACCTGTCAGGACATTGAGAAGATGCAGGGTCCTGCTGACTTGCCATCCACCTAGGTTGCCGATAGCAGCAGCCCTCCAGACGTGCGTTGCCAGCCTGCTTCCGGCGTTCGCCACTATCTCCCCGACCTCTATGACCTGCTCGACTGGGATCCTGCACTCCTTGGCTGCGAACTCCGGGGTGTATTGGGAATACTCCTCCATCAGTAGTTCGATGAATCTGTCGAACTTCTGGGGCTCTTCCGGGTAGTCAGCCTCCAACCACTCCTCCCAGTTAACCCAATTCTCCACGAAGTCCCTGTCGAACAGGCCCTTCTCTAGGATCATATTCGCCCAGGTGAGGAAGAGGGCAGATTCGGAACCGGGCCAAGTCGGCAGCCAATGGTCAGCCATGGCAGCAGTATTGGAGAGCCTAGGGTCGATTACGATGAGTTTGGCACCATCCATCATCCCCTCCAGAATCCTCTGTGCATGCGGATTGAAGTAGTGCCCTGTCTCCAAATGAGAGGATGTTAGTAGGATTACCTTGGCGTTGGCATGGTCGGGTGATGGTCTATCGTGACGATGCCAGAGGGCATACCCCGTCCTCGCGCCAGCGGAACAGATGTTCGTGTGACTGTTATGGCCATCCACCCCCCATGCCTTCAGGATCCTGTTGGTATAGCCCTCGTGACCGGGACGGCCGACGTGATACACGACTCGGTCCTTTGCTCCCGTCTTCAGTGAGGCGCGGATCTTGGTGGAGATCTCGTCCAATGCCTGGTCCCAGGAAATCTCCTCCCAGCCCCCCTCCCCTCTGGGTCCAACCCTCCTCATCGGATGCAGGATTCTCTCCGTGTCATTGATCTGGTTGATTGTCGCAGGCCCCTTCGCACAGTTCCTCCCCCTGCTGCCGGGATGGTGGGGGTTGCCCTCGAATTTCGAAACATGGCCAGAGTCCTTGTCAACGTAAGCCAGGAGTCCACAGGCGGACTCGCAGTTGAAGCAGGTCGTTGGCACCAAGGAGTACCTCTTCTCGACCATCTTCGGCCACTCATTGGCATCAAGCTCAACGTGATCGTGCCATTCTTCAGGCGCCGGGAAATTCCTCAGCTTACCACTGGCGCCTGAGGAATCAGGCCTGTCCAGATTGGGTATTATTCGGAGTTTCTGCGCCACGTTCTCGATGAATGTCCTGCCCATTATATCACCTCACAACAACGGCTCCATCTGTGGCTTCATGACCAATTTTTTGTCATGGGATAGGATTCCCAGGAGTATCGCCCCGCCTACTGCGAATGAGAGTGGCTCCATCAACGCTAGTGGGAAGAAAACTGCAGCCCCGATTGCCATGGTCTCGAAGAGGAATTTGGCCGGCAGCAAGGAGTCTTCCGACCACGACCTACCCTTGGCCTGCATCAGAAGCCAAGCCGTGTAGACCCCAGTTAGCAATGCCAGAGGGACTCCAGCAATTGCAAGATAGTTTAGCAGCGATCTATCTAGGTCCAGGACCAGAACCCCAGTACTAAGGGCCAGAATGCCACCATAACCAGAGAGGATGTATGCGCCCTTCACTAGCCAAGAGTCCCAATTCGGCCTCAGCATCACGTAGAGGAACCTCTCTGGCCTGTCTAGGTCGATTACGAGGAGCAGTCCCGTGATGGCCAGGAAAGAGATGCCGACCCCCAGGGTCATCGCCCACAGGCCATCGTCCATCTCAACCAATCCGGCAAGCATCGCTAGAACCGCCACTACATAGGTCCCAGAGGCTATGCCCTTCGTCCATATGTAGGTGGAAACCTCCCACCCCCATAGGACTCCCTTGCTGGGCTGGTCGTAACTTCGCTTAGCCTCGCCAGACTCTTCTGACAGCCTCTCCATCACGTCCCTGATGATCGCCTGGTCCCGTGGTGATGATTGCTTTGCCTTCTTCTCAAGAGCCAGCTGGACTATCATTGACGTGGTGTCCGCACCCTCCAACCTGCTGTCAGCGTACTTTGCGAAGTGCCCGACTCCGAATGCCTGCTCGGTCCACATTCCCGAACCAGTTATCTCCGTGGCGTACGGGTCCAGCATCTCCTCGCTAGCATCAATGTAGTACAGGTTGGGGGTGGCTCCTGACTGGGGCTTCCTCACAGTCGTCTCATGTGAGGCAACCAGATTGGAAATCGCAGAGTTGGGGTCGTCCAAGTCTCCAGAGACGATGGATTCAGTGGGACAGACGATGACGCATGCAGGTTCGTATGAGTGCTCAATCCTGTGAGCGCAGTAATTGCACTTGGCCGCAGTGCCCTTGTTGGGATCTATGTACAGGGCGTCATAGGGGCACGCCTGCATGCACGACTTGCACCCTATGCACCTCTCGTCATCAAAATCGACTATCCCATCAGACCTAGTGAAAAGCGCCGTAGTAGGACAAATGGTCGTGCAGGGGGAGTCCTCGCAATGATTGCACCTATGGACGCTGAACTCCCTCGTCGAGTCGGGATAAGTCCCCGTTTCTATGTACTTGACATGGGTCCTGTTGACTCCGATTGGGACGTCATGCTCGGACTTGCAGGCCACCGTGCAAGCATGGCACCCAATGCAGGTCTTGTTGTTTATCACGAATCCGTAGTTCGTCACTATGGCTGCGATGTGGCGTCGACGCAAAATGCTTCTGTGTCAGCCTAGCAGCATTCCAAGAATGGCGCCGCCAGCAAGCCAAGCCCCTGCCATCGAACCAATATTGCCCATTGCCGTGACCATCAGGACCCTGCCGACACGGTTCTTCCAGAATAGTGATACCTCGTCAAGGACAAGGAAGTCCTGTGCGTCCTTGCCAGTTGGCGAAGCCACCTTGAGTTGCGTGTATCCAGCGAACCACCCAGCCGCTAGGGTCGGGTTGAGGGATGTGATCGGGGATGCGATGGCCCCTACCAGAATAGAGAGCGGATGGCCCCTGGCTATCATAACCCCAGCCCCGGCTAGTACTGCATTCAGGATGAGCCAAGTCTGAGCAGTCTGCTTCAGAGCACCCATCTCGCCATTAGCAACCATCCAGGCCACTGCCCCGAAGAGGAAGACAGGGATTGCCGCCATCAGAAGTCGGGGCCAGATGGACTTGGGCGGCTCCTTGCTCAGCTCAGCGAGCCTCGATGTGGTCTCGATCGCAGGCTCGCCCAGATTTTGCACTACTCCCTTGAGGTGGCCAGCACCGATTACCGCCAGGATCTTCCCCTTCCCCCGGATCTGCTGAATCCTTCCGGCAAGGAAAGAGTCCCTTTCATCGATCAGCACCTCACCAGCCCCTGGGGCTATTTCCCTGGCCTCCTCCATCATGCTGCTGAGAAGGTCGGAGTCGCCAAGAACTTCGTCAATGGAAACATCGTCATCGTCCTCCTCCCATAGGAGTGCATTCAGAATCCTCCACTTCTCGATTACTCCCATTTTCCTCCATGCCCTCCTCAGGGTGACAACTACGTCCCTGTCTATCATTTCCACAGGGACTCCCGATTCCTCGGCCGCGTTCACCGCTGCAAGGAGCTCCGCCCCGGGCTTCTCTCCCGATGACACACCCATCCTCCTCTGTTGCGCTGCAAGCGCCGACTGCAGGAGAATCATTGCCGACCTTCCCTCTTTGATGATCTTCAGGAGCTCTTCAGACTCTAGCGAGTCCGGTTTCTTCAATGCGGCCATCCTAGATGGGCAAAGCTCCACTGCAACCAAGTCAGGACCCCACTCTTCGATCTGTTGCCTAACCAGATTCACCGATTCACTGCTGATGTGAGCAGTTCCCAGCAGCCTCAAACTATCATCGATATCGATTATGTTGTTACTCTCATCTGGCATCTGCTCACCTAACCGCCTTCATGGCCGCGAAAGCATCCGAATGCTCGGTCACGTCATGGACTCTGATTATGTCGACGTCTTTCTTCATGGAAACCGCCGCTACCCCCAATGTCCCTGCTAGCCTCTCCTCACTTCTTTCTCGTCCTAGAAGGTCCCGGAACATGCTCTTCCTACTGACTCCCCACATCAGGCCCATTTCCTCATGAGGCACAACCCCCCTTCCCGAAGAGAGAAGCGCTAGGTTGTGGTCCAGAGTTTTTCCGAAACCTATCCCCGGGTCAGCAATTATGCGAGAGGGATGCACACCGGCTTCGACTAGCCTGTCTGCAGCCTCGGAAAGGTAAGACCTAACTTCACCCACGACATCCCCGTACTTGGGGTCATTCTGCATGTTCTCAGGCAACCCTTGCATGTGCATGACGCATACGGGGCATTCGAATTCGACTACTACTTCGATCATCCTCGGGTCTCCCATGGCCGAGACGTCATTCACCATGTCGGCCCCGGTCTCCAGAGCCCTTCGAGCGACCTCTGCCCTTCTGGTATCCACGGAAATGCAGATTTCTGGCAATTCTGATCTGATTCCATCTATCGCAGGAATGACCCTAGCCAACTCGTCATCTATTGACACCGTCTCTGCACCGGGCCTAGTCGACTCTCCTCCGATGTCTATCCACTCGGCTCCATCCGCGACCATTCTGCTCGCTACGGCAACAGCCTGGTTTTTGTCTGCCGACCTAGAATGGGGGTGAAATGAGTCTGGAGTGACGTTGACAACGCCCATAATCCTTGGAAAACCGTCTTCTCGGCGATTTAGCATAGGTCGCCAGTCGGCCATATGGGACTCGCAAACGACGATTGCTTTATGATGTGACGGAGGGGCAATCGAGCGATGGTTCTGGGCGAGGATGCTTCCCTAGATGCCTCAGAGCCACAAGCCACTCAAGACTCAGGGGACTCTCACGATCCGGAGACTCTGTTCATACTGGACTCAATTGTACAGAGGTTGAAGCCCAGGGATGCTCATCACGTGAGAGACATGATTACCGAGCGAGGACGAACCTCTGGGGCACTTTTCCTATCAAGCGCACTGTGGTGGTGGATCACGATCAGCAAAGGCTCCGAGCAAGTCAATGACTCGCTAATTCCACCCTCTACTTTGGGCTCATTGGAGTTCGAAACAGTCAGCATGATAATCCCCGCTCTAGTAATCGCAGCCGTCCTCTTCACAGGAATCGGAAGGGAGAGGGGTAATGCCACCATGTCTCAGATTGGCGGCGGTCTGGGAGTACTCGCTGCTTTCTACATCATCGAGCCAGCAATGATGCATTGGGGGGATCTAGAGGGAGATGCGCTATTCGCTACTGGCAGGGTTCTCATCCTTGCAGTGATGGTCGGATTCGCCTCACACATGATGTTCGATGCGCTCCTACTTCAATGGGTTAGGGCCAGCATGCTGAACATGGGTGTAGACGTTTTCCCATCCTCTGGGACAGATACCCCAGAGGGTCATGCTGATGAGTCACCCCCTTACGCATGAGCCATGACCGACGAGATGCCCCCCAGCCTCTCTGTCCTTCGGTTGGGGCATCGTCGTGATAGGGACAAGAGGATCACATCCCATCTCGGCCTCACTGCCAGGGCATTTGGAGCCGATGAGGTAATCCTAGCGGGGGACAGGGACCCTTCGGCATTGGAGACTTGGGACTCGGTGACAGAACGTTTCGGCGGAGTATTCTCGAGTAGGTTCGAAGAGAGCCCCATGTCATTCCTGAGGAAGCAGTCCAAGTCTGGTGAAGTGACAATAGTACATCTCACCATGTACGGCAGTCCATGGGGGGAATCCATCCCAAGAATCCCCACAGACAAGCCCGCATTGGTAGTTGTAGGGGGGACAAAGGTACCTGCAGAGGTGTACCACTTGGCCGACCACAACGTGTCCGTTGGTAACCAACCCCATTCCGAAGTGGCCGCTCTCGCAGTGTTCCTGAACTCGTGGCTTGGTCCTGTCGACAACGACTCAAAGTTCTCAGGAGCCAAGATGAAAGTGGTCCCTTCTGCCAATGGTAAGGTCGTAATCAACGATGAAGAAGAGTGAATTTGCGATAGTGGAAATTCATATTCTCTGTCAACCATTAAGAATCGTACTTGGGCAGCGTTGCTGATGTCGGAGAGTCCAGCAGACGGGGGCTTCTGCCCCGGCGCTGGTATCCGTGGCGTAGCCTCACCCCCAACATTCCCCGATGCAGCGGATTTACTCCTCGATTCTGATGCCTCAGAGCAACCTAGCGGCTCCCGTGGGATCCTAATCCTTGCGGATGGCACGAAGTTCGAGGGGCGACTATTCGGCTCCGAACAAATCGCAGAGGGGGAGCTTGTGTTCACCACTGGGATGTGCGGCTATCAGGAAAGCCTGACCGACCCATCCTTCGCTGGACAGGTCCTAACTTTCACATATCCACTTCTAGGGAACTATGGCATACACCCGGGAATTTCTGAATCATCTTCAGTCCACCCTAGAGGCGTCGTCTGCAGGCAACACATGACTTTCCCCGACCACCGTGACTCTGTGGGAAGCGTGCATGACCTCTTGGTCGCTCACAATATTCCCGGGATAGAGGGGATCGATACACGAGCACTAACACGCAGGGTCAGGGAGCATGGGACTCTTCTCTGCGTCTTCGGACCGGCTGAGAGGATAGGGGAGATGGAGGTAATTCTCGCAGAGCTATCCCCTCCCGATGCCGATGACTTGGTCGCCCAAGTGACCTGTGACAGCCCAACTCTTCTCAACCCTGGAGCAGAGGACTCCAACGGACGCCCACTACCTCGACTCGCAGCACTAGATTGCGGCGTCAAGCACAACATTCTGAGAGAACTCTGCACTAGATTCGAGGTCGTCTGGTGCCCCGCAGACATGCCTCTTGAGGAGATTGCTCGCGACTGGTCCCCTGATGCCCTCTTTGCATCCAATGGACCCGGAGACCCAGCCCACCCAGGGGCTGCGACAGAGGCGAGGAGGACTTTGGCCGCCGCTGTTCGACATGGGATGCCAGTGATGGGGATATGCCTGGGGCATCAGTTGATGGGTCTCGCAGCAGGACTAAGGACATACAAACTGAGATACGGACACAGGGGCTCAAACCAACCAGTAATGGACTTGGAGACGGGAAGGGTCCACATCACAAGTCAGAATCACGGATTCGCAGTCGAGGATCCAGTACAAGGGATGCTCGCACCGCACCCTAGCGGGGCTTGCTCCGAGACTAGTGACAATGTTCTGGGTGCTGAGTTCAGGGTCCGGCACGTCAACTCAAACGATGGCACAGTCGAGGGTCTCGACCTGTTGGACAAACCCGCATTCACAATTCAATTCCATCCAGAGGCTTGCCCGGGGCCGCATGACGCATCTCCACTATTCGACAGGTTCCAGCAAATGGTCGCAGAACATCTCGGGAAGCCAGAGGCAGAACTAGTAAGCAAGGAAGGCGGTTCCTGATGCCTCGCCGTGATGATTTGAAGAGAATACTCATCCTTGGCAGCGGTCCTATTCGTATCGGCCAGGCGGCAGAGTTCGACTTCTCGGGTTCACAGGCCTGTCGAGCACTCCGTACGGACGGTTACGAGGTTATTCTCGTCAACTCCAATCCCGCAACAATTCAGAATGATCCCGAAATGGCTGACAGGATATACATTGAACCACTGCTTCCAGAGGTGGTAAAACGAATAATGGAGTCCGAAAAGCCAGACGCACTTCTTGCAGGAATGGGTGGTCAGACTGCTCTGAACATAGCCTCTGCTCTAGCCAAGGATGGAACTCTCGATGAGCTGGGGGTGGAACTGATTGGATGCAACCTTGCTGCGATAGATGAAGCAGAGGATAGGGACCTGTTCAAGAGGGTGTGCGAGGAAATTGACCTCCCTGTATGCAAGGCAATGGCTTGCGAGTCAATCGAGGAGGTGATCGCAGCCGCTGAGAAACTGGGCTCTTTCCCGTTGCTGATTAGACCTGCCTTCACACTAGGTGGGCTAGGTGGTGGGACTGCATTCAACATGGGAGAGTTGGTTGAGATTGCGAGCCAAGGAATATTGCACTCAGCAATTGGACAGGTGCTCATTGAGGAGAGCATCCTAGGCTGGCAAGAGCATGAGTACGAGGTGATGAGGGACAGTTCAGACAATGCCATAATAGTGTGTACGATGGAGAACATCGACCCCATGGGGGTTCACACGGGTGAGTCAATCGTAGTGGCCCCACAGCAGACCCTCTCCGACCGTGACCATCAGGGACTTCGTGACTCGGCACTGAAACTAATCAGAAGGCTAAACATCAAGGGCGGGTGCAATGTACAGTTCGCAGTAGATCAGTCAACTGGTGACTACAGGGTCATCGAGGTGAACCCTAGAGTCTCCCGCTCATCTGCATTGGCATCGAAGGCCACGGGTTATCCAATCGCAAGGATGGCGGCTTTGATCGCAGTCGGATACACTCTGGACGAACTCCCAAATCCAATTACTGGGGAGGGCACAACTGCCGCATTCGAACCAACTCTGGACTATTGCGTGGTCAAGATACCCAGATGGCCGTTCGACAAGTTCAGGACTGCAGACAGGAGTCTAGGGACCTCGATGAAATCCACTGGGGAAGTGATGGCCATAGGGCGTTCCTTCGAGGAAGCTTGCCTCAAGGCATGGGCTAGTTTGGAGTATGGCAAACCCCATCCAAGGCCATTGACGATGTCTGATGCCTCTGATGGCGAGACAATGGATGAGAGGGCCTCTGAGAGTCTGCCAACAGCTCTTCATGAGGACTGGCTCCGAATACCCACGGATAGAAGGCTAGGAGCTGTGATTGAGGCGTTCCGAAGGGGTTACTCAATAGAGGATGTGAGGGACCTGACTGGCGGAATAACGCGATGGTTCCTAAGAAGGTTCGAGAAAATTGCCGCAATAGAGACTGAGATCAGAGCCGCAGGAGAGATAGGTATGCGTCCAGCAGAATTACCGCAACAAGAGATGCGGTCATGGAAGGGTGCAGGATTTACCGATTTGCACATCGCTGACGCGCTTTGCGGATTTCCAGAGAGCGGCTTCAAGAACCTCCCAACCGGACAGGATGAAACGGCCATTAGGATGAGGAGGCACGAACTCGGTGTTCACCCCAGGTATCGAATGGTCGATTCTTGTGCCGCAGAGTTCGCCGCAGTAACCCCATACTACTACTCGACGTATGAGGGCGGTTCGGCTGAGTCTGGAGTTGACTACGTCCCCGGATTAGCAGCCTCCGTTAAGCAGAGGATAGCCGTCGTCGGCTCAGGGCCAATTCGAATCGGCCAGGGGATTGAGTTTGACTATGGGTGCGTACACGCTGCTGGGGCGATTCAGGACCTGGGGCATGAGGCCATAATAATCAACAACAACCCAGAGACGGTATCTACAGACTTCGACACCAGTGACAGGCTGTACTTCGATCCGCTGACTCTGGAATCTGTTTCGGAAATCCTCCTCAGGGAAGATGCGAATGGGATACTACTCCAATTTGGTGGCCAGACTGCAATCAATCTGGCTCTGCCATTATCCAATGAGCTACCACATCTTTCTTCCATGGGCCTTGAGCTAGTAATGGAGGGCACATCTCCTGAATCAGTGGACGAAGCCAGTGATCGTGAAAGATTCGAGGAGTTCGCACTCCGTTGCGATCTTAGGATGCCCGATGGTGCAACTGCGACTAATCCCGAGGGAGTCCGACACGCAGCGAACGAGATTGGCTACCCAGTCCTTGTCCGACCCTCGTATGTCCTCGGCGGCAGGGGGATGGAGATTCTGGCCAACTACAAGCAGTTGGAGTCTTACATGAGGGACGCTTACCTATCATCAGATAGGCCCTTACTGATTGACAAGTATCTAGGAAACGCCATGGAACTAGACGTCGATGCCGTTTGTGATGGAGATGATGTCCTCGTCGGGGCGATAATGGAGCATCTCGAGGAAGCAGGGATTCACTCGGGGGACTCGACATGCTTCATACCCCCTCAGAACGTACCGGATGAAATCCTGGAGCAAGTCCATGAATGGACAAGGGTGATCGGACTTGAACTCGGTATTCGCGGATGCTACAATATCCAGTTTGCAATCCACGATGGTCTGCTGTACGTTCTCGAAGTAAATCCCAGGGGTTCTAGGACGTTCCCCTTTGTTGCCAAGTCAACAGGAATTCCACTAGCTAGGATTGCTGCACGGGTGGCACTGGGAGAGAGGTTGTGCGATCTTGAGATTCCCGAACCACAGACCGATGCAGTGTGCGTTAAGGCCCCAGTATTTCCATTCATCAAACTACGTGGACTGGACCCTGCACCCGGCCCTGAGATGAAATCAACCGGTGAGGTCATGGGTTCCCACGTCAGAGCCTCAGCAGCATACCTCAAGGCGAGACTTGCAACAGAAATACCGGTTCCGACCGAAGGAGGCGTGTACATCACTGTGAAGGATGAAGACAAGTATGCCATGATTCCCCTAGCGGAGAGCCTCAAGGAAATTGGATTCACTATTTTTGCTACCAGGGGGACTTCACGTGTTCTTCGAGGGGTCGGGGAGCTTGAGGTGGAGACATGCTACAGGATTGCAGAGGGGCGTTCCCCCGATGCTCTCGATCTTATGCGTCAAGGAAAGATACAACTCGTGATCAATACGCCAAGATCCACTGGCGGGGCAGTCCTAGATGGGAACATGATGAGGAGGCTAGCCGTGGAACTGAACATTCCATTCGTCACAACTATGGCAGGTGCAAGGATGGAGGTCGAGGCGATCAAGGAGGCACTCTTAGGAGTGCCAGAACCACGTTTACTCGATATAAGGTCCCTCAAATAGGAGGTTTCTCACTGGATCAGCGTAGCCCCAGTCTCAGTTCTGATTATCTTCCCGTCCTTCTTCGTGTGAACGGCCATTACGGCTTCTGTGGTTCCGTCTGGGAAATCCATCACTGAGTGTTCAACTAGGATCTCATCGTTCTCATAGATGCACCGTGGCTCCTTGATTACTACATCATCATTGGCCATCATGATTGCCATCATCTCACTCATCTTCGACTTACCCATTGTGGTTCCCGTTTGATGGCGAACGAATTCGTAGTCATCGTGTAGCGCCTCAATGTAGTGCTTAGCATCCCTTTCTTCCATTGTCTTCATCAGTAGTTCGTAAACTCCCATGAGGCGTCGGCCAGTTTGGTGAACTTGATGTTTTTCTATTGGGTTGAGAGTTGGGAAAAGAGAGACAGAACCGCTCCTTTCTCCATCTCGAATAGTAGGGAGGAAGCCTTGGGTCCGTGACTCCTGCCAATTAGGGCCCAATATACCGAGGAATACCCCTTTTTCCTTTCGATACCAGCAGATTCGCTGGCTCTTGCAATCGCACGATTGATTTCTTCATCGGACCAGTCACATTCAGCCAGTAGCGAGGAAAGCGCAGAAATGAATTGCTTGCTCTCCGAGTCTAGGCGTTCAATGGCTTCCTCACTTAGCACCTCCCTGACCTCAATCTTCGCGTCTTCTGGGAAATGCGGGCCGTCAATCCAGGTCCTCATCCTTGCTAGTCGAATCACCAGCGACTTTCCGGGCTCTCCTTCGATGTGGCCTGACCGGTTCAGAGAAGCCCAGACGTCTTCATCGGATGACTTGATTTGTGCGAGCATAGAGAGGTGCCTGAAAGAGACCCCCCCCACAGACTCACGGGGATCAGAACCAGACTCCACCTGGCTCAGTCTGATTGCGCCTGCTTGGGTCTGCGACGCTACCAACTGCCTTTTCGTCATCCCCTCATCCTCCTGTGATGGGTTGGAAACCAGTCTCTCGTATTCATCTGCAGTGCGGAAGAGCGCCCCTCCAGTATCGAATTCGATGTGTCGATTGATTTTGCTCCTAGCGATTACGTAGCGAAGAATCTCTGGAGGAACCAGTGAGAGTGCCTCCATCGGACCAATAGTGAGCCCCGTAGAGCTGGACATTGGCCCCATTCCCTTCAATTGGATCCACTCGTAGACGATTTTGTCCGGCGGATCGCCACCTAGTAGCCTGCAAATTGGGATCCCAGTGTCATAACTGCCCCCAGCAGAGCCATGGTCCTTGCCTGCAGGTTCGCAAGTGATGCCATGGATTGCCCACCTAGCGGCCCAGTCGATCCTCCATGGCATCTTGCCCTCTGCCTTCCTGATGTCGGACTTGCCTTCGAACCCCTGTGAGTCTATCCAGTGAACAAATGGTTTCTCATAGCCAGTCACGGTCACCCCATCCATGCTCCCATCAGACCCCATTGGGTTGTAGGGGAACCAGTCATCAGGAAGATCTCTGCCTGCAATGTCCCGGATAATGCCTCTTATCTCCTCTTTCTTGGAAATCGCTGAGTCGATGTATTCTGCGAATTCCCCGGATTCGTAAGTCTCGTGGTTCATCACCACCTCTGGTCGGACCCCAATCTCACTCAAGGCCTCCAGGAATGGCCTCAGGAAGTGCTCTGCGTAGTTCCCTAGGCCTTCTTTCGGCTGACCATCAGAATCAGGTGCTGGAATGTATGCGAGTGGGTGGCCGATGTATCTCTCGTATTCGGGCGATAGGAAATCGTACACCCTCCTAAGAGGATCCATTGAGTCAACTATGAAGATATATTTTGACTCAATTCCCGCATCGATGCATGCCCTGTGAACCATCTCAGCGGATAGTATCTCCCTCAGATGCCCTATGTGGAACTCTCCCGAGGGGGTAATCCCCGATGCAGATACCTGTTCCCCTCCACGCTCAATGAGCCTTTGTGCGGTATAATCCGCCCAGTGCATGTGTCACCTCAGACCGTCGCTGCCCGAATCAGAGCCCTCAATGGCACACCTTCGACGTCATCATCCCAGGACTTGTTAACAAGAACCATGCACATCTTGACATCGGCAC
>Ga0207992_1000720_pt1 | contig 16054 bp, 12 predicted proteins | sample ETN02SmetaG_FD_185788 | JGI IMG/M metagenome (GOLD analysis project Ga0207992, IMG submission 185788) | Marine microbial and viral communities from oxygen minimum zone, Eastern Pacific Ocean - ETNP2014F10-02SV255 (SPAdes) (version 2) | ecosystem: Environmental > Aquatic > Marine > Oceanic ...
TAGAAATTTGGGGAGTGCCCCTGGCGAAAGCAGGAGAAAGGCTTTGGGGTGAAAGAACTAAGCTAATAAAAGAGTTTGCGGACGATTTCAAGCGAACAAAAAAAGAGCTCGATGAAAAAATCAACGCAACGATCATATACAAAGAAAAAGAGACAGACAAAGCAGAGATTTTTCGACAAATAATAAACAACGACAAACAAGACATAAAAAAAGGGTTCACAACATATGGGCCGCACCGGGACGAGGTTATGTTTTTGTGGGAAAAAAAAGGAATTAGAAAACACGGGTCCCAGGGAGAGCACAAGCTGTTTTTGGCTTTATTAAAAATTACCGAGCTTTTGTTTTTATCTAAAAAGACAAATAAAAACCCTGTTTTTTTAATAGACGATCTTTTTGCAAGCCTCGATGAAGAAAAGAGCAAAAAGCTTCTGTCTTTCGTTGGTGGACTTCAAAATGAAAGAAAAAAAAGACCGCAAACAATAATTACGACAACAGACTTTGTAGATCTGGAAAAAAATGGTTTTTTCTTGGGGTTTGAAGAGGTAAAAAAACACCGTATACACAAAAATGGAAACACTTAAATCTGTAATTAAAAAAGCGGTGCGCAATGCGGGAGTTGAAAAAGCGCTAAAACAAGAAAGTGCTGTTTTTTTGTGGGGAGAGGTTGTTGGTCAAGCGGTTTCAAGGGTAACAAGAGCTGAAAAAGTAGACAAAGGAGTTTTAACGGTAAAAACAGAGTCGCCAACCTGGAGACAGGAACTTCATATGCAAAAAAAAGAAATCATTGATAAAATAAACAAAAAAATAGGCTCAAAAAGCATAAAGGAAATACGTTTTATATGAACAAGGCAACAGAAAGATATAGCGCAGAAAGCATAAAGGTATTAGAGGGGTTGGAGGCTGTAAGAAAACGCCCAGCAATGTATATTGGCGACATTGGAAAAAGGGGGCTACACCACCTTGTGTATGAGGTTGTAGACAACTCAATCGATGAGGCCCTTGCGGGGCATTGTACAAAAATAACCACTTGTTTTAACAAAGATGGATCAATAACCGTTGAAGACAATGGGCGGGGAATTCCAGTTGGAATACACAAAGAAGAAAAAAAACCAGCGGTAGAGGTTGTTATGACTGTTTTACATGCGGGGGGAAAATTTGACAAAGATTCATACAAGGTTTCGGGGGGCCTTCATGGGGTTGGGGTTTCTGTTGTAAACGCTCTCTCTGAGTGGCTTTGGGTAGAGGTGCAAAGAGATGGAAAAATTTATAAACAAGATTATAAAACAGGAATCACTCAAAACAAACTTAAAGAAGTGGGAAAAACAAAAAAAAGCGGAACAAGGGTTTGTTTTTTACCGGACGCAGAAATCTTTAATACAATCACCTATGAATATGATATAATAGCAGAAAGGCTTCGGGAACTTGCCTATTTGAACAAAGGGTTAGAAATAAACCTTAAAGACAGCCGAGAGAAAGGGGGGCAGAAAGACACCTTTAAATTTAAAGGTGGTCTTAGCGATTTTGTTAAATACCTTGATGAGAACAACAACCCACTACACAATAAAGTAATAACAGTAACCAAAGAAGACAGTGAAATACCTGTTGATGTTGCCCTTCGATATGGAAACACATACAACGACAACATTTTAACATTTGTAAATAACATAAATACAATTGAGGGGGGCACACACCTGTCTGGGTTTCGGTCTGCGCTTACCCGGGCAATGAACAACCACGCATCAAAAAACAACCTAATTAAAACAAAAAAAACAGAAAAACTAACGCTGACAGGAGAAGATTTTAGAGAGGGTTTAACAGCAATAATTAGTGTTAAGGTGCCGGAGCCGCAGTTTGAGGGACAAACAAAAACAAAACTGGGAAATGGGGAGGTCAAAGGCTTGGTGGATAAAGTTGTCTATGAGGGTATATTAGATTTTCTTGAAGAAAACCCCTCTATTGGTAGGAAGGTTATTGAAAAGGCTTTGTTGGCCGCTCGAAGTCGATCTGCGGCGAGAAAAGCGCGCGAACTAATTAGAAGAAAAAGCGCTCTTGGGGGCTCTTCTTTACCAGGAAAGCTTGCTGACTGCTCAAACAAGGACCCTGTTTTTTGTGAACTATATTTAGTTGAGGGAGACTCAGCTGGGGGCTCCGCAAAACAGGGTCGAGACAGAAAAAATCAGGCAATTTTACCGCTCCGAGGAAAGGTAATTAACTCAGAAAAAGCAAGAATAGACAAACTTTTATCAAACAATGAAATACAATCTATTATTACCGCCCTAGGAACAGGTTTTGGTGGTGGAGACGAAGAGATGGGCGAAAAGTCACCAGGAGATTTCAATATTGAAAAAATAAGATATTATAAAATTATAATCATGACAGACGCAGATGTAGACGGCTCACACATTAGAACACTGTTGTTGACCTTTTTCTATAGAAAAATGAAACAATTAATAGATGGTGGCTACCTGTATTTAGCGCTACCACCGCTTTATAGAGTACACCAGGGTAAAAAAGCTTCGTATGCGTATGATGACAACGAAAGAGATTTAATCATAGAAAGAATGAAAAAAGACAACAAAAACACAAAGGTTGGTATACAAAGATACAAGGGCCTTGGTGAAATGAACCCGGGTCAGTTGTGGGACACAACAATGGACCCAGAAAAAAGAACACTCCTTCAAGTAACTGTAGAAAGCGCAGAGGCCGCTGCTGTAACATTTCAAAATCTAATGGGGAGCGATGTTGAGGCAAGAAGAACCTTCATTGAAAAAAATGCAAAATTTGTAGTGAACCTAGATATTTAAAGGATTTAAAATGGTTGATATAAACAGAGACAACACCCTACCTCGGGATATTGTAGATGAAATGAGGGAAAGCTATTTAAACTATTCCATGTCGGTTATCGTTTCAAGAGCGTTACCAGATGTAAGAGATGGGCTAAAACCGGTTCACAGAAGAATATTATATGGGATGAGCGAGCTAGGCTCTTCGTGGAACCGGCCGTATAAAAAATCAGCAAGAATAGTCGGCGACGTATTGGGTAAATATCACCCACATGGGGACTCGTCTGTTTACGACGCCCTCGTTAGGATGGCACAGGCTTTTTCAATGAGATATCAACTTGTAGATGGCCAGGGAAATTTTGGTTCTGTGGACGGAGACAATGCGGCGGCGATGCGTTATACAGAATCAAGAATGACAAAATTAACAAGCGAAATGTTAAAAGATCTTGACAAAGAAACGGTTGATTGGACGGTGAACTTTGATGAAACCTTAAAAGAGCCATCGGTCTTACCAACAACCGTGCCAACCCTATTGATCAATGGGTCGGAAGGCATTGCGGTTGGTATGGCTACAAAAATACCACCACACAATCTAATAGAAATTACAAACGGTATAATCGCAATAATTGAAAATAAAGACGTTTCAACAGAAGAGTTAATGACACACATAAAAGGACCAGATTTTCCAACCGCCGGATTAATAATGGGTATAGATGGACTAAGTGATGCCTACACCACGGGGCGCGGTAAAATAAAAATGCGGGCCCGGGCTCACATAGAGTCCTCAAAAACTGGCAAAGACAGCGTTGTTATAACAGAACTCCCATATCAGTGCAATAAAGCAAACCTGGTGGAAAAAATTGCCGACTTAGTAAGAGATAAAAAAATCACGGGAATTACCGACTTAAGAGATGAGTCAGATAAGGATGGTATTCGGGTTGTTGTTGAAACAAAAAGAGATGCTGTTCCTGAGGTGATACTAAACCAACTATACCAATACACACAACTACAAGACACCTTTGGAATTATACTGTTGGCCCTAGTTAAAGGCGTTCCAAAGATAATGCCGCTAAAAGAGGTGTTAAGCCATTTTGTTGATTTTAGACATGAAGTGGTTGTAAAAAGAACTCAGTTTGAATTAAACCAAGCTGAGGCCCGGGCACATATATTAGAGGGGTTAAAAATAGCGCTTGACAATATTGATGCTGTTATAAAATTAATAAAAGCAAGTAAAAACCCTGAGGCTGCGAAAGAAGGATTAATGAATAGTTTTAATCTCTCAGAAAAACAATCGCAGGCAATTCTAGACATGAGGCTACAGCGATTAACGGGGTTAGAGGTTGATAAAATTCTTGAGGAATATAAAGAATTAATAAAGATCATATCACACCTTAAAGGTATTTTAGAAAATAAAAAACAGAGAATGGATATCATTAAAAATGAGCTTGTTGAAATACAAAACAATTACGGCGATGAAAGAAGAACAGAAATAATCCCGGTTGTGTCGGATTTTTCAATGGAGGACATGATTGCTGAGGAAGAGGTTGTTCTTACAATTACCCACCAGGGATATATTAAAAGAACAGCGCTAAACACATATAGAACACAACGACGCGGTGGTAGAGGTGTTCAAGGCGCAGGGAGTAAAGAAGAAGATTTTGTAGAACACTTATTTATTGCAAACACACATAATTACATGCTCTTTTTTACGGATCGCGGGAAATGTTTTTGGCTAAAGGTATATGATATTCCACAAGGTGGAAGAGCGACAAGGGGAAGGGCAATTATTAATCTTATCGGCTGCGACCCAAATGAAAGGGTTGAGGCGTTTGTTAGTGTTGGTGAATTTAAAGACGACCACTATATTGTAATGGCAACAAAAAAAGGAGTGGTTAAAAAAACAGTTTTGTCTGCATATGGAAAACCTAGAAAAGGCGGAATATATGCAATAGAAATAAGAGAAAACGACCAACTAATAGAGGCGAGAGTTACAAATGGTGAACACGACATATTGCTTGGAACAAGAGAGGGAAAGTCTATTCGTTTTTCTGAGACAAACGTAAGGGCAAGCGGTCGAAAAACGATGGGTGTTCGAGGTATTAGGCTAAGTTCTGTCGATGACTATGTTGTTGGTATGTTAATTGTAAAGAGGGAAGGAACAATACTTGTTGCAACTGAAAAAGGATATGGGAAACGAACTGATGTTATACAGTATCGCACACAAACAAGGGGCGGTAAAGGTGTTTTGACAATGAGGTGTACAGAAAAAACCGGTAAGATGGTAAAAATAATGGAGGTGGTTGACTCCGATGATCTTATTGTAATAACTGATGCAGGGGTTTTAATGCGTCAACCGATTGCAGCAATTAGAACTATCGGACGAGTAACACAAGGTGTTCGGCTTGTTAAACTAGATGATGGTAGCCTTATTTCATCTATAACAAGGGTTATGGAAGAGGCGGAAAAAAAAGAATCCACTGAAACAAAAACCAAGGATGAAAAAAACAAAAAAGAACAAGAAACAACAAAAAATTGAGCCTTGAAAGAAACCTAAAAAAAGTATTAAAAAACATAGAGGCCTCTAAAAAGAAATCAAACTGGGCACAAAGCGTTGAGTTAGTTGCGGTAACTAAAACACGAGAAAATTCTACAATTGAAGAGTGTTATCAATTGGGTATAAAAACAATAGGAGAAAACAGAGTTCAAGAATCTGAGAAAAAATTTTCTCACTTTGCTGGTTCTAAAAAAATCAAAAAACGGTTTATCGGTCACCTACAAACAAATAAAGTCAATAAATGTTTAAACATTTTTGATACAGTTGATAGTATAGACTCGCTTAAGCTAGCAACTAAAGTGAACAAAGTCTCAAAAAATATAAACAAAAAAACAGAATGTTTAATAGAGATAAACACGAGCGGAGAACTACAGAAAAAAGGCTTTTCACCTAAAATCACAAATGATTTAATTTCCTGTTTTAAACTTACAGATTTAAACATAGTTGGCCTCATGACCGTTGGCCCAAACACAAACAATGAAAACCGCCTAAGATCAGCTTTTATATTATTGAGAGAATTAAAACACAAAATAAACATCGAACTTGGACCAACAACCCTCACTGAGCTATCTATGGGGATGACAAATGACTATGAGATTGCTATTGAAGAGGGATCAACAATGGTGCGAGTGGGAACAGGTCTATTTGGGGATCGGAATTATTTATAGTTGAACAATTATTATTTTAACACAAACCCAAAAAAACTTGGGATAAGCAATGTTTTTGATAAAGAGTTTTTTGGGCACCTTACTTTTTGTAATGAAGGATCAATTTTTATGACGCCCGCCCGATTTACAAAAAAACATATTTCACCACAGAACATACTTGGGCTTAAAGAAAAATATAAAATAGAAAACATTACTATGTTTGACAGGGTTGTGGGAACCTCCAAAAATATTTTAATTACAGACCACATCAATAGGTCAGGAATCTCCTACTTGCGCGGAAAAACACCACACAAAAACCTTCCAATGTTTCCTGATATGTCTAATATTTATGACAAGGAGACAAAAAACAAGAGACAAACAGTCCAAACCCTGGGGTTAAAATACTATAAAATGCCCCCCAGCGAAGTTGGTGTTGTTTTTTCAGAGTCATCAGCCATAACCGCAACTCTGTGGCACTATGTTGGTGTTGGTGTTCGGTGTTATGGCGTTGTTGATAATAGCAACCCAACTAACCCCTTAAAACCTTTGTGAACGCACAAACCAAAACGGGTCATATGTAAACCGACTCATAGGCGCGCCAACAAGCGCAGCATATATCCACCCTGTAAGCCAAAACGCAAAAAGGAATGGAATTATCACGTTAATAATTAAGTTAAGAACAGTAAAAACAAAGATCAGTGAAATAGGTAGAATTATCAATGTTGATACAAAAGGATGCCCAAGTATCAGTGTTTTAATTTTATTCATATTATAATAAGACCAAAAACCATACCAAACGAAAATGGGTGTCAAAATGACAAAACGTTAAAAACACTTAGCTATTTCGGCTCCAAGCCTAACATTGTTTAGGGCTAACGAAATGTTCGTATCGAGACTTTTGTTTTTTGTTTCTTTTGCAATGTCTTTTAATAAAAAGGGAGTAGTTTCTTTACCGACGACTTTATTTATTTTCATTTTAGAAATAGATTTGGAAATAATTTTATTTATTATTTCCTCGGGTATTTGATCGGGCTTAGGCACCGGATTTAAAACAAGCAGAGATGATCTTAGACCGCTTTCAATATTGTACTTAAAAACATGAACAACCTCTTCTACCTTGTCAACAGAAAAAGGAAGTGAAAAAGATGAACTAGAAGAATAAAACAAAGGAAAGGTGTTGGTTTTATATCCTAATAGAGTAACCCCGAAGGTTTCTAGGGCTTCAATGGTCTTTTCTATGTCTAAAAAAGATTTTACCCCTGAGCACACAACAATCAAAGGCGTTTCACGAAGTGAATAAAGGTCTTGAGACATGTCCAGTGTGGATTGATAGTCTTTATGAACCCCACCGATTCCACCCGTTGAAAAAACATTTATTCCAACGATGGAAGCAATGTGTGAGGTACTACTAACAGTTGTTGCCCCGGAAAATCGTCTTTGTATACAAACACCAATTTCTCTTTTTGATATTTTATGTACAGAGTCCTCTGTTGCTATATGCTCTACCTGGTTTTGGTCAAGCCCCACATGAACGATGCCATTAATTATTGCAATGGCAGCGGGGACAACATCAAGGTTGTAGCAAATTTCCGCAGCTTTATTGTAAAACTCTTTATTTTGGGGATAGGGCATTCCGCTAGCAATGATTGTAGACTCTAAGGCAAGAACAGGCCTGTTATTATTAATGGCGTCTTTTACTTGTTTAGATAGAGTAAATTTCACAGTAGAAAATTTAGAACCTTTTTTGCTACTATTATCAAATCAGTATTAAATGAATACTAAAAAAGAATTAAAAACAGTTAGAGCTAATAAGTTTGGTTTGTCTGGTCGAACAATGATAGGAGTTGACAACAAAAACAATCACTATATAATTAAAAACATTAAGTCTCGAATTATAATGAAAACTGGAAAAAAAATAAACAAAATCGCAAAAAAAATTAAACCCAACTTCAAAGGAGGTGTTTTTCTTGCAACCACAGCTCCTATTTGTAGTAAAACAAAAAAATACCTGGAAGAGAAAAAAATAAACATCATTTCTGACTATACCATTTCATAAAAAGTGTTAAAAAACTTTATACTCCCACAAGACTATAAAATCTTCAAAGCAGTTTGGTTTTTAGCTCTACCAGTCATAATAAGCAATCTGAGCAGGGTTTTAATGAGCCTTGTGGATGTGGCGATGGTTGGACGATTGGGGCCTGAGGCCCTTGCTGCAACAGGAATGGGTGGAATGCTTATGTGGGGAGCTCTAAGCTTGGTTTTGGGAATTAGAACCTCAGTGCAAACCATTTCATCTAGAAGACTAGGACAAAACAAAAGAAGGGACTGCATAAAAGCGCTTAACAATGGGTTTTTATTAGCCGCGTTGTATTCAATTCCTGTTTCATTTTTAGGTTGGTCGTGTGGCTTTTTAATTATACCGCTTTTTATTGTTGACGAGATAACCACGCCTCTGGCAATAAGTTATTTTAGTATTTCATCACTTGGCCTTTTTTTTAATTCAATAAGTTTTGTGTTTCAAGGATTTTACACGGGCATAGAAAAAACAAAAGTACACCTAAGGGTTACCATCACAAGCAATATAATTAACGCCTATCTTAATGTGGGGCTTATTTATGGAAAAAATAACATCAGTGGTTTTTTTAATGATTTTTTTGGCAGCTCCCTAGACCTTTCTTCTTTTTGGTTTTGGGCGGAGTTTGAGGGGTTGGGCGTAACCGGAGCCGCGATAGGAACATTGGTTGCCTCTGTTTGGATGATGACACACTATGGTTTATATTTAAAAAAACAAACAATAGTTGAAGACAGCGGAGGAATAATAAGCACAGGGCTTGATAAAACAATGCTCCAAAAACAGGTTGAGCTCTCTTTACCGATGGGAATTCAAGAAACAATGATTGCTATTGGCTGGTCTGTTTTTTATAAAATTATGGCCATTATAGGCATTGTTGAACTAGCAACAACACAACTTTTATTTACCATCATGCACGCATCATTTATGCCGGCGCTTGGCGTTGGTCAGGCGTGTGCCACTCTCGTTGGAAAATACATAGGATCTAAGGAGATAGAAAAATCAGAGAAAAGTATAAACGAATCATTAAGAATCGCTGAATATATTATGGGATCAATGGGCTTGGTTTTTATTCTATTTCCGGATATTATTTTGTCCCTATTTACAAACGACATAGATATAATAAATATTGGAACCTGGGGCCTTCGTCTAATTGGCCTAATTCAATTTGTCGATGCTGTGGGTTTTACAATGTTTTTAGCCCTAACCGGCGCCGGGAACACTTTTTTTCCAGCAATGATTGAGTCAGCCCTTATTTGGTTTTTTATGCTTCCACTTAGTTATTATTTAGGTGTTGTTGTTGGGGGAGGTTTTAAACCGCCGTGGATTGTTTTTGCGATATATTTATTGTTAATGGCAGCCATTTTAACACTCAAAGTCAAAAAAGGTGACTGGAAAGAAATAGAAGTGTAGGCTTTATTTGTATTAAATTTTCCCCAAAATATTTTCTATTAAATTGTCAGAAAAACATAAAGATACCGACCCCCGAGAAACACAAGAATGGCTCGAGTCAATTGATGACGCCCTAGAAGAACACGGCTTTGATCGGGCAAGGTTTTTATTAGAACAATTAATTAAACACGCTCAAGCTAAAGGGGCGAGGCTTCCTTTTAACACAAACACGCCATTTATTAACACAATTCTTCCATCGGAACAACCTGAATACCCGGGTGATAGAAAATTAGAAAGAAGAATTAAATCAATCATTCGCTGGAACGCAATGGCTATGGTTGTAAGGGCTAACACAAACACACCGGGCATCGGTGGTCACATCTCCACCTATGCCTCATCAGCAACACTTTATGAGGTTGCCTTTAACCATTTTTTTAAAGGCCTAAACCACCCCAGCGGTGGGGACCTTATTTTTTATCAGGGACACGGGTCTCCAGGGCACTACGCAAGAGCCTTTCTAGAGGGTAGGCTCACAAAAGAAAACCTAGAAAGTTTTAGAAGAGAGCTCACCCCGGGCGGACTATCTTCATATCCACACCCCTACTTAATGCCTGATTTTTGGCAATTTGCAACAGTCTCAATGGGCCTGGGGCCTATTATGGCGATCTACCAGGCTCGTTTTTTAAACTATATGATTGACCGAGAAATGATTAAAAATACTAATAGAAAAATTTGGGCGTTTCTCGGTGATGGTGAAATGGATGAACCAGAGTCTAAAGGAGCGCTCACACTAGCATCTAAAGAAACATTAGATAATTTAATATTTGTAATAAACTGCAATCTACAAAGACTAGATGGCCCAGTGCGTGGAAATAGCAAAGTTATTCAAGAGCTTGAAGGCGCTTTTAAGGGTGCCGGCTGGAATGTAATTAAGGTTGTTTGGGGCTCCGAGTGGGACGATCTAATTGAAAAAGATCACACAGGAAAACTCTTACAAAGAATGGAAGAGGTTGTTGATGGTGAGCTGTTAAAATATGTAGTAGAGGGAGGACCATATTTCAGAGAGCATTTTTTTGGAAAATACCCAGAAACGCTTGAACTTGTTTCTCATATTAGCGATGACGACCTTATAAAGATGAAGCTCGGTGGTCATGATCCGGTAAAAATGTACGCAGCATATAAAGAAGCAACTGAACACCGAGGAAAGCCAACGGTAATTCTTGCTAGAACCATTAAAGGTTATGGGTTGGGTGAAGCGGGTGAGGGTAGAAATATAACACACAACCAAAAGAAACTTAATGAAAAGGAATTATTATATTTTAGAGATAGGTTTAATATTCAACTTTCTGATAAAGAAACGGTAACTGCACCATTCTTTAGGCCGAAATCAAACAGCAAAGAAATAAAATACATAAAAGATCGCCGTGATAAACTTGGTGGTTTTTTACCCAAAAGAGTTGTTTCTAATAAAAGAACGCAACCGCCGAACATTAAACTGTTTCAGGAGCTTTTAAGGGGAACAGATACAAGAGAAATTTCCACCACAATGGCCTTTGTTAGGTTATTAACAATATTGTGTAGAGATAAAAAAGTTGGTAAAAATATTGTACCCATTATACCTGATGAGGCAAGGACGTTCGGGATGGATCCATTGTTTAGACAACTTGGTATATATTCACACAAGGGTCAACTTTATGACCCGGTAGACTCAGATCAGTTTCTATACTACAAAGAAGCTATAAATGGCCAAATTTTTGAAGAAGGGATTAATGAGGCGGGGGCAATTTCATCTTTCATTGCAGCTGGAATGTCTTATCAAACAACAGGTCAAAACATGATCCCCTTCTACATATATTACTCAATGTTTGGTTTTCAAAGAGTTTGGGATTTTATATGGGCAGCGGGTGACATGAGAACCCGAGGTTTTTTACTTGGTGGAACCGCCGGAAGAACAACGTTAAACGGGGAGGGGCTACAACATCAAGATGGCCACAGCCACTTAGCCGCTGCCGCAACACCAAATATAAAAGCCTATGATGTTGCATATGCCTATGAGATTGCGATAATTATACAACACGGTATAAAGGAAATGTATTATGATCAAAAAGATGTTATCTATTACCTTACTCTGGAGAATGAAAATTATACCCACCCTAAAATGCCAAAAGGGATTGAAAAAGACATAATTAGTGGAATGTATAAAATTCGCACAACAAAAAAACCAACTATTAGGCTACTTGGAAGCGGCCCACTTCTCAATGAGGTAATAGCGGCAGCAGAACTACTTATTAATGACTGGGGTATACACCCTGGGATATGGAACGTTACCTCTTTCACCGAACTGCGAAGAGAGGCAGAGGAGATAGAGAGATGGAACACCATAAACCCAAGCAAAAATCAAAAACAGTCTCACATAGAAAAATCACTTAACAAACACTCCGTTCCAACAATTGCTGTTTCGGACTATGTGAAAATGTCATCTGAACAAATTGCGCCCTATGTTTCAGGAGCATATTACGCGCTTGGAACTGATGGTTTTGGAAGAAGCGACACAAGAGAAAACCTGAGACATTTTTTTGAGATAGACAGGTATTATATTGTTTTAACCGCAGTACGCGCTCTTGCTATTGAGGAAAAGCTAGAAATGCGTGTGGCAAATGAGGTGATAAAAAAGTATAATATAGACTCAAATAAACCCAGTCCAATAACTATATAATATGTTAAAAGAAATTTTACTACCAGACCTTGGGGAGGGCATCTCCTCAGCTGATGTCAGTGAGGTTTTGGTTTCGCCCGAAGACCATGTGTCCGTCGACGATATTATATTAGTACTAGAGTCAGAAAAAGCGAGCATGGAAATTCCATCAGAAGAGGAGGGTGTTATAAAAAAGGTTTTTATTTCCGCCGGCGATCAAGTTAAAACTGGTGAAATATTAATTATGATGGAAGTGGTTCCTTCTTCTAAGGTGACGAAAAAAAAGACAGAAGAAAAAGTCGAGCCTAAAAAACAAAAAGATCAAAAAACCATACCAACACCTAAAGAAAAACCAAAACCAGAATTAAAAACAAAGAATAACGCGTTCGCTAGTCCAGGAGTTAGAAAGCTTGCTAGGGAGCTAGAGATTGTTCTCTCTCAGGTTAAAGCAACTGGCCCAAAAGGAAGAATAACAAAAGAAGACCTTCATGGATATATAAAACAAAAAATAGCACAAGGCACTGGTGTTAATATACAAGCTCAGCCAAAAATTGATTTTTCGAAGTGGGGGGATATTGAAACAAAACCGTTGACAAAAATTCAAAAAATAACAGGCGATCGATTGCAACAGGCTTGGCAAACAATTCCCCATGTTACCCAATTTGATGAGGCCAATATTTCTATACTTAACACCAAAAGAGAAAAGCTTAAAACAGAGGGACAGAAAAAAAACATAAAAGTAACATTCCTACCTTTCATTGTTAAGGCGGTGATTAAAACCCTTAAAGAGTTCCCATCTTTTAATAGTTCGCTAGACCACCGAGGTGAAAACTTGGTTATTAAAAACTATTATAACCTGGGAATTGCTGTTGACACGCCAACTGGGCTAATTGTTCCGGTGATTAAAAATGCAGATAAAAAATCAATAACCACTCTATCAAAAGAACTTATGGATATTAGCGAAAGAGCAAGGTTGGGTAAACTAAAACCCAATGAGCTTAAGGGTGGTTCTTTCACAATATCTAGTTTGGGTGGAATTGGGGGGACATATTTTACGCCCATAATTAACCCACCAGAGGTAGCAATAATGGGTGTCTCTAAAAGTGTTTGGAAGCCAATATATAACCACAAATCAAAAGAAATAATTCCAACCCTTACAATGCCCTTCTCTCTATCCTATGATCATCGTGTTATTGACGGCGCAATCGGGGCAGCGTTCACATCATTTTTTTCAAACGCTGTGCTTGATAGCACGACTTTTGATTGATAATTATGTCATCTAAAAAACATATCGATATAATAGTAATTGGATCTGGACCAGGTGGATACGCCGCAGGATTTAGAGCCGCTGATCTCGGTAGGCAGGTTTTAATTATAGACAAAAACCCAAGCCTTGGAGGCGTTTGTTTAAATAGGGGTTGTATACCATCAAAAACACTGTTACACATAGCAAAAGTATTAGAAGAAACAGAGTCACTTAAAAATATGGGGGTGGGGTTTTCAAAACCAAAAATAGATATTGATGGTGTTCGTAATTGGAAATCAAAAATTGTGGCACAGCTATCAAGTGGAATAAGCCAAATGGCGAAAGCAAGAAAAGTACAAACAATTCAAGGTGAGGCCATATTTTTGTCAAACTCTGAGATACAGATTAAATCAGGATCAAAGAAACAATTGGTTACATTTAATCACTGTATTATAGCTGCTGGGTCTTCTTCGTCTACGATACCAGGAGTTCCAATAGAGAATAAGGATGTGCTTACCTCTCGAACAGCATTAGATCTAGTAAGGGTTCCAAAAAACCTATTAATAATTGGCGGGGGATACATAGGTCTGGAAATGGGAACGGTGTTTAACTCTTTGGGTTCTGTTGTTAGTGTGGCGGAGTTTTTACCAAACCTACTTCCAGGGGCAGATGCTGATCTTGTTAAGCCGCTTGCTAGAAAGTTAAAAAATCAATTTGAAGACATTTATTTGTCAACAAAAATAACAAGCGTAAAACCCTCAAAACCAAACGGGCTCACGGTTACCATGAAAAAAGATGGAAAGACAATTACAAAAAATTTCGACCAGGTTCTTGTTGCCGTTGGTAGAAAGCCCAACACAGAAAACATGGGGCTGGAAAACACAACTATAATTATTAATGATCAGGGGTTTATAACTGTTGACAAGTGTCAAAAAACAAATATTGATAATATATATGCGATTGGAGACATTGTGGGAGACCCAATGCTTGCACATAAAGCAACCCACGAAGGAAAGGTCGCAGCAGAGGTTATCTGTGGCCTACCTTCTGAATTCGACGCAAAGGCCATCCCAGCTGTTATTTTTACTGATCCAGAAATAGCCTGGGTTGGAATAACAGAGGCGGAGGCAAAAGAAAAATCAATACCCTATCAAAAGGGAGAATTTCCTTGGGCAGCAAGTGGAAAGTCGCTTGCATTGGGAAGAAACGAAGGTCGAACAAAAATTATTTTTGACCCCGACACAAAAAGAACAATAGGTGTAGGCATTGTTGGCCCCAATGCTGGTGATCTTATATCTGAGGGGGCGCTGGCAATAGAAATGGGAGCAGACGCTGCAGACATTAGTCTAACTATTCATCCCCACCCCACCCTTGGGGAAACGTTCGCAAATGCTGCTGAGGTATTTGAGGGCACAGTAACAGATTTATATATTCCTAAAAAACCAGGTTAACATATTCACAAAAAATCTATTAATATGCCCCTAGAGATTATATTGATAGCCGCTGTCACCATTGATGGTTTTATTGCTAGGCACAATAAGGAAATAACAAAATGGACTCAAGACCTACACCTTTTTAAAAAACAGACGATGGGGTACCCGGTTATTATGGGGTCTAATACACATAAGACACTTTCTAATGATCTTTTAGGAAGGGATGTAATAGTGGTTCACAGAGACGATAACCCTAAAGATATAATTAATAAAATATCTAGTAACCGGTGCTTTATAGCGGGAGGTGGAAAAACATATTCTAAATTTTACTCTTTTATTACGCACGCATATATCACACCACACCCACTTATTTTTGGAGATGGAGTCTCATTGTTTACTGAAAAAGTTCCAGAATTAAACCTGGTTTTTGAAAGATTAATCGAAGTGTCAAAAATGGGCGGTGTTTATCAATATCAGTATCGAGTAGACCATTGAAGAGATTAATAGTTATACAATTAATTATATTAACAATTGGCCTATCAATAGATGTTACATCTGGAGGTGTTTTATCTAGAGATCAACTAGCCATAGACATTAACCACTATGATCTTAGAATAAAGGTGGACACAAAAAGAAGAATGATTTCAGGGTATGTTGATATAAAAATGAAAATACTAGATGAAATAAGATTTATAGAATTAGATCTAATTAAACAATATTTTATTTCCAAAATTTTAATTGATAATGTTTCAACACCGTTTAAACACCAGCAAAATAAAATTTTTATTACAACACAGGGTATCAAGACCAACACCACAACTACGATTAGAATTGTTTATAAGGGGAAACCTCCGGTTGCTGAGAAGCCACCTTGGAGCGGAGGTTTTACATGGGAAAAAAGCAACGATGGATATCCTTGGGTTGGAATTTCGTGTCAGGGTAACGGAGCGCATATATGGTTTCCATGTAAAGAACACCCCAGCGATGAGCCAGACAGTGTTGATTTACATATAACCGTACAAAAACCACTTTCTGTTGCCGCCAACGGACTCCTTCAAAGTGTAGAAGAGCATAAAAATAAGTGGCACACTTGGCACTGGAAAACCAGCTATAATATTAACCCCTATAATATCAATTTTTCCATTGGAAATTTTGATGTTGTTGAAAGAATATCTCCGGTGTTAGGAAAACCACTGATGATACAGTTTTATGTTCTTAAAAATAACATAGCTG
>Ga0207992_1000722_pt1 | contig 16043 bp, 12 predicted proteins | sample ETN02SmetaG_FD_185788 | JGI IMG/M metagenome (GOLD analysis project Ga0207992, IMG submission 185788) | Marine microbial and viral communities from oxygen minimum zone, Eastern Pacific Ocean - ETNP2014F10-02SV255 (SPAdes) (version 2) | ecosystem: Environmental > Aquatic > Marine > Oceanic ...
CATCAAATCCATCAGAATACCTCCTCGTCGTCATTCCCGTGCAACTGGAGCCCGCGGTACTACCAGGTTATACTATACCCCCAAGGGTGGTTCAGAGAACGGTTTCCCTCTTATGATGCTCTCGGTCTGGAGTTATGTCAGAATGAAGTCGCCAAAGGGCCCATTGAGATGCTCATGAGCGTCCAGAACCCCATTATTGCTATAGAAACGCCCCATGCTCTCGGGCGTACGCCAACACTTAGCAAACCGATAATTGCTGCGTACTTTCCAAGAAATAGAGGAATCGAGCGCAAGATAGCAACTACCAACCCAGACACGACTCCGAAACCGATTAGCATCAATGGAGAGAGTAATGCGCCGAGGATGCCCGATCTAGCCATTGAGCCCACCCCCTGGGCTATCAAAGAGGGGTCAATGAGCCAGGAAAGCCATGCGAGCCACAGTCCGAGATAGACATCTTCGGAGAATCTCTTGTCCCCCCTCCATGCCCTGTATTTGTGTACCATCCTGGAGTGTAGGAAATTGGACAGTTTCTCTATTTCGAACACCCTTCCCCTAGTGATCATCGAAACTCCATGATAAACCAAAATTATGGACAGGAGAGCCTCGAGTAAAATCCAATGGGAGCCAAGACCTAACGAGGATAGGATTGCTATTGGGGCGGCCCAAGCTAAGAATCCCAAGGAGGATGCCCCCATAGTCATGAAGATTCCAACTCCGGGGATTAGTGCCTCTTCGGGGGCCTCGTAATTCCTCTCGCTAGGCAAGGAAAGAACCAACAAAGGAAGAAGAGATAGTCCAACAGCCATTGAAAGTACATCCAGAGGAGATTTTCCGGAGCCGAATGAGGCACCCTCGGAAGCAGATTGGATGCCAGAAGGAGACATCGACCCGGGAGACCACGCGGCAATGAATCCGGCCGAGTCAATCACAAATACCGAGTCAGTAGGGCCACTTGGGAGGGATTCTCCAACTGTTCCGTCGTCGAGTAACAGGGGCCATGAGCCATTTATCTCCAGCGAGAAGTCATCCAAATTGTATGCCTTCACATCTTCGCCAGTGGCAATCTGCGCGAAGGAGGCGGAAAGGCCGTCAATAGCAAGGACCTTCGCTGCGGACTCAAAATCGACCATCTGCCTCTTGGCATTGGGAGAACCTGGGGTGAACAAACCAATCACTGCCACATCCGAGTCATCCAATAGTTCTGAGAGGGAGCCAGCCCCGGAATCTGGATTATGGGAAATTAGGATGAAATTTGGTGCTGCCCCGCCTTCTCGATAGTTCTCTGAGTCAATGTCTGGCAGACTTAGTGCAGTAACCGATGACGCGAGTGCAAGTAGCAAAATCGCACCGTAAGCAGGCAATGGCAGTTGTCCGCCCCTCATCGAGGACCCTACCCAAGCTAACATCCCGATGAAGACAGCCGCAGCTGCGGCTGCAGATCCAAGAATGGGTGGTTGGTCAGCGGGAACACTGAACCTCAATAGGACCCACGAATGACAGGTCTCGCCTGGATCTTGGTCGGAAAGTACCAAGCATGCGTCAAGCATGTAGTCGCCCGGGGCTAATGGCTCGTCTGTGATCCAATTGAGGACGGTTCTGTTTCCTTCTCCCTTAGAAAATCCATCTGGGATCTCGAAGTGGTCGACCCAATCGTCTTCATAGTGCTTGCCGTGCCTCATTTCCGACCACGGCATGGGGCCCACAAGCTCGATTGACTGGGCGGAGAAATCAGTCGCTCCCCACGGGGAGAAGGGTGTGAATTCTATTCTTGCCATACGATTCTGGTCCACTATCACTTCCAACTCTGTCTCGACAATGTGGCCGTCGAAAACCACCCCAGTTCTGGCATCGTATGTCCCCCACCACAGAGTTCCCGAGACCGCACATTCGTGTCGAACTTGGATGGATAATCTGATTTGTTCGCCGGAATTCATGGAGATGTTCACATTTTCTGCTCTGACCTCAAAGATGTGCGGATTGGTCCTATCCTGGCTCATCACGATTGGTTCGGTTTCGGCTCCAGAGATTGCAGATACTCCTCCCATAGTGAGGGATACGGAGAACTGTGTCTCGGAACCCAGGGGGCCGCCTAACGGGATATCTGAGATAGAACAGATGTCACTTGCCGATTCAAGGGAGGCAAACAGCCTGATGGAAATGTTGCCCTCGAAGTTGAACGGCTCTTGGGTCGGAGAAGAGAAGGCGTCAACTATGGTTGGAACTGTGAATGAGCTGGTCTTGGAAAATGTCGCACTTCCAGAAGGGAGTCCGGTGACCGTTGTCCAGTTTCTGTCCAAGAAGTGGTTCTCCTCAACTCCCTTGAGAAACAACATGTGTTGTTCCGGATACTCAAAGTCGAGTCCGGGGCCCTCGTAGGCTGTTTGGTTCTGAGCGATTCCAGACGATGATGCCATCAGGGTAGCCACTAGTACTATCGAGGCCAGCAATGGGACGCTGCCTGAATGCATCTTTTCCATCATTAGATTCCTCCTCATGATGAATGTTCAATCCTTCGTCTCCATGCTACAATAGCCTCGAAGCCACTAATAGTGCCATTAGCGAACCAGAAAGGGTGGAAATAAAGTTGACAGTATGTTTCCCAATGAATCCTCGATTCTCAAGAATGGCACCCAAGATAGAATCTACTTGGCACCCGATCCATCCAAACATTATCACTGCTGGGAAGAAAATAGCGAGAGGCGTCTGGTCCCCGTTTATTGCACCCAGAATGGAGGAAACTACGGCGATAAGTAATGCGCCGTAAAATGCAGCAAGCGTTCCTGTTGGAGACATCCCCCCATTAGTTCCTGCAGGGACCGCCTCCAAGGTGGTGATGATTCGCGTCCTAGGATCTAGGCTACCGATCTCAGACGCAAGCGTATCAGAAGCAGCAACGGAAACGGCTGAGCAGAGTAGGAAGTATGACCATTCATGTCCGCCTATGAAGAAATGGCCAATGGCGACAATGCTGGCCATTCCACCGTTGGCCAGGACGTTCTTCCACCCCCTTACCCCGTCATTAGCTTCCTCGGCTGAGATTCGTGACTTCTCCTCAAATCTCCATTTGGTGGCGAAGGAGCCCACAATTAGGAATGTCATCAGAACCACGAGCCAAGTCCAATGCCCAAGAAGGGAAATCGTCAGCCCCACGACCAAGGCTGCCAATAGACCCCCCTTGTCGAGGAGATCTTTCGACATGGATATTAGCAGCAGACCCGACACTAGTGCGAGCGAGATAGTCAGATCGTCCCCTAGTTCCACCATATTGACAAGATGTCGTTCTCAACTGCGGTCATGAAAGATTCGGAATAGTTGTCATGGAATGGCGATATTTACAGCAGTTATCCTATTCGAGAGAGTTGACTCCTCTGATTACCCCCCTGGCCACGAACAGGACAGAGAAAATCAGGAAGATGATCCAAGAGAAGGCTGCCAACGTGGAACCCGTCCCCCCCAAACCAAGCCACTCAGCGACAGGGAATGAAAAGAATGAGCTGCCATTCCAGAATGAGTGCCCTGCTATCGACAGCGACAATGCCGGCACGACTCCCCGAGGGGTGTGTATTCCGGGAAGATTCTGGATAGATGGGCCCTTCTCATAATCAAGGGAGAACGAACCCATTCCTATTCCGGGGGCAGTAAAATCGCCCTGAGCTGTTTCCTGGTCAATTATCATCCATGGCTTGCTTTCTTCGTTTTCTTTGGATGCTTGGTTCACCGCATCCTCCATGGTGGGGCGGGAGCCATCAAAACCCGAGAGGTCGCCGTCGCCATCAGTATCAATTCCGATTCCTTCAGCAATGTCAATTGCAGAAATTGCCATTGACCTTGCCTTCCATGAAAGTTTTGCCTTGAGTTCCTTGTCAGTAGCCATCCAACCAATAGCAGTTCCGGAAATTGCCGTCCATACAGCATGCCCGGGTATTGAACCGATCCCCCTGATTAAAATGGTGAAGCTCAATCCGACGGGACCTCCGAGCAGGGAGACGCCAATGTACTGGAAGTTCTCAATCAATGCGAAGCCTAGCCCCACTGTGAATCCAACTTGGAATCCATGCTTGGGTCCCTTGATGTAAGGCAAGAATAGGGCAACTGCCATCGCCTTGAAAATCTCCTCGCAGAAAGGCGCACCTATCGCCAGAAGTGAGAACTCGGTCCAGAAAACTGAGTCGAAAGGAATGATTTCTGGCGCGATTAGAGAATTGAATATGAAGGCAGGGAATGCGGAAGCCATCCCCGCCATTAGCCACGCCTCGGCATCCCTCCTCCTTGTTGGCAACCCTAGCAACTTGTTCGAAGTCCCCCACCATGCCAAAACTGGGAGGGAGAAACCGACGAACCAGATTGGTATCCCAATCAGAATGAATGCCAGAACCGCAATAATTTCTAGAGACTCGACTTCCGAATATAGCATTGCACTTATTGATGCGCCTACTAGGATTACGGCTGAGAAAATCCCCCAAAGTTGCCTATTTGGAGGGACATCCAATATCGAGTCGTCCTTGACCAAGAATCGCGAGAACTTGGTCCTCATAGGAGTCCTCAAGGAAACCCCTGCAGATATGGCATGGGCTTCGGAACCCATTTCATCAGGTACTGCGAGTTGAACATGAACCAATCGTGGTTTGTGTAGACTCATTATGAAGAATACGAGGGGGGCACTGCAGAGACCGGAGAGCAGGACCATTCCAGGTTCAAGGCTGGTCAAGCCAATTACTAGGAAAAGTAGCAAGTACATCAGGAAGAAGGCAGGAATTACTGTGCCAAGCATTCTGAGATAAGTCGACCATGGTTTGCTAGTTCTTGCAATTCTGAGGTTCTTCGGAGGTTCACTAAGAGGTACTGGTTCCTTAATTCTGTACATTCGGCCAAAATTATCGATGTACACCCTCTGTTCTTCCATTATACTCACCCAGTGCCACTCAGATCGCCCATCACTCGCGGTGCCCGAAGCACCCGGTGCGGTTCCTCATCACTGTGACATTACGCGGAAGCAGGGTTACGATATTGGGGTTTGCCATTAGCCAATTACTCCACATGAAGTGCAGAAAGTCTCACTTCTGGTTTCGTCTCTCTTCATGCTCCATTGGCCGCACGATGGACACCTTGGGAGTCTCCTGTTCTTCTTGCTGGTCATCCTAGTTGTCCTTGTCCTGCGAGTCTTTGGAACGGCCCACCCCTTCTTCGGTCGCCTGACCTTTGGCATGCCTCTGGAAGAGGGGTTGGACTCAAGAAATTGACTGACCATAGTTGGAGTATTTTGCTGGAGTTTAATCATAAGCCAGACATGTATCGGGACATGCGATTCACAATAGTGGGAGCAGGTGTATCCGGACTGACTACTGGAATTAGACTCCTTGAGGAAGGCCATGATGCGCACATCGTTTCGGACAAGTTCAGTCCCGATACAGTTTCTGATGTTGCTGCAGCAATTTGGTACCCATTTCTAGTGAAGCCTGCAGATAAGGCAGACACATGGGGAATCGTGACTTACAATGTTTTCGAGTCCCTTAGTGAAAGTGATCCAGGAGCAGGCGTGAGGATGATTGACGGACGAGAGTACCTGAGGGATGTTGTTGACCCGCCCCCGTGGAGTGATGACATAGCTGCATTCAGAATACTTGATGGTAGCGAGATTCCCGAGGGTTATGTGTTTGGTTGGGAATTCAGAGCACCGGCAATAGACATGAAGCTCTACATGCCATGGCTCAAGAATAGATTTGAAGATCTAGGGGGGACGTTCGAGCACAAATTTGTAGAAAAACTGCAAGGCCTAGATGGCGATGCTGTGGTTAATTGCGTTGGTCTAGGCGCTATTGAGCTGTGCGATGACAAAGAAGTCAAGCCCGCTAGGGGGCAAGTTATCTTCATAGAGCAGGATCCTGGAATTGGCCATTTTGATCAACAGCCGGAGACTCTGACATACACCATCCCCAGGACCAATGTCACAGTACTTGGAGGGACAGCCCAGGTTGACGATTGGGGGCTAGAAATTAGAGATGAAGACAATGACCTGATTCTTGGCAAGGTAGAGGCGATTTGGCCTGACTTGGATCGAAGCAAGATTGTTGGCGGCACTGTGGGGCTGAGGCCATCGAGATCCGAAGTTCGCCTTGAAGAGGAGGAAATTGGGGGCACAAGGACAATCCACAACTACGGCCATGGAGGTGCGGGAGTGACTTTGTCATGGGGATGCGCAGATGAAGTAGTTTCAATTGCCATGAGTAGAAAGGAATCCTGATGACTGAGGAAATCTTCGACATAGTAGATAATTCCGATTCGGTTGTGGGGAGTGCTAGTCGGGACGAGGTGCATAGGTCCGGATTTCTCCACAGATCTACTCATCTATTGGTGTTCGATTCCCATGGCAGAGTACTGTTGCAGAAGAGGTCTAGTGAGAAAGACAGGTTTCCGGGCAGATGGGATTCTTCTGTTTCGGGACATGTCGACAGTGGGGAGGAGTATGACGAATGTGTCGTCAGAGAAGCGTCCGAGGAGATTGGTTTGGATTTGGAGGGCGTTCCAGAGCGGATGTTCAAGATTGACGCATGTAAAGAAACGGACAACGAATTCACATGGGCCTATAGGCACTACTCGGAGGGCCCATTTGTCGTGAGTGAAGAAGAGATCTCAGAAGTAAGGTGGTTCTCTGTCGATAGGGTGGACCAGATGCTATTGGAGGGGGGGGATGTTTTTTCTCCAACATTCGCAATAGTGTGGCGACTGTTAAAACAGTCTTGAAAATCAATTAGTGATTTCAGGCACTAGCTATACTGACGGTTTCGGAATCGGCGCCTATTTGGGGGACCACGTAAGCGGACTTGGTAGTGCTAATTACTACGGCACCAATTTTGTATGGATCGCCATTAGATGATGGTCTCCGGTCTTCTAGACGCCCGCACCAACCGTCTTCTACTGTTCCGATTGGGATCCTGATTGATGCACCTCTATCAGAAACTCCGTAGGAGAACTCGTGGATTGATTGAGTCTCGTGAAGTCCAGTGAGCCTCTGTTCGTTGTGGGCCCCGTAGACGTCCATGTGCTTCTTGACGTTCCTGCCGAACTCCTCGCAAACTTGGGAGAAAACCTTCTCATCGCCACAAGTCCTCAATGTTGTGTCAGAGAAATTGACGTGCATTCCAGATCCATTCCAGTCAGTTGCCCCCAATGGCTTTGGGTGCCATTCGATCGTGAGGCCGTACTTCTCTGCGTTTCTTTCTGCTAGATACCTAGCGACCCATACCTCATCTCCGGCGTTTTTTGCACCCTTAGAGAAAATTTGGAACTCCCACTGACCTACTGCCACTTCTGCATTGATTCCCTCGACATTTATTCCAGCCTCAAGGCACATGTCAAGATGAGTCTCGACTACCTCTCTTCCGTAAGCATTCTCTGCGCCTACGGAGCAGTAGAACTGTCCCTGGCCTGTAGCATCAGTAGGGAAACCCAGTGGAAGATTGGTTTCAGGATCCCAAAGGAAGTATTCTTGCTCGTACCCGAACCAGAAGTCATCATCGTCTTCCTCAATGGTCGCACGACCGTTAGTTGGATGTGGTGTGCCATCGGCATTGTATACTCCGCACATCACGAGAAAACCATTCAATCGGTCTGGATCTGGATAAATCGCTACTGGCTTCAGAAGGCAGTCCGATGCGCCTCCCTCTGCTTGCTTTGTCGAGCTACCATCGAAAGACCACATCTTGCAATCTTCGAGATTTCCGGAGAAATCAGTTTCAATCATCGTCTTGCTCCTCATGCTCTGTGTTGGTTCGAATCCATCGAGCCAGATGTATTCTAATTTGGACTTAGTTGCCATACCCCTTGTCCGGGAAAAGGCAGTATATAATCTGAACGATTGAATAGAAATATTTCAAAAATATGATTGAAATCATCATAAAAATTTAATTTAATATACAAATGTACTACTTTTTTATATATTACTTATTATTTGTTCAATTTTTATTTGTAATTTGGTGATTTTCTGATTCAACTGAACACCAACATTAACGACTTTTATGCTCCGAAGTTAACGAATGGCATTGAATAGGACGAGTCACGGCAACCGTTCCATGAGCATGTCGGAGGCATGGGGGATAGCCGGTTTCAGGAGGCTTGTCATTGGGAACGGTGTCAACATGCTTGGGACTGCGATTTTCTTCATTGGCATGGGGTGGACTGTTGCCCAAATAGGAGGTCCGAAAGAGTACGGTTTGATTTTCACATCGTATTTTCTTGGTCACCTGCCTCTGCTACTCTATGGCGGAATGGTGGTTGATAGGATGCCGAGAAGAACGGTTGCCCTGGTAGCCGATATCGCTCAAGCGATTCTGGTAACAATAGCGGTTATCTTACTATCATTGGGATTTGGAGAAATCAAGACTCTGCTTGTTGTCGCATTCTTCACAGGGGGTGCGGGGGCGTTCTCAATTCCGGCCATTGGGGCACTGGTTCCAGATCTTGTGGAGGAGGAGTTGCTACCTCAAGCCAATGCCATCAGAGGCGTGGCAATGACTGGTGCATGGATGCTGGGGCCCCTGATTGGTGGCTTTTCGGTCGCTACATCTGGGATCGAGGTTTGTCTAATCCTGGACGTGCTCACCTTCGCTTTCAGTGCGTTGGTCCTGTGGACCATTCCCGAGATCCCAATCGAGAGGGAGGAGGGGGGGAACCTTCGTGAAGAGGTCACTGAGGCTTGGTCCTTCGTTAAGACGCAGCCATGGCTTTTCGCTGGAATAGCGATGTTCATGGTTTGGCACATTGGCGACTCCGCTATCGAAATTGGGATTCCCTTCATTATCGAAAATAATGGTCTTGGTGCCAAGGAGTTTGGAATCTTCGGGGCTGTGGGGGCAGCTGGTGCGATGATAGGATCCATCATTGGCGGGATCAGACCAGTTTCGAAGGAAATCAGGGGTTTGGTTTTCTATGTTCTAGTTGGGGGAATAGCCTGGTGCATGCTGATGTGGGCTATGCCGATACCCTTCCTATTGATACTGGTTTTCGTACTGCTAGAGGGGGTTCTTGGAGGGACTATTGGAGTAATATGGAGAACCACCATGTCCGATAGCGTCGATCAGCATCTGAGGGGACGAGTGAACTCCCTTGATGCAATAGGTTCACTGATTTTCATCCCTCTTTCTCCTCTCTTGGGCGGTTGGATGATTGAGGAGACTAACGTCCTAACTACGTTCGCCGTTGCGGTCTCTTTCATGGTAATCACAACAATGGCAGGATTGATCGTCCCCTCCTTCAGGAGATTCGAGAGGGTTGATTCGGACCTCTTTCCTATCGGGGGCGATTGAAGTCAATCTGACTAATGTCGACTGCAAACCAATCTGCATAGAGGCGCCGCTGTAATCTGATTGCCATTACGAGTACGAAGAGGTAGACTAGCCATGAAAATGATGTCCTCCCCATCCTAACTGGTATCTCCGATAGCACCAGGCCATCGAAAAGAATGCATGTGGATATGTAGGCCACCCTTCCAAGAGTGGTGAACAGACCTTCTTCCTCTTGCGCCATCACCCTCTTCAGTCGATTCTCTCGCCATTCGTCAGATGCTCTTTTGAGCCTCCAGAAAGATGATTCTGCTTCATCCCTACTGTCAAAGAATGGTGGCTTTTCTCTATCATCTGGAATGTCGGTCGTGTCGACCATTCAGTCCCCTCTTTCGCTTACCTTGGCTCCTGAGGTGGGATCTATCCGATCCTCCTTTCCTCCCTCTGGTACTACCCATGATGGGGGTTTAGAGTGTCCTTCCGGAGTGTCTCGGAAATCATCGGTACAACATGGGCATGGCTGGACCCAATGGCCCGGGGAAACCTCCCTCAGCGAGAGATCCATCGTTATGCTCCTCTCCCATTCGGGATGTTTCAGACGGTGCCCGAAGGCACAACCCGGAGGGGGGTCTACGGGAGATGGTACGTCGCCCTCGACTGGCGCCCTATCCCTCCTTGAACTGGGGTCAGGATTAGGGATTGCCGAGATAAGCACCTTTGTGTATGCGTGCCTAGGGTTTCGATAGATCTCGTCGGCATCGGCCAACTCGACAATCTTCCCGAGATACATCACCGCCACCCTGTCGGAAATATGCCTAACGACGGCCAAGTCGTGTGAAATGAATACGAATGTTAGATCCCTACTCTTCTGAATGCTCTCAAGGAGATTGAGAACCTGGGCCTGGACGGAGACGTCTAATGCGCTTGTCGGCTCGTCGAGCAAAATGAATTCGGGATCCAGTGAAAGGGCGCGTGCTAGAGCTATCCTTTGCTTCTGCCCTCCGGAGAACTCGTGGGGGTAACGAGTCATGTGCTCGTTCTTCAGTCCGACTGAGTCAAGTAGTTCTGAGACCTTCTGCGTCAATTCAACTCCATCCATAAGCCCATTCACCTGGAGTGGCTCACCAACAATTGAGCGAACTGACATCCTTGGGTTCATCGAACCACCTGGATCTTGGAAGACTATCTGCATCTTTCTTCTGATCTCCTTGTTGGGGATATTCCTGATATCCTCTCCAGAATAGCTAACTGAGCCATCAGTAATCGGTATGAGGCCCATTAGAACCCTGCCCAGTGTTGTCTTGCCGCATCCGGACTCACCCACAATCCCCAGGGTCTCGCCCCTATTTATCTTCAGACTGACGCCGTCAACGGCTCTAACGTACTTCTTCGTTTGTGATAGGAAACCCCCCTTGATTGGGAACCACTTCCTCAGGTTTTCGATTTCTATTAGCGGTTCTTCAGCCATTTTCTCACTCCCACTTATCCTCTTCCACGTCCAAACAAATCTGACATGCCTCCACCCAGTGACCGGGGCTTGACTCGATCATCTGTGGGCGGTTGGTTAACGTGCTTCCTTGCCTATCCATCCTCTGGCAGAATCGGCATCCACTGACGAAGTCGGAAGGGTTCGCGACCTGCCCTGGAATTGCGGGCAGAATCGACTTCCTGGTTGATGCGATGTTTGGGGTGCATGCCATTAGCCCCCTAGTGTATGCATGCAATGGGTTGGCGAATAGCTCTTTCACCGGGGCCCTCTCGACAACTCTGCCAGCGTACATCACTGTCACATCGTCGCACATCTCTGCGATTACCCCGAGATCGTGGGTGATTAGCAGGATTGAGGTTCCCTTCTCGTCTCTGAGATCCATCATCAGTTTGAGTATCTGTGCCTGGATCGTTACATCGAGAGCAGTGGTTGGTTCGTCGGCTATCAGAAGCTTTGGTTCGCAGGACATCATCATCCCAATCATGACTCGCTGACGCATCCCCCCAGAGAGTTCGTGAGGGTACATCTTGACAACCGCCTCCGGATTTGGAATCCTCACATCTTCTAGAATCCCTTGGACCTGGCGGGAATGAGCTGGATCGAGCCTAAGGAAGTCGATGCCGATTATCACGGGCAGCGCCAGAAGGGAAGAGATGACGACCATCCCCATCAATGAAGAGAATGGCATCCACAGCATTAGGAATACCACTATGGTGATGGCTGATGCGGCTGGTAGTCCTTGAAGGGAGACTCCGAAACGATGTGCGAAAAGCCAGACGCGAGGGTTTAGGCTCCTGAGCCACAAGTCAAAAGCAGTCAGATCAGTCTCCATATGGCTGTATTCTGAGAACACCGTCCCCGTGCGAGGGTCTATCCTATCCATTGAGAAACCGGAACCTGAGAAGCTTGTCTCCATTGCCACCCTTTCCTCGAGTGACATTTCGTCTGTCAACATGTGCCTGACTCTCGAAATGTTGGAGATTGAGTACATCAAAGGAACTACCAGCATGAGTAAAAATATCCAAGATTGTGCTTCGTCGGCGAATCCCTGCCGGTGAGCAATGATCACGAAAGCCATTACCGAAAGGAATGCAGCAGAGGACTGTGGCTTGGCTGCCAACGTTCGATAAATTAGTGAGAATGGACTGAATAGTGCCTCACCTATCCGATTGATTGTTGGAGTCTCTGGATCCACGAGTCGGTCGTGCTCACGCATTACCTCGGAAATCTGCTTCTCAACGGAATAGAGCGGGTTCAATGCGGTCATTGGCTCCTGGAAAATCATGCTAATCTCGTTTCCCCGTACCCAACGCATGAATTTCTCATGTGCACGAGATTCCTTCGAAAAGAGGAAACCTACCCCCCATGAAACAGAGGAAACTAGTGCGAAACCAAGTAGTATGTTTCTACCTTGTATGGGGTCAATGAGGATGGTCCAGAATCCACCAAAAATTGAGAGCAGTACAGACATCACTACTATGTATCCAGAAATTTCTTTGATTTGACTGGTCGACTCCGAGTCTCTGAACAGGAGTTCTTCGCCCTCGTACTTGACGCTCCCCTCATCGACCTCGCATGTGGCAAGACCTATCGTGACCAGGGACGTGACTGATTTGCCGCACCCAGACTCCCCTACTAATCCCATTATCTGACCCTTTTTCACCTCCAAATCAACAGAGTTGAGTGCCTCTACTTGTCCGTCAAGAGTATCGAAATGAACCCTCAAACCGCTTATCTCTAGTAATTTTTCCGACATCACATCACCTCCTGTTCTTTGGGTCCACGACGTCTCTGATCCCATCGCCGAGGAGATTGAATCCGAGAACGGTGATAGCCAATCCGGGGTAGAGCATCAAGTGTGGATCGTTGAGGAAGTATCGTCGGCTCTCGGACACAAGGATGCCCCACTCTGCTGTCCCAGACTTTGCACCGAGTCCGATGAATGATAGTCCTGATGCGGAAAGAATAGTGCCACCGATATCCAGAGTGAATGCGACGAGTAGGGGAGCCCATGCATTTGGCAGAATGTGTCTGAACATTATCCTCCCAGAGGGGGCTCCGACGCTTCGGGCTGCCTCAACGAAGTTCATCTCCTTGACATAGAGGACCTGCCCGCGAATCAGTCGAGCGTATCCGGGCCACCCTGTGAAAATCAGCGCTGCCTGAATCTTCCAAAGCCTGTCGAAATCCTTGATCAGGGTGATTTCTCCCCCATCTGTTCCCGAAAATCGGAACAGGAGCACGATCGCGATGGATATTGCGACAGTCCTCATGGTCAGGTATCGCCATGGGTTTGTCCAATCGAGGGATTTAGTTATCCGGTCCCTGACGCCTTCGATTTTGGAATCCTCTAGGAACTTCCTGTCTGCGAATGTTAGGGCTCCAACGATAATTAGTATGGAAAGAGAGGCGATAATTCTCCATGCTCTGCTATCGTACTGTTCGAAGAAATCTACCCAAAGGGACCCTATGAATACGATGAAAAGTAAAGCGGTTAGGAAATGTCTGTAGCGCATCATAATGCTCATTGTTCGCGCATTTATCCTGTCGTCGTCGAAGATGGTCGAACCGACATAAGATCGTGAAAATGAGGCGAGCAAGCCGATCGGAACGAGGATTCCCAGCCAAACCGGAATAGTCAGACTCGTCACAGAACCCATTGCGGCTACGAAGGCCATAGCCAGAATAAGGCCCGGAACAGCGAAGAAGATGTCGCATATCCTCATTATCACCTCGTCTGTCCTACCCCCATAGTATCCACTAATGCTTCCAACTATCGTTCCGATGGTCACGGTCAGTATAGCGACGGTGAATCCTATCTTCAATGAGACACGGGATCCGTAAAGCACCTTGCTGAATAGGTCCTGGCCCGTGTCTGTCGTTCCAAATATGCAGACATCATATCCGTCAGGGAGCCACCAGTGGTGCATATCGCTATTGTCGAATTCATAGGTAACCCAGACTCCAAGATTGAGGGAGGAGTTTTCGTAGAGTTCCGGAGTTAGTACTAGTATGGATGAGTTTTCGGGGTGTATGTATAGGAGGGATGAGTTCAGATCGTACCCCTTTGAGTCTTCAATTTTGATTATCTTGATCACTGAGAGAGTTTCGCGATAGTACCTATTGTCTTCGCCGACCCTATCATCGGACTCGGCGCCAACCTCTTCTGAGAATAATGCCGATCTGGTGTTCGTGATGATCTTCTGTTCGTGCCAATCGCAACCCTCGTCGAATGGTTTTAGCCTCCTTGGTTCGTAGTCGATGGACCACAGGTCCTCCGTATCCTGGAGATTCCTATATGGGTGCTCTACTGCTATACGGTGGGCGAAAATGGAAATCAGAGTTACGGAGACCACCATGAATAGTCCCAACATAGCTAGAAGAGAACGCCGGTAAATCTTCCAACTTCTCCTCAAGTCGCTACCAGTCTGACGGATTGCTAGCAGAAGCCTGCGAAGGCTCTCCTTCCGGTTCTCCTTCCCACCCTCCCACGAAACCGCGGTTTCGCTGGTGTTTGACTCCTGTTCATCGTATTCGCTTACCTTGACCCCTGAGATGGGATCTATCCGATCCGCCTTTCCACCCTCTGGACTCATTCTAACCTCACCCTTGGATCAATAATTGCATATGTGATGTCGACTATCAGATTGGAAAGCAGGAAAATTATCGATGTGATCAGAGTCACGCCCATTATCACGGTGAAGTCCAGGTAGTTGATCGACTCCACAGCTACCCTGCCCATTCCGTTGAATGCGAAAATCGTCTCAGTCAACACTGCCCCGCCTATGGCCCCACCGATGGAGAATCCAAGAATGGTGACTATGGGGACAAGTGCGTTCCTGCATGCGTGGACTAGTACCACCCTTGATTCAGAGAGTCCCTTCGCTCTGGCAGTCCGTACGTAGTCCTCATTCAGGACCTCGAGCAGACTGGCCCTCATGTACCTGAGTAGCGAGCCTGCCGAAGACACGCCAAGTGCAATGCATGGTAGGGCCAGATGCAATATTGTGTCCTTGAACAGGAGTCGCCTAGAATCGAAGTCCTCTGGGAGAGTGGAGAGTTTCGCTTCGGTCACAAACCAGCTATCTACCAAGTGGAAGCCCGTCCCCCCTGCGGGGTAAAACCACACAAATCCATCTTCTGGATAAGTGAAACTTGGATCGTGTCTTCCGTAAATAGGGAAGCAGCCGCCGTCAGTACCCAGGATGGGGTCGCATATGCCACCATTCTCAGTTCCTGTAGCGAAGTAAAGCTGGAGCATCATTGCGAACCAGAAAATCGGCAAGCTGACGAAAGCGATTCCGAAGAACCTCATTACATGGTCGAACATCTGATCTTGCCTGACGGCGCTTAGTATCCCCAGGGTTATCCCTACTGGATAGGCTATCATCAGCGCCATGAATGACATCTCGAGAGTGATCGGGGCGGCATCCTTGACCACATCTAAAACTGGTCTGTGATACGTTATCGACTCCCCCCAGTCCCCGTCCAGTAGTCGAGTAATGTACTTCTCAAACTGGACACTCACTGGCTGGTTCATCCCTAGCCTCTCTCGATTTGCCTCATATGCCGAGATGGGTTCGCCTTCCTCCGTATAGTCGACAACGATTCCACACTTGTCTCCGCATTGGGCAGCCGCTGGATCTGCAGGGATAAGATGGGCGATGGCGAACGTGAATACGACTACTCCAATGATCACGGGGATGAGTAGCAACAATCGACGTACGACGAACTCATGTAGCTTCATCTCGACCCCCCCTTTTTCCCGGGCCGGACTCAGCCCTATGACAGTTGCCGCAGGCCGGACTCAGACCTTTCTTGTAGTGTTGAGTTGTTTCGGCTCGACGGCAGACCCCTAGGGGCCTGCCGCCGGCCTTACGTTTTCCTAACCAGGGTTACCTAGCAGGAGCCGACAAGTGCGCCGTCGACCATTGGCAGCTTGTCGTAGTCGAACCAGTGGGCCGACCCGATAGCAGCGTATGGTGGGCTGCAGATGTCGTCGTGCTTGACGCCGATTCCGTTGTATTGGCCGATGATGATCATGTTTGGATCATCGGTCCATGCAGCGAATGCGTCGACGTACGCCTGCTCGCGCGTGGCGTCGTCCTGAGAGGTCCTGCCTATTACGAGGGCGTCGTTGACTGCCGAGTTCTCGTATCCTGTTCCGTAGGCGTCTCCGCCGATGGAATGGCCGCCCGCGAACGGTGACCAGTAGTTGTCAGGGTCTAGGTAGTCAGGAGCCCATCCGCTGAAGCGGATATCCCAAGTGCTGG
>Ga0207992_1000727_pt1 | contig 15991 bp, 12 predicted proteins | sample ETN02SmetaG_FD_185788 | JGI IMG/M metagenome (GOLD analysis project Ga0207992, IMG submission 185788) | Marine microbial and viral communities from oxygen minimum zone, Eastern Pacific Ocean - ETNP2014F10-02SV255 (SPAdes) (version 2) | ecosystem: Environmental > Aquatic > Marine > Oceanic ...
TTTGGAGTCTCAAATTGGAAGGTTCGAGTGACTTTGTTCGCGTATCTAATGGATTTGTCTGGGTCACAACCTCGGTCTACAACTTTGAGATCCAAGACTACTCAGAGGGGGCTGTCTGGCAAATCGACTTTGAAGGAGGGGTACGGAATAAGTGGGAGAACCCTGGCAGAGCATGGTCATTATCGGATCAGGGGGGTAAATTGGTAATGGGCCTCAGTCGGCCTAGATCTGGTTATGCGCTAGTTTCTGATAGTGGGTTAGACTATCCGGAGTTGGAACAACCCCAACCGGTGACAATTGGAAACGGGGGAGGGGATGAGCCCGTAGTACTAGGCCATAGCAATGGGATGGTCACAGAGGTTGTTGACCATAGAGTAGAGTCTGTTTCTCAAGTTGAGTCGTCGGTTCGAGCAATCGACTACTTTGGTGGTTGGGTAGTTGGAATGGATTCTGGAGGTGTTTCTTCCAGCGAATATTTTGGTTCTTGGTCCATTAATCTGAATGGCGTAATTGATGTTCTCTGTTTTGGTCCGTCGTTAGATTCTGACAAGGGAGTATGGGTACCTTCATCGAGGGATGGTGAATCTGTAATCTCACTGATTAATCCCAAGGGAGGAGTTGTGGAAATGGAGATCTCCCATCATTCTAGAATTGTATCTGCTTTCGGTGTTGAAGAGATGATTTGCTTTGGAGATGATGCTGGTTGCATCTGCATTGTCGAGGGTGATGTGCTTCGGCGTCGTTTCTCCAGACCAGTTGAAGAAATAGCAGAGGAAGATAGTAATTCGGAGCTGCGAAGGAAAATCCGCGGACTGCGCGGAGGTTAATTTGCAGTGGAAAAACACTCCCAATAACCCCTATTTCCAGTGAACTGCGACAATATTTGCGAAATGTTTATGAGCCACCCATTACCCTGTGTTCTTTGCCGCTCCGGGGGAGTGGTGTGAGGGCGCTTCGGCGCGACTCGCGGGCCACAAAAACTGAGCCTCGAAACCGAGGCGGTAGAACCGAGAAACGAAAGGATCTCGGGGAAAGGCTGGAGCGTCTGTGGACGCGAAGGTCGCGGTGAATAAATCGGACGAACTGGAGGAAACGAAAGGGAGAGCGAGATAGGAGCTGAAGAGATACATGTGCGTAGGGGGAAGAGAATAATCCTGGGTCACATAAGTGGGGAACGAAGGGGAGAGAACTGGAGGAAACGAAGGGGAAGGAAGCTGAGGGAAACACTGGGCAACAAGGGCGGGGAGACCCGTGGAGAAGCCAGTATCGAGACGTGAAGGGAAAAGCGGAGACGAAGTACCCGAAACGGATGCGGCGAATGAGAGGGAGATCTCACATGAGTCGGAAAATGACAAAGGAAGAGCACGAAGTTCCAGAGTCGTCTACCCGGGGAAACCTGGGCCTTCGGGCCCAGGTGACACCCGGACCCTGCGGAGTTAACAGGGGGGGAAGCTCCCCCATGTGCGGAACCCCCTGTTGCTCCCACCTGATTCGGCCCATATTCTTCTAGACAGAAACGTAGTCGTCTGTCTTCTTACGAACTCGGACCTGTCATTTCCCTAGGTTTTACCCATTCTGTAAACTGATCATCGGTGAGAAACTTGAGTTGGATTGCACTCTCTCTAAGAGTCAGCCCTTTCTCGTGAGCGTTCTTTGCAATTTTAGCAGCATTGTCGTACCCTATGTGAGGGTTTAGTGCAGTTACTAGCATCAATGAGTTCTCCAAATGGTCAGATATTTTCTCTTCGTTCGCTTCCAAACCGATAACACACTTGTCGGAGAAGGATACGCAAGTGTCGGAAAGTAGTCTTATGCTATGCAAGAGGTTGTGAATCATCATTGGCTTGAATACATTCAACTCGAAGTTTCCCTGACTTCCACCTATAGAAATTGCAGTGTGATTACCCATTACCTGACAGCAAACCATTGTCATCGCTTCTGATTGGGTTGGATTCACCTTTCCAGGCATGATACTTGATCCTGGCTCATTAGCTGGAAGAGCGAGTTCTCCAAATCCGCACCTAGGCCCAGAACCTAGCCATCGAATATCATTGGCGATTTTCATGAGAGATGCTGAGAGGGTGTTGAGTGCCCCGGAGGCAGCGACTATGGCATCGTGTGCAGCGAGTTGGGCGAACTTGTTTTCGGCACTAATGAAGGGGAGGCCAGTCTTCTCGGCTATCTTCTTGGCAACCAAGTCTGCGAAGTCGGGATGAGTGTTCAGCCCCGTACCAACGGCAGTTCCACCCAGAGCGAGTTCAAGTAGGTCATTCAGTGCTGTTTGGATCCTAATTAGGCCAGCATCCAACATCGAAACATATGCTCCGAACTCTTGGCCTAGAGTTAGCGGGACGGCATCCATCAGATGAGTTCGTCCAATCTTGACAATATGCACGAAATCATCTGCCTTTTCAGCCAGGGAAGTTCGAAGTTTCTGCACAGATGGGATGAGTCGGTGCTGGATCTCCTCTGCTGCAGCGATATGCATTGCAGTGGGGAATGTGTCATTGCTCGACTGGGCACGGTTAACGTGGTCATTAGGGTGGACAGGGGATTTGCTTCCCAGCTTCCCTCCTGAAGACTCTATGGCTCTATTTGCAATTACCTCATTTGCATTCATGTTAGTCTGGGTTCCCGAACCGGTTTGCCAAACCCTGAGTGGGAAATGGTCGTCAAGAGACCCAGAAATTACCTCTTCGCATGCCTCGGAAATGAGAGTTCCAACATCATCGTCGAGAGTTCCCAGAAATACGTTTGTTTCGGCGGCTGCCTGCTTAAGAATCCCAAACGCTCGGATGACTGAGCGGGGCATCTGGTCTTCACCAATATCGAAGTTGATTAGTGACCTAGCAGTTTGTGCGCCGAAATATCTGTCTGTTGGCACCTCAACCTCCCCCATAGTGTCTAGCTCAACCCTAACCTTACCACGGACACCCTTGGGGGCCCTTGAAACGGGTGATTTGGTAGCGATCTGAGGGGCATTGCCCCCAGTGAGCGAGGTCTCAATCATCTTGGAGATAGTTGCCGATCTGCCCTTCTCACGTCCCTGACCGACCCGAGCATCCAATCTTCTAGCCAAATCCTCTGGAATGCTGACGGTTATTATTCTACGATCGCCGACTCTATGCTTTGCCATGTTTGCTCTATTAATAACTTATTAATAAATTTATTCTTTCTTGGTTTCAGACTCGTTCTACCTTGATAATCTTCTGAGGTGAGGACGGCCTGTCACCAGGAAGTGTCTCTGTGGATTCGATTGCCCTCACCACTTCCATTCCCTTGGCGACTTCTCCGAATACTGCATGTCTACCGTCAAGCCATGGAGTGACTACGGTGGTGAGGAAGAATTGTGACCCCCCGGTGTTCGGACCTGCATTTGCCATTGAGAAGATGCCTGGCTTGTGATGCTTCTTTCCCAATGCTGAAGCCTCACAGGGAATTTTCCAACCTGGACCCCCAGTCCCGGCCCTTCCATTGTTTGCATCACTGGAGTGGGGACACCCTCCTTGGATCATGAAGTCCTTGATGACACGATGAAAGTGTAATCCGTCATAGAATCCGTCATCCACCAATTTTAGGAAATTCCCAGTAGTATCTGGGCATTCATCAGTATACAACTCTATGTCAATTTCTCCAGCGCTTGTAGTCATCCTCACGTAAGTCATATTGTGTATCGGCCGTTCCAAGTTCAATATGGTATGGTTGGTGGCTATGCTACCGTTGAACCGGGAGGTGTCCCCTCTGGGAGCTCCAGAAGCCTAACAGTTCCGTCTGCACCGAGAGCACCCAGAATAAGGAATTGGGAAACGAACCCTGTCGGTAGTGTCTTTTCTCCAAGATTTATCGCGGCTACTACTGATCTGCCGATTAGCTGAGATCGGGAATAGTTTGTGATTTGTGCAGAGCTCCATAGTTTTCCTACCACGGGTCCGAAATCCACTCTAATCTTGTAAGACGGTTTTCTCATCTCCGGGAACTCTTGAACATCATCGATAACTCCAGACCTCATATCTATGGAGAAGAACTCCCCTATCCCAATGTACTCCTTTCGATCTAGCTTGGAGGGATGATAAGGTAGGCTCTCAGAGTCTATTTCATGCTGCCCCATTTGTTCAACTCGCAATTTCTGACTTGAGAGTAAGTGGGATGAGGGGGATTCCTGCTTCTTGAAATGCTTCCAAGCCCCCTTCCTGCCTGTCCAATATGGTGATGCAGGATGCCACATCACATCCCATCTCCATTAGCCTCTTCGCTGCCTTCAATGCGGACCCTCCAGTGGTGGTCACATCTTCCAAGAGTACTATTCTGTGACCCCTCTCAAGACTTGAGCCCTCTATTCCAGGTGGGTTTCCTGTCTTCCTTCCTCCTCTTCCCTTGGGTTCCTTCCTAACTATGAATCCCTTGAGTAAGGAGCCTCGTCCAGCCTTTGCAATTGCAATTCCAGTGAGAGGGACTGCTCCCAGTTCGAGCCCCCCGACAGCATCTACTTGGCCGATTGTCTCAATTTGGTGATGAATAAGCACCCCCAAGAGATGGGCGCATTCGGGATCCATCATCACTGGTTTCATGTCGAAGAAGTGCTTGCTCTTCCTTCCACTGGCAAGGGTAAAGTCCTCTTTTTCGGAGAAAAGATAGGCCAAGTCTCGAATCCTCTCGATCAGCCTTTCTCTCGCCTGCTCTACTGTAATTGATGTCATTCTACCTGTTATGGCCTAGACGGAATGGGATGAAGGTTGCCTTAGTTGGAATGGATTTTCGACGAGATGACGGTCAATGTTCTTGGACGGTCGTCTCCGAGTGGGGGGTGCTGTAGCGAGGAATAGCCATGACCAATAGCCCAAAAATTGCGGAAATGGACATTGACAGGCTCGAGTCAGAGCGAATGGCATACTATGAATCACTGGACGAGAGGATAGAGCAGGCATATTCAATCGCTAGCGTTGCAAAGAAGAAGGGTTTGGATTTTTCAGAGTCGGTCGAAATTCCCAGAGCATCTGATTTGGCAAGCAGGACGGAGAAGCTGCTCGAAGACCCGTATCTATTCATTGACCCAACAAAGCGGAGTCGCCCGCCTTTGAAAATCGAGGGTCGCCTTAGGGGTCTTCTCCAGGAGCACGACCGGGAAACGGCGGCAATCATGATCGCAATTTCTGTGACAAAGGAAATGCATGCGGCAACCGGTGATAGAAGGAGGGCCATAGACTCTGGTCTCAGAGTTGGCCTTGCAGTACTTACCGAAGCAGTCCTAGTTGCTCCCCTAGATGGAATTGGGGATGTCAGAATCATGAACAATGCTGACGGTTCTGAGTTTCTTTCAATCGACTTCTGTGGGCCAATTCGGGCTGCAGGAGGTACAGCCCAAGCCCTAGGTGTCCTCATTGGGGACATTCTGCGAAGGGAAATTGGAGTAGGCAGGTACATCCCAACAATCCCCGAAGTGGAGAGAGTGAAGGAAGAATTTGGACTATATCGGGCCAATCTCCAATACAAGCCTCCTCCGGAGGAGACAGAGACCATTGTCAAAGAGTGCCCAGTAATGATTAACGGCGAAGAGACGGAGAGAATGGAATGTGCTGGCTACAAAGAAGTCAAGAACATAGTCAATGAAAATGGCACCTTCAGAACAAGAGTTAGGGGTGGTGTAATGTTGGTAATTGGTGAAGGGTTGTGCCTTAAGGCACCAAAAATTCAGGCTCACACGGAGAGGCTGGACGTCCCCGGTTGGGATTTCATTTCCGAATTCGTTGACAAGCAGAAGGGTGGAGACTCCAAGGGCCCGGAGGAGAAGCGAAGGCTGATCAAAAAGGAGGGAAAATACATGGAAGACGTGATTGCTGGTAGACCGGTTTTTGGTGAACCACGTGAGCCTGGTGGATTCCGACTCAGATATGGGAGAAGCAGGGCGACTGGACTCGCTGCTGCAGGTATAAATCCGATTACGATGGAGGCAATGGGGGGTTTTCTGGCAGTTGGCACTCAAATGAAGATTGAGGGGCCTGGTAAGGCATGTGCAGTCACCCCATGCATTGAGATTGAGGGGCCGACTGTGCTCAAGAAGGACGGAAAGTTCCTGAGGGTATGTACTGAGAACCAATGGACTGAGTGTGAAGGTGAGCTGGATTCAATTTGGGATGCGGGGGAAATACTGCTGGGTTATGGAGAATTCCTAGAGAACAACAAACCACTGGCCCCCTCGTCATACTCCATAGATTGGTGGGCGGTAGATGTTGCAGATTCGCTTGACACACATGAAAAGGTCGAGGAATTCTCTGATATTCTTGGAGTGAAAAGGTCCGATCTCCCCCCCGGAATGCCCTTCAATGGAGCAATAAAACGTGGGGGAGAGTCATCGTTGGAGAGATATTGGAGACGGAGGGAGTGGATTTCTTTCCTCAAGGTTTTCGACCTATCTTGGAGTCAGGTTCGAGACATCGCGATTCGCCACGGCACGGCTGTCCCCCCTCCTTGGAATCATTGGTGGTCTGATCTACCAATTCAGTTCGTTCCTGAATTAGTTGATTCGATAATTGAGAAAGGATGTATCGAAGATTCGACGCTTAGAATTAGAGATGTAGTGTCTGGGTGGCCATACTCGCAGGATGGGGAAGAGTTCTCTTTCGGCCAACCAATATTGGGAGAGTGGCCTCGTACAGAGATTTCACGACATGGGCTGGTCAAATCATCTCTAATGACACTGGGAATAGAGCATCTACACGAAGGCTCAGACATATTGGTTCCAGAACATTGGGAGAGTCTATTGGATGGACTGGGGCTGGATGATTCTCTTGGGAAGATTGTTGCCCGGAAGGACGTGAAGCCTATCGTATCTGATATTGCAGACAGGATCTCCAACTACCAAAATGAGTCTCAATCTGCTGAACGGGGTTCAGAAGGGCTGGAGGCACGGAGTAGATTGGATGACTACCTAGTAGAACGAACTCTGCAAATAGTCAGAAGAGTCTCCGTTCTTCCCAGATGGGAGGATTCAATCCCCTGTAGAATTGGGGCTAGGATGGGGAGACCGGAGAAATCGGGAGCCAGGGAGATGAGTCCCCTCGTACACTCTATCTTCCCGATTGGTGATAATGGAGGGCCACAGAGGCTAGTATCAGAAGCCTCGAAAAAGGGATCTATTAGAATCGTGGTAGGCCCTAGGATCTGCCAGACATGCGGGAAGGAAAGCCCGCATGTCACATGTCATCACAGACCGGATCCATCTGAGCCAGTGGAATGCGGCGGGAAGACTATCAGTGCCCCTAGAAGGAAGAGGGGGAGAAGAAAAGGGGAGAGGACCGCAGTCAATCTTGGTTCCATTATCGAGGCAAAGAGAAGGAAGCTCGGACTGGATAGAATCCCAAAGAAGATCAAAGCCGTCAAGGGACTATTCTCCGAAGAGCAGTCTCCGGAGCAGTTGGAGAAGGGAATTCTCAGAGGCCTGCACGGAGTTTCTGTTTTCAGAGACGGAACCTCTAGATTTGACATGAGTGATGTCCCGGTCACACACTTCAAACCATCAGAAATCAAGACACCATGGAAGAGATTGGTGGAACTGGGTTATACTCACGATTTCATGGGAGAGCCATTGAAGAATGACGATCAGATACTGGAGTTGCTACCTCAGGACTTCATCCCTTCTAGTTTGGCCTCCGACCACCTCCTATCCACTTGCTCATTTGTTGATGACCTACTGGTTAGGTTCTATGAGATGGGCGCTTTCTATGAGGCAAAGAGTCTGGACGACATAGTGGGGCATATCGCCATTGGCCTCGCCCCCCACACCTCTGGAGGGGTTGCATGCAGAATCATCGGTTGGACTGATGCTTCCGCTGGGTATGCCCACCCCCTCTTCCATGCTGCAAAGAGGCGGAATTGCGATGGTGACGAAGACAGCATAATGATGCTGATGGATGGTTTGCTAAACTTCACTCAAACGATACTACCGGCAAACAGAGGAGGGAGGATGGATGCCCCCCTTGTCCTGACAACTAGATTGAATCCGAGTGAAATTGACAAGGAGGCATTGAACGTGGACTGCTCTTGGAGTTACAGCAGGGAGTTCTACGAGTCGACCCTTGGACAACCACATCCGAAGGAAGTCAGGGGTTTGGTGGATATAGTCGAGAATCGGCTTGGGATGATCGGAGAAATACGAGGTTATGGGTGGACTCATGATTCTGGTCCACTGGACGCTGGTCCGGAAAACTCCTCTTACAAGACTCTCGTTACCATGAAGGACAAGTTGGACAGTCAGTTGAGTCTGGGGAGGTTGTTGCGTCCTGTTGCGGCTGAGAGAGTCGCGAAACAAGTGATTGAGTCTCACTTCCTCCCTGACATGAGGGGGAACCTGATGGCATACACCAGACAGAAGATTAGATGCGTAAAATGTGGCGAGTCGTACCGTAGGATGCCTCTGGCGGGAAAGTGCATCAAGCACAAGGCTAGGACGTCAGGTGGTTTCACAGGAGGGGAAATGGACTCCGGGTGTGGTGGGAACGTTGTACTTACCGTCTCAGAGGGAGCAGTCAGGAAGTATATACAGATCACTGAGGAAGTGATGGAGGAATATGGGGTGGACGACTACACAAAGCAGAGGGTCGGATGGATGTCGTCGAGTGTTGATTCTCTGTTCAAAAACGACAGGGTCACTGTGATGACCCTGGAGGACTTCATCTGATTAGATATGCAAGTGGGTCGCCAAGGAGCAGCATCGGCAGAATTGCCAAGAATAGGTACACCAGGAAGGGGTGCTTACTGGTGATCCAGACGCTATCCAAGCCCATTTCCTCCAATAGTGCCAAATCGGCTTCCCTCTCTGTGCCAATGGCCGACTTGCTGGACGGGAGGATTCGATTCACGACGGCGTTTTCACCGTTCTTCTGGATAATCTCAGTTAGAATCCAAGATGGGGTGTCGTCCATCTCTGAGAATTGGCTAACCTCGGAGATTTTCTTCTTGGTGGCATGCCATGCCATCTTCAAATCGGGAATAGAGGTGATATTTCCCCTTGTGGCATTTTGAATGAAAATCACGGGCGGTGCGATGAGGAATGCTGCGGCTGCCCATACAAACATGACCATCGATGGTGGCATCCTGAATATTGGATCTTCAGCTAGTGGGTAAATCTGCTCGGGAACGAAAGCCCATGATGGAAAGAAGAGTGTCATTAGTATGAGTGCCTTCACATCCGCCCCTCCTGGTATTAGTCCGAATCTCCATGAGCTGTAGAATACTGTTGCAGTCAATAACGCCCCGATCATGCTCCACCAAAGTGCGGTGTTAGGGGATTCGTCGCCGAGTAGCAGATCGACAAAATCTGTTTCGGAGTATGAAATCGCACCTCCAACCAATCCCAAGGCACCTAAGGAATAGAACATCGAGAGAATTGCCTCTCGTCGACCCCATTCTCCGATTGTCCTGATGTCGGGAGGAGGAGAGAAGCAGAATGAGAAGATAGCCAATAGGGCGAAGGTCATGCATATGTTCTCAATCCCTGCGTTTGATGAGGCCATCTCGAGCAATAATACCAGAGAGGCCGGTATTGACCACCTGATCCAGTGATCATCCCGGACATAGAGAGTTTGGAAATCTGATCTAGCCGCTGCGAACATGCATATGGCGAGAAGTGATATCCGAAGAGTGGAGAGGAGTGGGTCGGCCATGCCGATAGGCTATACTCCGGTGTCATCAAGGCTTCTGCGCTATCGCTATCCGGCGGATTGGAATAGTCCGACAGACTGATCCAGTATCCATGCACTGAAGAAATTCGCAAGTCCGGCTATCCACATCATCTGAATCATCTGCCCAAGGACGAGAGTCGTGCCCCCTCCCCTGATCCTCGCAGTGATAAGCCCAAGTACCAAGATGGAAATCACCACTAGGAATGAACCCATGTAAGTGAAGACCCGGATATTCTGTTCAATTCCACCGGTCTCCGAAAGAGCGGGGAGGGCCACGTCTACGCCACCGGCGGCTGTTCCAACCTCCCCCGTGCTATCGACTAGCCCCTGGGCGACCGATGCAATCGTCTCTCCCAGTCCTGCTATGATGGAAGTGGTGATGTTCAGTGCGATGATCATCGCAATCAGTAGTCCGTAGGACACGCTCCTCATCACATTGGCAGATATCTGTCTCCTCTGTCGCAGTCCGAGAAGGGTTGTCGTGCTTTGGGAAACCATGTCCCCAACAAGACCAGCCTCTCCGGTAGAGGACGAGCCTTCGATGAACACCCTCGTGAATCGTGAGACGAGCATCGAGTTGTTATCGGCTGCGAACCAGTCCCATGAGTAATCGCTGTCGATCCTCATCGAAAGCCGCTTCTCCAGATTGGAGATTGAGTTGTCAAGTGCCCCGAAGTCGATACCAGAGAGGGCTTTTACCATTGCACTTGGCTCCTGTGCCCTGGCCTGAGCAGTACCGCCGAAAGCCCTAATGAACTCGGGGAATGCCTCGTCTCTCCTCCTCACTCGCGCCTCCTCCTGTTGGACGAGCAGTGATGGTGCTAGGAGAGGGGACATCATTGCTGCGATAACGAGAAGGCCATAGTACTTCCATTGACTGAATAGGATGTCTGTCCCGAAGAGGAAGAATACCCCAAGAAGCATGGATACCATCATGACCCCAAGAATCGCGGCGAAAATCCACGACCTTCTCATGTCAATGGCCTGCTCGGTATTGAATCCGTGCTTGGCGAAAAGATCCTCATCTGGGATAACCAGTGTGAATAGATACCACGCACCTACCTGTAGCAAGCCGAAAAATGCCCCGGCCAAGAGGACCCACCGGGCCCTGAGGATTACTTCGAACGGATTGTTGGTATCTGCTCCCGTCTGGAAGAGGATTAGGTGGAGGCCCGCGACCACCAGCAGAAGCAGGCCCGTGGTGGTAAGAGATACGAAAGTCTCCCTGAGAGTGTCAAGCTGCTCTAGTCTGGCATCGTAGATAGTGGTAAATGCCTGGTCGAATGTCTCGTTCTCGCTAGTGAAGAACTCTCCGATAGGCTGACCGACCTCCACAGAGAAAGCCATCCTATCCAGGAAATCGCTCCAGATTGCGGATGGGCTCTGACGCCCGACTATCCTAGCTGCCTCGGGCAGATTTGTGTGCCACTTGGTCACTAGGGTCTCGATCGCTTGGATCTCATGTGCAAGGGCACCGTAGTCACCCATCTCCTTGAGGACGTCGAACATCCCCTTCTCTGCGGATTCGCCCATCGAGAGGATCCCCATCCTTGTCATGAACATGTGCATGTCCTGCTCGATCTGGATAGCCTCTGCGGAGACCTGTGCTACTGGGTATACTAACGTCGCAGCGAAGGAGAGCAGGGGGAAAGCAAGGACGAGGAGGATTGCGGTGGGACCGATAATGACGTCGCTAACCGTGAACCAAACCGCAATGCCTGCGATTAGCCCAAGCGTCGTCGCAGGGAGTGAGAAGAAGAGCAGGTATCTTCTGAATGGCATCCCAAGTCGTAGGAGAGCGATTTCCCAGGTGGTCGCCTTATCCTCCATTTGACCACAACCTAGTGATTAATTCCAGTCCATGTCTCAATAGAGGAAGCGAACCTATCCCATCCTTCCTTGTAGTAGATGTCCAGAAGGTCGAACACGTCGTCGTAATGAGAAAGGTCGCGGTCGCACATAATCTGAATTGCCTCGGTCCTCCTCTGAAGCTCGTCGTAGATATCCCTCTTGCTCCTGAATCCCATCCTAGGTGCGATCTTGTTCTCCAGCATGTCTGATTGGAACATTCCCCTGAAGTAGACCTCGTCCGCAACGGGATCCCACTCGAACATGTTCCGAGTCAGGATTCCATCTGCGGTCTTGTCGAATCCGATGACCTCGCTTACCCCCGTGATCCTCCGTGCAATCCCACCTCCAGGTGCCTCGACGACCTCTTGGAAGATTGCGAAATTGAGATTGTCGAAGAATCGGGCTGGGACGTTGATGGGGTCTCCAGTAAATCTCTGAATCAGTTTGACTATGTTTGAGGCGTGGAATGTTCCCATAACTGGGTGCCCTGTCTGCATTGCTTGGAAGGCGATTGCGCCCTCCACGCCCCTGATCTCGCCGATGATGATGTACCGGGGCCTGGATCTGAGGGCCGCCTTCAACAAGTCGAACATCTCCACTCTAGAGTCTTCGTTCTTCGAGTCTCTGGTGATCAGTCGCTGCCAGATGGTATGGGCGACCTTGACCTCAGGAGTGTCCTCTGCGGTGTATATCTTCACGTTGTGATCGATGAACGGGAGCACGGCATTGAGAGTAGTTGTCTTCCCGGATGCGGTCTCTCCGGATACCAGACACGACATCCCCGACTCTAGCCCTAGCCAGATATATGCCGCCATCTGGGCGGATAGCGTCTTCCACTTGATCAACTGGATAATTGAGATCGTTTCCTCGGCGAACTTCCTAATAGTGAACGAAGAGCCCTGAATCGACACGTCATCGCTGTAGATGATGTTTATTCTCGAGCCATCTAGTAGGGCTCCGTCGACGATTGGCTTGCTGTCGGAGACTGGTCTCCCGATCCGCTCTGACATCGATCTGAGGTACTTGGTAAGTAGTTCCTGGTCCTTGAATGCGATGTTCGACGTCAGCATCGGGAATACCTTGTGGTCCATGTTAATCCTCGAAAGTCCGATGGAGTGAATGTCCTCTAGCATCTCGTCAGCCAGAAGCGTCTCTAGTGGACCGTTGTTGACCAGATCCCTCACTACGACGTATTTCAGACGATCCAGCTGCTCTGGCGTCACCTTCAATGGCGCCTCTCCCATTCCGATTAGCTCTCTGGCTTGGTTGATGAACGGGTTGGAAAGGATGGAGGATGTCGTGGTCGTGGTCATCTCATCCATCATCTCGTGTATCATTGCGATGAACTGGGCGTCGTTGTCGAATCGCTCCTTCTGAGGTGCGTCTCTGAGGAGCCTTTCTACGATCTGGTCCCTTATTTCCTCCTCCTCCATGGTGATGGTTGGCTCTAGGCCGAACCAGAATGTGTTCCCGGCCCCCTCCGCTCCCTCTGGTGGGGAGTATACGTGGGCGAAGCATGGTGGCCTGGTAGCGTAGATCAGGTTCCGGGGGCTGACGCTCTTCGCATCCCTGTCTAGGGGGCCGTAGTATATCGGTCTGGAACCGTGCTTTGCCTCGAAATCCTCGATCCACTCGCGGATGTGTGGGTATTCGGCCATAAGCCCGCCCAAGTCACCTGGCTCGATGTTGAATTTCGGCTCTTCTGGTACTTCTCCTTCTTCTTCCTGTTCCGTAACCATCCAAACCACACCTCAAGCAACTGCTGTGATATCCACGATGAATCCCATCTCTGGCATCACCTTCCATCCTATCCTCTCCGTCACCGGTCCCGCTGCCCTTAGGAACCTAGTTACTCCCACTGTCCGCACCATCTGCCCCCCGACGACTGCAGTCATCATGTCCAGAACAATCTCGGCGGAGTTCTTCATGTCCCTGAGGACCCCGCCCTCCATCTCATCTGGATCGATTGTGAGTATCAGTGTCCTCCCCTCGGATGTGAATCTCCTGAGAACCCTCATCAGATCCTTGCCGGACATCTCTTCAGGCATCAGTTCGGAAGCCCTGTCGATGATGACGACTTCAGCCTCTTTTGATGCAGGGGAATCCAGTATGTCAAGTAGTGAGACGGTCTCTTTCGATGGCTCTGCTATGACTCCGAAGCTGGAGATCAGATGGAATGAGCCCTCGTCGATCCTCTTGTCCATGTAGTAACCAATGCTGGCAACCTGCTCGAGCCATCCCCTAGTGGTCAGTTCGGTTGTGAATAGTGCCACTCTGACATCATTTGCAGTCATGCCGAACGACATCCTCTGGCCAATAATGCTCTTTCCTGAACCTATGCCACCGCAAACGAGCATCAGGGCCCGGTTCGGGATTGCTGTACCCATGCTCTGGCCTAGGCTGTCTTGGATGACTCCGAACTCGAAGTTGTCTACGTTAGGGCTTGACAATTCTGACTTCCTCCCATATTGTGTCTGCGCCCGTGTACCCGGTCGCTGTAGATGAGACGGTCACGAACAGTGTCAGATCGTTGCCGCCTGAGGATAGCGAAGGGTTTAGATCGCCATTGGTGAGTGTGAATTGGACAACATCTCCCGGCAGCCATTCCGTAGTACTCCCATCAGTGACTGTCACGGTCATCGTAGTGCCTCCTAGTGCAGCGCCCACCGAGTTGACATCCAAGAAGGTGTCCCCAGAGTTCTGCAGGTGTATCTTCGCATTATTGCCCCCTTCCCATTGAATGTTGATCGGATCGCTGACTAGGGAAACGCGTGTCCTGACGTCCTCCGCCCCCTGTTTGCCTCTCTCGTCCAGAACGTCATCCATGTCATCCCACGTCTGGAGTAGGATTCCCGAGACCAGTGCTGCAACGATTAGTCCAGCGCTCAGTAGAATTAGTTCTGAGGGTCCGCTTGCTGCCATTATCTCCACCTCACGTTATGGTTACGGTCACTGCGTCGTTGTAGTCGTATATAGCAAGGAAGGCCCTGTTTGGATCGGTGTCGATTGCGAATCCGTGGGTATTGGAAACCAATGGGAATGCATCCGTGGACAGTTGCTCTCCGGGGAATAGGTACAGGTTAGTACCTGAATAGTGGTCCACGAAGGGGGTAAATGGAATGCCTTGAGTTGAGGTTCCAGTGTGTGAGAAGGTCAAGAAAATGTGTGAGAGGTCTACCGTTTCAGAACCGGTGTTCTTGATGGTGATGGTATTCTGATCTTCGATGCTAGCCACCGAGTAATCGCCGGAGTTGGCGGCAGAGCCGCAATTGATTGTAACAATCTCGCCTACTGTATATCCGTTCCCCGGTACAAGATTGAGTCCGAAGCCAACAATCGCACCATCTGTTACGATAATATTGACAGATGCGCCGGAGCCGGAGCCGGAGCTAACTAGTCCACACTGATCACCAGTGGTGTAGCCGCTGCCCTCGTCGTTTGTGCTTGGAGATGAGAAAGATAGGCCTGCAATAGGGCCTGTGGACTCTGCCTTGTCAGTTACAGAGACGAGGTCCACCTGTGGGTCTGGCAGTTCGTAATCTGAGTTCTTCACCGATTCGTCGATGCTCTCCACCATGGTCACGGTGGCCATTCCGAACACCAATATGAAAACAGTGCCGACGACCATTGCCCCGACGCTTGACCCAGCCATCAAATCCCCCCCTAGGGAGTCCCCTGGGCCCTCCAAGCCTCGATCATCGCTGCGAATGTCAGTAGGGTCCTGTTGTCGACTGATGGCGCTCCTTCGGATGCCTCTCCGGGTTCTGCTAGGGAAACGATGGCGCTGAGCGCCTTGCCCTCCGTTGGCGTGATGACTCCCGACTTTGAGGCTGCGCCCAGGAAGATGAGGGCGTCCGTCCCGCTCAAGCGGTCAAGCAGGAGGGCGGCTATCTTCGTCGGATCGACGCTGGGGCCATGCATCAGGGCCTCCTCCTCGGAGTTCTTCAGGAACGGGTTTACCGCTAGGGACTGTGCCTCATACAGGTCTAGGAGACCTGGCCCTCCCGGCAAGCCATCTGCAATTGCTTGGGATCCTTGTGGCGATCCTTCGACCGGTCGGCTGGTCACTGACCCGTCATCGCCGACTGTGTGAATTACGTCCGCCGAACCACCACCGTCTGAAGGCGGGGGAGCGGCGACGGTGACTGACTCGGCCGCTATCTTAGCAGTCTGCTGGGCGGTCATCTTGATGTTGGCCTCCATCAGGTCCATGGCAGTCTCCAGCCTCTCGAACCTGTCCTTGACCATGTCAACCAACTCGGGGATCTTGTCCTGTCCGTGACTTGCCTGGGGGTCTCCGAGGACGCCTACCCTAGTGCCCGATGGGGCGAAGAGCCAAGCCTCAAGGTCTGTTGGCCTGAACTCGGTTGGAATGTCCACGTGTTCGACCGATAGTCTCGCTGCCTTGTCCAATCTGGAAGCCATGCCAGGGTCGGCATTGGTATCAGAAGAGGGCTTGAATT
>Ga0207992_1000737_pt1 | contig 15910 bp, 10 predicted proteins | sample ETN02SmetaG_FD_185788 | JGI IMG/M metagenome (GOLD analysis project Ga0207992, IMG submission 185788) | Marine microbial and viral communities from oxygen minimum zone, Eastern Pacific Ocean - ETNP2014F10-02SV255 (SPAdes) (version 2) | ecosystem: Environmental > Aquatic > Marine > Oceanic ...
TTGATTTATTGCTTGTTACTAAAATCAATGAGGTATTCATCGGTGGTTCTTCTAGTATCTTTAGTAATGCATTAGCTGATTCACTTGCTCCTTCAGATAAAAGATGTGCATCAAAAATAAGTACGATCTTTCTACCTACTGTTTGTGATTTTAAATAAATAGTTTTTCGTAAATATCTGATTGAGTCGATCGTTATTCTACGAGCGTTAGGCAATCTAATTTTATGGAAAGGATCTTTACTTTTAAGCTCTATAGAATTAATAATTAAATCAAAGTCATCTTTGCTTACATTTTTTAATGGATCAGATTGAGTTTTTGATTTTGTAGTGGTAGGAATTGGAAAAATTAGGTTCAAGTTTTCATGCTGTAATTTAGAAAATTTGTGACAAGATGTGCATGTATTGCATGGTAAGGAATTCTTTAATTCACAATTAAGAAGTTTTGAAAATTCAATTGCTGTCCATTCTTTTCCGCTACCATTTGGACCAGAAAAAAGATAAGATGTACCAATTTTTTGATTGGATATAATTTTGCTTAGTCTATTCCAGATTACGGGTTGTAAATCTGTAATATTCATCTCTTTTTCAACCAACTCTCGGGGTTCAGCTTTTTCCCCTCACCCCAAATTTCAAAATGAAGCTGTGAACCATTGATTGAGCCAGAGTCACCCATATATGCAATAACATCTCCACTGTTTACTTGACTATCTACATTAGTTTCAACATTTGTTACATGACTATAAACCGTATAAAACCCGCTTCCATGATCGATAATAATAGTTGTACCATATCCCCGTATAAAGGTTATAGTGGTTACCACGCCGCCAAGGACGGTTTTTATTTCTGAGCCAGGTTTTCCCTTAATATCTATCCCTGGGTTCTCTGTTGTCGTTTTTAGTTTTGGGTTCCATTGTCTGCCAAATTTTGCTGAAATTCTTCCTTCAGCAGGCCATGCTAACTGTCCTTTTAATTTTGGAAACTCTTTTGACTGAAGAGCCATTTGCTGCTTACGAATCCTCTCTTCTCTTTCAAGTCGTGCAATATCTTCTCTGATTTTATTAATAATTACTTCCAGCTGATTCATTCCAACCTGCTTTTCCGACAAATAGTTTGTTAATTCTTTTTTACTCTTTCTGATCCGAGTTAGCTCGCGCTGCTCTTTTTTCTTCTTAGATCTTACCTGTGATAGAGTTTGCTCTCTTTCACGTTTTAAATATTTCTTTTTTCTCAATGCAGACTCAAGGCTAAGTTTCTGCTTACCAACTTCAATTAATAGTGATCGTATAGTATCATGAGTTTCTCTATCTATCTTTGATATTATTTTCAAATATTTAGAACGATAAATTGCCTGTCTCCATGAAGTTGAGCTAAGGACTCTCTCTAAATTTGATAGCTGACCCTTTTTATACATCGATGATAATCTTTTAGCATATAATTTTCGAAGCTCTTCTAGACTATTTTCACTTTCATTTATTTTTCTTTCCATCCTTGAAATATCCGCCTGAAGAAGCTTCTCTTCTTTTGCTAGTTCTTTTAATAGTTTTTGGAGTAAGCCAATTTCTTCTGATAAATTACTTACTTTCCTTGCTGATGATTTTTCTTTTTTATTCTCAGATTTAATACGTTTTTTTGTAGTCTCGATTTCATCTTTTAAAGATTGTATAGCGCTATTTTGCGCTTTTAACTCTCTTTCAAAATCTCTTTGCGATATCTGAGAAAATGCTAAGCAAATAAATGCAATTGAAATGACAAAAATTCTAATAATCATTATGCTATAAAGTACCTAATTGCTTCAGGTAAGGTCAATTTGATTGTTATATTTACTTTACTTGTAGCTTTTGGCATCCTATGACTATAATCTAACTTCTAAATTAAGGAGTATAATTTGAAAAGCGCAAAATGGGAAAATATATTTAAGGGTTGGAATAACTCTGAAAGTGAAGCAGTTCATACTCTTAAAAAAGTGCCTGTATTCAAAAATCTTAACGATAAAGATTTTACTGAATTAGAAAAAATGATGCATCATAGAAATTTCACTTCTGGAGATTTTATTTTTAAAAATCGTGCACCAGGTGAAGGAATGTATATTATTATGCGAGGTTCAATAAAAATTACTATCGGTACACGATCAGGAAATGAGAATATTTTAGCTGAGCTAAATCGAGGTGAGTTTTTTGGAGAATTAGCTCTTTTTGATGATGAACCACGATCAGCAAATGGGATAGCCCTAGAGGACTGTAAACTGCTAGGTTTCTTTACTCAAGATCTCATGATACTTCAAGAGAGAAATCCGGTATTGGGACATAAAATCATGTTTAACCTTGGCGGTCTATTAGGAGAGCGGTTAAGGAAAACAAATAAATTACTTATTAAAGAACAGTCTAAATGATCGAAAAAGAATCAAATTATATTCAACAGATTTATAGAATTATCCTATTATTAATTGGATTGTGGTTTATTAATCTGATATGGCCATATATATCAGACGTAATTTTAATGCTAGTTTTTGCTTTTCTATTTACTACAGTCCTTCTTTCTAGCGTTGATGCTTTTGAGAGAAAAATTGGGAGTCGAAGTTTGTCTGTATTGGCCGTAGTTGCAATTCTATTAGGGGCAATTTCTACATTTGTAGGTAGTTTTATATCACAAATTTCACAACAAGCTCAGGAATTTTCTCAGCGAGTTGATCAAAATACAATGGCAAAAGAATTTAAAATTCTTGGTGACAAAATTACTTCTGCCCTGCCATCATTCATGAAAAGCGAGCAATCTTCTTCTGATTATTTTGCGGATAAATTAACAGAGATAACGCAAGCAGTACTTGGGTCGCTTGGTTCACTAGTTAGTACCGTTGGAAATTTTATGTTTATAGCAGTAATGGTATTTATTTTTACGATCATACTTTTATCAGAATACCATGTCTTTAAAAGAGCTTTGGTAAATTCAATACCAAATAAATTTTTTGAAGTAGGGCTAAAGCTTATTTATAATATAGAAAAATCCGTATCTAGCTATCTTAGAGGTCAATTTCTTTCGGCGGCAAGCGTCGCGGGAATGTCAATAACGGGTCTTGTTTTATTAAATTTCTTTGGAGCAAACCTTACTCTCGTAATTTTTATTGGAATTATAGCAGGACTTGCAAACCTGATACCATTAATTGGTCCATTTGTTGGAATGGTACCAGCTCTATTGATTGCATTCATGAACAACCTAGGAAGTGAAGCTGCTATGGACCATATGTTTTTAGGCACGATTCCTTCCCCATTTTTTTCAATTGATATCATTTTCATGTTTTTAGTTGTCCAGCAAATTGAAGGTAATCTTATTACTCCTGCTTTAGTTGGAAAAAGCGTTGGTCTTCACCCTATGCTTGTCATGATTGTTCTTCTTATTGGCGGCACACTACTCGGTCCTCTTGGAATGCTATTTGCTGTACCCGCCACCGGAGTTATGAAAGTAATTTTAAAGGAAATAGCATTTGTAAGAAAAAATGCACATTTGCTATAGCCAGTCTATTGTTCAATCCTAAATAATTTATAATTAGTGAATGTGAGGGAAACCTCATCTCCATTTTCATAGTAATAAATCCATAGTTGATTTTCATTTTCCTTACCACTTGAAATTATCTCAGATGGTTTCCCCATAATATTTTCTACCTGGGAAATTGTCATTCCAACCAATACAGGCTTGACCTCAGATTTCAGTCGCTTTTCTTCTTGCAATTTTAAATCAATTCTTTGACGTATTTCATATTCATCCCTTGATTTTAATTTTTGTTTAAGTTGATCTAATACCTGGATATTAGAAGGGCTTAATGAGCCCGTTAATTTTTGAGTTTCCTCTAAAGCATAAACAACAAATTTTAAAGAATTCAAATCATTTAATGAATCTGCCATTATAAGTAAATCGGATGCAATTCGATGCTTATGCGTTCCAATCTCAAATGCAAGACCAGGGTCAATTTTTTGCGCTGAATCAAAATATTTTAAGGCGCGATCATATATGCCAAGTTTATACAACTGCTCACCTTTTGACATGAAATTATATATTTTAAACCTATCGATATGATGCTTAAAACCAGGATACCATGTAGATGCCATTATGACATGAGCAATAGCGGTATCGCTTTCACCTGCATAAAGCCATTTCTCTGCTCGTTCAACTTCGCGATAAGTAATCTCTCGAAGTCTTTCATTTATCACATCAGCTAATAATGTATCAGCAAGAGATTCTGCGCGAATATATTTTTCCACAGCTCTTAAAACCATACCTCGCTGATCAAAGCTCATTCCCTGCTTCATAAGTTGATAAGGAATTTTCCTATCGCTTTCTACCGTAAGCTTTAAAGCTCTCTGAATATTTGCATGATTAGGGTTTTCATCAATGAATTCATTGAGATAGCGCTTTGCAGAAATATAATCTTTTGAATAGTAATAGGATTTTCCAATATCACCTTTTGTTTGTTGGCCACCAAAAAAAACTGAAGCTGTTGCATAAATACCTGCAGTTTGAATAGTGAAACTATTAATTGGGGTTAAATCTTTAGGGTCTCTGATTTCTTTTATAGATGTACTTGAAAATTTAAAATCTAATCCAATTGAAAAACGATTAATCATTCCGCGATCTAAAATGTATCTAGCTCCAAAAGTAAAAGATTGTGAAGGGCCATAGCCAATTGGTGAGCTCTCTTTTTTATAGAATTGAGAAATTGCCATACCATAAGTATAGCGATATGTTGTAAACCAGCTTTCAAACCATTGCAATATCAATGATTGGCTCCAGCCAAATTCAAGCATACTGGCATTGAATTTCACATCCTTCTTCCAAGATTCCTGAGATCCATTCCATTCGCTAGGTATTTTCGAAGGCATAAGCAGTGAGCTATATCTTAGATTAAGGCCCGTATGCATATCTAGCCAACTATTTCCAAACCAATAATATGCAAGATTTGTTTTGAGCATATCCAGATCTAATTGATGACCAATTCTTGATGAGAAATTTCCACCATCAAATGCTGTTAGCCCATCGGATTCATACGACATCCAGCTACTCCTCAAATTTCCTAACCCAAGGAAACCGCCACCGCTATTGTAGCCAAATCCATATCTGAGTTCGACTGGAATAAAATTTACGGGACGATGAAATTCTCTCCTTTTGAATATTCGATCAAAAATATATCCTTTTTCATAATCATTTGGGTCTATTTGATCTAATGAAAAAATTCGAAAAATAATTGATCTTATTCGACTAGAATCATCTGGTACGGTCTGCATTTTGGCAAAGGATACAGAGCACATTAATAGAGTTGAGAGGATAATTTTTTTCAGCATCGTTATTAATATATTAGGTGTATTTTAGCAACCTACCAAATATACGATTATTGTGATTGTTGTTTATACAACAATAAGTATTTGTGAAACATTTATTGAATATCTGGGTAAATACATATATTTCTACTAGTCTTTAGCATGTTTAGAAAAAATATTTTATCAAAATACGTAATTTTTTTAACCCTGATACAATCAGTTTGGTCTCAGGATTTCAATATTGCTCGTATACATTATCCTGGTGGTGGTGATTGGTACGCCGATCCAAGCAGCCTACCCAATCTTCTTGGGTTTATATCTAGTGAAACTAATATTAAGGTTGAGTCTAGTGAATATAAAATCAAGTTGACTGATCAAAATTTATATAAACATACGTACCTCTATATCACAGGTCATGGAAATATAAGATTTAATGAAGAAGAAATAGGAGCACTTAGAAAACACCTTTTAAGAGGTGCCTTCCTTCATGCAGATGATAATTATGGTATGAATAACTCATTTAGGAGAGAGATGAGAAGGGTGTTCCCAAATAAAGAATGGGTGGAGCTACCTATTGACCACCCCATATTCAATTGTTATTATAAATTGCCAAATGGACTACCAAAGATTCACGAGCACGATGGGAAACCTCCTCAAGGGTTAGGTTTATTTGAAGGAGATCGTTTGATAGTATTTTATTCCTACGAATCTGATCTTGGTGATGGGTGGGAAGACTCGGAAGTACACAATAACCCAGAGAGTATTAGAAAAGTCGCATTACAGATGGGAGCAAATATCATCTGGTTCGCGTTAACTCAATAATGAATTTTAAAACAATAACATCTTCTCTTAATAAAATTAGGGCATACATTTTATTTTCTGTGCTCAAGTTGTTCCTTTGGAGGTTGTATGCTTTTCTAATTGCTTTATTCTTATCAGTTATAATGATAGAAAATGTCTTTTATCTAACTGCATCTATGCGCAGATATATATTATTTTTATCAAATATAATATTAGTGGTTAGCATTCTTTCATATTTGATATATGCATTGATGGCTATGCAAAATATGATTAAACGCTATCGATTAAATACCATAGCATTAATAATAGGGCGATTGGTCTATAAAAAAGAAGATATGCTTCTTAATGCTTACCAGCTTGAAAATGCAAAAGAATTTTCTGGATCATCAGAGCTTCAACAATCATTTATTTACAATGCAAAAACGCAGCTTAATAAATTTGATTATACTTTTCTATTATCGAATAATCTTATAAATCGATGGAAAATAATTACATTAAATATGCTCGCCATACTTCTTGTTTCAATATCTATTTCCTGGACCCATTCTGTTTCTTCAATGTACAGATTAGCTCATACAAATACTGAATTTTCTCCTCCAATTCCATTTAAGATAATTAGTGCGTCACAATACATCGGTATATTGGGAGGTGAAGATGCTAAGGTGGAATTTTCGATATTTGGAAAAGATATTGATTCAATCTATGTTGAATTCAAACCACTAGCCTTCCAGGAGAATGAAGATAGTCTAATAATAAAAACTGCTTACAATCAAGATGGGTTATTTCACTCTGAGCTAAATAATATCTATCAAAATTACGATTATAGGGCATATGCACCTTCAACCAAGTTTTGGCAACCATGGAAAGAAATTTCTTCATTAGAGCATTCAATATATGTTACAGATAGACCTTCAATTAGCGATTTAACTATTACAATAAATTCTCCAAAATACACGGCGCTACCCCCTAGAACTCAAAAGGCAAATCAGTCAGAAATTGAAGCACTATTAGGCTCAACAATTGAACTTAAGCTGAGATCAAATAAAAAATTAGATCAAGCTAAGCTAATTCTTAATGACAAAGATTATATGATGTCGATAAATAATAATAGAGGTAATTATAGCTTTAAAATGGAGGGTGACGGAAAATTTTTTATTAATCTAAAAGATCAAAGGGGAATTACAAATCGAAATCCTATTCCATTTCATTTAAAAACTGTAACTGATTTTCATCCGCGAATGACCATTCTTAAGCCAGCACCAATAATTGAATTAGGTGGAGATCAATTGATTTCTATTTTGATGGATATTGAGGATGATTTTGGATTTTCAAAATTGCAGTTAGCTTATGAAATTCATCGTCCCTCCTATATAAATGCTGAACCAAAAATCTCTATGTTCAATATTGATATCCCGAGTTTAGATAAAAACCAACAACAGATAATCAACAATTGGGAAATCAAAGATATTGGATTAATGCCTGAGGATGAAATTCATTTTCATTTTGAACTTTATGATAATGATCAAATCTTAGGTCCAAAAAAAGAACTATCAAGCACATTCATAGCAAAAATTCCATCTTTAAATGATCTCTTTTTATCATATGAAAATCAAGAAGAAGAAATTATGTCTAGCGCTAAAGAGGAGCTTTCTTCAGTGATAAAATTAAAAGAAAAGATCAATGAAGCAAGACTGGATCTTCTAAAAGCTGATAAGCCAGACTGGGAGCAACAACAAAAAACAAAAGAATCACTGCAAGCGCTCGAAAATCAAATTGATAATTTTCAAAAATTAAATGAAAAACTTAATTTGCTTAATAAGCAAGGAGAGAAACACGATTTATTTTCAAGCGAAATGATGGAGAAATTTAGAGACTTGCAAAAATTAGTTGAAGAAATTTTGCCATCCGAAATGTTCCAAGATCTGGATTGGATGAAAGAAGCACTTGATGAGCTTGAGATTGAAGAAATGATTAGTGCGCTAGAGAATATGTCAAATAATCTAAATCATATTGAACAAGAACTGGATCGATTTCTTGATATTTTTCAACGTATCAAAGCTGAACAAAAAGTTGATGAGATTAAAAAGCGCTTAGAGCAACTGGTAGCTAATCAGGATAATATTGATCAACAAATTCGATCTATCAACAAGCGAACAGATCCCTCTATATTTAAAAGGCTTAGCCAGGAACAAAAAATTAATGAAAAAGAATTTGATAAAATATTAAATGAAATGAATAAATCTGTAAATGATATTAAAAAATTTAGTAGAAAAACTGCCCAAGGGATTGAAAATCTTTCAGAAAGTGAAGATGCTAAATCATCAAAAAAATATCTGCGTGAAACAATAAATAATTTAGATCGCCAACAGCCATATCAAGCTATGGATGCTAGTTATTCAGGCATTCAATCAATGCAATCAATGCAATCTTCGATGAATGATATATTTTCGGATTTTCAAAAAGAGACGACAAGGGAAATGGCAAAAAAATTCCGTGGAATTTTAAGAGATATACTTTCTATTTCTAAATCACAAGAATTGCTCAAAACAGATACGGAAGATATTCCAAAAAATTCTCCCCGCCAAAGTTCTTTGGCGAATCAACAGCAAATTTTACAGGATCAACTGATCCAAACTATGAAAAAAACTATGGGCCTATCCAAAGAAACATTTCTCGTCACTTCTGAAATGGGTCAAAAACTTGGACAAGCAAACGCACAAATGGGTGCTTCCAAAACAAAACTAGCTGAAAGAAATAGCAAAGGATCATTAAATAACCAAAGCCAGGCAATGGTAACTCTTAATGAAAGTGCAAAATCTATTATTAAAACAATAAATAAAATGCAGGATGATGGTTCGGCTAGTGGTTATGAGGAATTCTTAAGGCAAATGGAAAACATGTCCAATCAGCAAAAAAGTGTTAATGATCAAGGAATGCAGCTTGCGCTAGGGCAAATGTCATCAACAATGAAAGAGTCCATCATTAAAAGAATGCTTGGTAAACAACGCGATATTCAAAATTCATTAAAACAAGCTATGAGAAAACTAGATGAATCCGGTAATCAAGGATTAGGTGATTTAGATGGAATCTCAAAAGAGATTGATGAAGTTATAAATGAGCTTAGTCAAAATAGATATGATCGCAATACAATGGATAGGCAGCAGCAAATATTAAGTCGAATGCTTAATAGTCAAAAATCTATGGCTCAGCGCGGAATAAAAGATAAACGAAAGTCTAAAGCTGCAACACAAATAGCAAACAATTCCCCATCTGGTCTTCCTGCTGATCTAGGGCAACGACAATCAGTGCTTATGGAAGCAATGGATCAAGCTTTAAGCGCTGGTTATTCTCGTGAATATCAAAGCATGATTCGACGATACTTTAATTCACTAAAAAAAATTGATTCGTATGCGAGAACTGACTCATCGAAAGCACAATAGATGATCAATAAAATAGTTATTATCACATCTTTGATTTTTACCATAAAACTCTATGGGCAGATTGAAGTTATTCCAGAGGGAGAGTCAGCGTTTATTCAAGCAATGAAAATGGAGCGTTCTGGCAATACTGAAAATGCAGAGAAAGTATATAAAAATATCCTTGAGCGTCAACCAAGTCATCAGCCATCCTATTTCCAATTAAAAAATATTTATTCAATAAATGGTGATCTGGAATCTGGAATTATGTTAATTGAAACATGGCTTATAAATAATCCAAATGATCATCAATCAGAGCTTGCGCTTGGTGAATTTTATTTTAGAAATCAAGAGCAATCCAGGGCGATTGAAATTTGGAATAAGTTTAGTGACACTAAACTTACTAATAAAACAATGTTCCGTTTATTATTTCATACCTATGTCAAGTTTGGTCAAACCAATTCAATGGAATTATTATCTATCAAAGGAAGGGCAAAATTTAACGAACCTTTTTTTTTAGCAATAGACTTAGCTAGCTATTATCAATCAAGGCAAACTTTTGATCGCGCCTTAAGAGAGCTTATGACCCTTGTAAGACATCAAAAACAATACATGCAATATGCAACAGATAGAATATTAATTATGAGTGATGATATATCAGCACATTCACTAATTGATTCAACTCTTAATGCAAATTTAGAGCTCAACCCATCATTAAGAAAGGTATTAGCGGGGTTTTATTATAAAACTGGTGCGTTTTCCAAAGCATTTGATCAATATCAATTGATCAGCGATACAAATAATAATAAACAAAATGAATGGATTAAATTTGCGGAAAATTTAAGAAAGGAAAAGGAATACACTCTTTCAATAAAAGCATATCATTCGATGCTTGAAAGCTTTAATAACTCTGACCCAAAAACTATTGGAAAGATCCTTCTAGGTCTTGGAAAGTCGTATGAGGATCAAATTATCCAACAACAGTCTGGATTAAATTTTGTAAAATGGTTTCCTGAAAATAGTTTTTTTAATAACCAATTAATTCAATCACCTAATATAGATAATGCTCCACTTGCAAATAGCCTTGAGCATTATCAATCTATACTTGCACTATTACCAAATTCAAATTCAACAGCTACGGTACATTATAGATTAGCTCAAATACAGTCCAGAATTATGCGTGATTTTGAGGGAGCAAAATTCTCATATGAGACAGCTTTGAAAGCGAATCCTAGCGCTGAATTAAAAAATCAAATTTATTATAATCTTGGAAATCTTTTCATTTATTCTGGTAACTACAGTGATGCTATCAATTATTTCAAGCCAGAATTAAATGAAAAAATTAGCAATAGAACTATAGGTTATATAAATAGCCTTCTTTACAACTTTGAATTTGATGCTGGGATGGCTTTTTTAGATTCAACAATCCTAACAATTGATCCAAATAATAAGTATTTCAATGACCTTTTTGAAATACATGATATGATAGTAAATTATTATATTGATGGAACTAAGAATGATAAGCTCGCTTTTAAATTATTTTTCGAATCAGAAAGTTTAATTAATGAGTATAAAATTCAAAATGCAATCCAGTTGCTAGAAAAAATTAGATTAGATTTCTCTGATACATTGATTAGCCCACTTGCGACACTACGATTGGCTTTCATTTCTATTGAACTAAAAGAATATAATAGGTCGATACAATATGCACTTGCTTTGGAAAATACTTTTCTAAAAGATAAGGGGCTTGCCTTAGCTGCTGAAGTTGAAGAAAATTTTATGGAAAGAAATGAAAATGCCTTAAAATATTATTATCGACTACTTTCTGAATGTTCAACATCACTACTTTCTGAGCCAATTCGAATACATGTACGTAAAATTTCACAAACCAACAGAGAGTTAAATTGAAAAAAATAATTTTATCTTTTTTCTTTTTTCAGTTTTGTTTTTCGCAAAAAATATTGATTCCCATGGACGCGTTACAAAAAGATCACTTAAAAGCTTATGGAGCAGCTTTCTGGGTTATTAAAGAGCAGGTAAACGTGGAATGGATTTTGAACTACCGAGGTGGTTCATTTATGATGGATCAATATCCAAATATCGAACAAGAATGTCGGGTGAGAGGTGTTACATATGAGCTAATTGGAGCCGAAGAAACATTATCTATCTACAATGAAGTGGCAACAAATAATATGGATATTGTACTATTAGAAAAAATACCAAAAATTGCGATTTATACCCCACCTAATAAACAACCATGGGATGATGCAGTAACGCTTGCATTAACTTATGCTGAAGTGCCATATGAAACCTTATGGGATGAACAGGTATTTAATGGTGAATTATCACAATACGATTGGCTGCATTTACATCATGAAGATTTTACAGGACAATATGGAAAATTTTATAGAAATTATCATACTGCATCCTGGTATATCGAACAAAAAAAGCAATTTGAATCTCTTGCAATGCGATTAGGGTTCAGTTCCGTGCCAGAGCAAAAGAAAGCTCTAGCACAAATTATTAAAGACTATGTATACAATGGTGGATTTTTGTTTGCAATGTGCTCCGCAACAGATTCTTTTGATATTGCGCTAGCCACGCTTGGACTTGATGCTGCCCATTCGGTATATGATGGAACACCAATTGATAATGAACTAATGAATAAGATTGATTTTACCAACTCATTAGCATTTAATAATTTTGAAATTATTTCCGATCCAATGATCTATGAATATTCGGATATAGATTTTCCTCCTAGCAATAATGTAGTAATTAGAGGTGCAGAAGCAGACTATTTTTCCCTTTTTGAGTTTTCTGCAAAGTATGACCCAGTCCCTACAATGTTAACCCAAAACCACGTTGGAACAATAAAGGGGTTTATGGGGCAAACAACAGGTTTTCATCGTGATAAGATTAAAAAGCATATTTTAATTATGGCCGAAGATAAAACAACGCCTCAGGTGAAATATTTGCATGGAAATTTAGGCCAAGGTACATTTACTTTTTTAGGTGGGCATGACCCTGAAGATTATCAGCACTTTGTTGGAGATCCACAAACTGATTTATCCTTGCATCGGAATTCCCCGGGTTATCGATTAATATTGAATAATATCCTATTCCCCGCTGCTAGAAAAAAGGAGAAAAAAACATAAAGTAGGTTAGCTATAGTTTTCGAGTTTCTTTGTACTTCTTCGCAGTTTCAACTATTGCTTTTTCTACAGAATTAGGTTTCCACCCTAATAGATTTTTAGCATTGTCTGATTTGGTAATCTGGCTTTTACCTAATCTATCTTTAAACAAAGCAATATCTTTAAGAAATAATGCAAGCAACCCTAATAAAAAATTTGGAACGACTCTAGTAGGCGCTTTTTTAAAACCATTATCTTTTAATATTCTTCCAATTTCTACTAACCAAAGTGGTTTTTCAGATACAATAAACCTTTGCCCGGGAGCATGTTCTGACTTTAATGCCAATACATGAGCCTTTGCTACATCCACTACATTGACTACATTGAATTGAATATTGGCAACGGCTGGTAGCTTGCCAATTATTAGTGCTCTAATTAATAAATTACTTGCGCCCATATCATAAGACAAAGATGGTCCAAAAACAAAAGATGGATTAATGGTACATGCCTCGATTTTCTTATCTTCATCAAACGTGTTAACATATTCCCACATTGCTTTTTCAGCAATAGTCTTGCTTTTAATATATGGTAGCGTATTAGCATCTAAGACTGACCAAAATTCTTCATTAACCTCAGCTTCATAATGACCTTGTGTTATTGCAGCGATCGATGAAGTCATTACAAATCGTTTTATTTTATATTTTATTGCTGGCTTTAACGCTCTCATTACGCCTTGGCGCGCTGGCTCTATAAATGAATCTTCTTCCTTCATATTTTTTTCATAGACTGGAGAGGCCAAATGAAGAATATAGTCGCACCCGTTTACTGCTTCATCCCAACCGTCATCTTTCATTAGATCAAGTTCACAATATTCAAGAGTTTGATCATTCTTAATCTGATTAGAAACTGCTTTTTCTATTTCATCTCGTCTATCCATTGATCGTAACGATGTGCGAACATTATAACCTTGTTTTAATAGCTCTGCAATACAATGCAGTGCTATGAAACCTGTTCCACCAGTAACTAAAACTTTTTCCATTATTTATTTCCTTTGTTCATAAAGCCATTTCCATAAATCTTTAGAATTCCAAGCATCTAACCATGAATCATGACCTCTATTTTTTATCTCTGTATATTTTATTTTTCCTCCGGCTCCATCAATGGCTTGAACCATTTCTCGGGTTCTAGAAACACTGATTACCCTATCCTGATCACCATGCCAAGCCCATATTGGAATATTGGTTAACTTATTTGCTTGCGAAGGATCTCCGCCTCCGCAAATTGGCACAGCTGCTGCAAAATAATCAGCTCGTCTTGATATAGCATCCCAGGCTCCCCAGCCTCCCATGGAAAGTCCCATCACATAAATTCTATTCCTATCTACTGATTTGTTCTTTTTAATAAATTTGTCTAATGCTTCAAATGTCATTCGCATTGATGATGAAATTGTTTCTAGACTGTGATTCGCTTCATCCCAATGGGCTGAAACCCAACGCTCTTCATTTGGAACCTGTGGAATGAAAACAAAAGATTCATATCGAGAAAAAATTTTTTGCTTATTTAGCGCAGCAATATTATTTGCATCCCAAAGTTGTTGTTCATTGTCATTCCCTCTTCCACCCGCACCATGCAAGAATAGTAGTAGGGGATACTTCTTTTTTGAATCATGATTCATTGGTTTTCGATAGCGATATAGTAATTTTTCTCTATTTGAACTTTTCCATGTTGCTGATTTATACTGATCAATTTCATTTATTTTTTCAGATGATAGCGCTTCTGAAATAGCTTCTTCTAATAATTTAGACATAACAATATATCCAACTTTATTAGGGTGGACTGTATCTAATCCATAATCAGTAATTAAACCATCTTTACCATCAAACATCTCTGAAAAATAATCCAAATAAACCAGATTATTCTTAATAGCATATCTTTGTAAAATATCATTGATCTTCAAAATTTTATACGGTGGTAATATTTCTGGTCTCCATGGAAAATCGCTCGCAGGTAAGATAGATGAAATGACAACTTTTATATCATTTGACAAAGCCAGTTCTGACATAGAAATAATATTGTCGGTGATCATCTTCACGCTAGATGGGCCAGTATTTTCAGCAATATCATTTATCCCAGCTAAGATAACCACTACATCTGGGTTAAGATCTATAACGTCAGGCCTAAAGCGAATTAGCATTTGCGGTGTCGTTTGCCCGCTAATCCCTCTATTAATATATCCTTTAGACTTAAAATATTCTGGATAATGCCAATCCCATCCTTCCGTAATTGAATTTCCCATAAAAACTATTCTACTGCCTTCTTTTTGTATCTTTTTTATTCGAACATTATCATTTTCATAGCGCTTTAGATTAGGCCAATCCAGATTATCAACCTGACAAACAGAGGTGGAAAAAAATAATAAAAATATAAATATAGAATTGGACTTGCTCATTCTTGATCCTTTGCTTGATTCCAAATTTGATCTAATTCAACCAAACTAGAATCTTCAAATTTTTTACCACTTTTTTCTAATGCATTTTCGATATAGATAAAGCGTTTTATAAATTTCTTATTTGTTAAACGTAATGCATTTTCAGCAGAAATATCTAAAAAACGAGCGAGGTTGACTACAGAAAAAATTACATCACCTAGCTCATTTTCAATTTGTTGTTTATCCCCATTCTTTTGAGCAATTTTTAATTCCTCAATCTCTTCGCCAATTTTTTTCCAAACATCATCTGAGTCTTCCCAGTCAAATCCAGCATAACTAGCTTTTTGCTGAATTCGTTGTGACTGAATAATTGAAGGTAATGTTTTTGGAACCCCCTCAATTCTTGATTTTCTTTTCTTTTCTTTATGCTTTGCTTGTTCCCAATTTTGTTTTGCATGAAATGCACCATCTGCTCTATCATCTCCAAAAACATGGGGATGCCTCTTAACAAGTTTTTTGTTAACAAACTCAATAGTGTCTTCAATGCCAAACTTATTTTTTTCATTCGCAATTAATGCCTGAAAGATTAGATGCAACATGACATCCCCTAGCTCTTCTTTAACTAAGTCCCAATCCTTCTCATCAATTGCTTCTATAACCTCATGCACTTCCTCAATAAAATAAGGCAACAATGACTCTGCGGTCTGTTCAATGTCCCAAGGGCACCCATCTTCAGATCTAAGTTTTTCAACAATTTCAACTAGCGCTTCAAATTTATTACCAATTTGACTCATACAATATTTTTCCAAATTAATGTATTTAGATAATG
>Ga0207992_1000741_pt1 | contig 15875 bp, 8 predicted proteins | sample ETN02SmetaG_FD_185788 | JGI IMG/M metagenome (GOLD analysis project Ga0207992, IMG submission 185788) | Marine microbial and viral communities from oxygen minimum zone, Eastern Pacific Ocean - ETNP2014F10-02SV255 (SPAdes) (version 2) | ecosystem: Environmental > Aquatic > Marine > Oceanic ...
AAGCAATTGTCGCACGATCCTGGCTGCTCGCTAATATTGAACAAAAGCACAAAGATCTAGGATTTGATGTTTGTAATGACGACTGCTGTCAAAGATATCAAGGTATCAACAATTGCAATTCGGACACTATTTCAATTGTGAACGATACGTATGGAAAAGTTCTTATCTTTGAAAATAATATTTGTGATGCACGATATTCAAAATCATGTGGAGGATTAACTGAAAAATATGAAAACGTATGGGGTGGTGCCCCAGTACCTTATTTGACTTCAATTTCTGATTCAAATAGTAAAGGTGTAGCCTATTGTGATCCTGAAATGATTCCAGAAAAATCAGTAAAAGGATATATTGGGAATGTTGATGAAAATGATAAATATTTTAGATGGAATTATGTTGTTAAGCAAGAAGAACTCATTAATACAATTCATCAAACACTTCAGATTCGAATATCTAAAATTTTGGAATTGAATCCCCTTGACAAAGGTAAATCGGGACGAATAATTAAACTTGGAGTTGATTATCTGAACACAAAGAATGAGGTTCAAACCTTAAGTATTGATTCTGAATATGAAATTAGAAATATTTTGTCCAAATCATTTTTATTTAGTTCTGCATTTACGGTATCAAAACTAAATGGAGATTTTTTATTAGAGGGCAAAGGATGGGGGCATGGGGTCGGACTCTGCCAAATAGGTGCATTGGGAATGGCATTCTCAAAAAAGAAAGTATATGATATTCTTAGTCACTATTATCCAAAATCAACAATAAAAACTATTTACAAAGTATGAGTCAAATAAGAAAAGCCAATCCTTGGACCTGGATACCATCACTATACTATGCTGAAGGTCTACCCTATGCATTTGTGATGATAGTATCTGTTGTGATGTATAAAAAATTAAATTTATCAAATTCTGAAATTGCTTTATATACAAGCTGGCTTTATCTACCGTGGGTAATAAAACCATTATGGAGTCCATTCGTTGATATTTTTAAAACTAAACGATTTTGGATTATTTTAATGCAACTATTTATAGGAGCTGGACTCGCAGGTGTTGCATTAACTATCCCAACATCAAATATGTTACGGTACACTCTTGTCTTTTTCTGGCTTATAGCATTCAGCTCATCTACGCATGATATTGCAGCCGATGGATTTTACATGCTTGGACTTTCATCGCACGATCAAGCATGGTTTGTTGGAATAAGAAACACTTTCTATCGTTTTGCAATACTTACTGGTCAAGGATTACTAGTTATTTTGGCAGGTCAATTAGAAAATTTTTATAACAATGTTACCCTAGCATGGTCAATAATATTTGGGATTTTAGCTATTCTCTTCATTGTATTTGCTTTTTATCATAAGTTTATCTTGCCTCACCCAAGACAAGATAACAATCAATCGACACTTAACCTTAATGAAGTAATTCCAAATTTTTTAAAAGTATTTATTTCTTACTTTAATAAACCTCAAATTTTAATGGCGATCTGTTTTATACTGATCTATCGATTTGGAGAAGCTCAGTTGGTGAAGATTGCACCTTTATTTATGCTTGATTCAATGGAAATGGGTGGACTAGGACTATCGACATCAGAATATGGATTTATTTATGGTACACTAGGCATGATTATGTTAACTCTTGGGGGAATTGCCGGAGGTCTACTAGTCTCAAAAAATGGCTTAAAGTATTGGATCATTTGGATGGCTCTTGCTATGAAATTACCAGATATTGTATATGTGTATATGGCATATACCCAGCCAGAAAATTATTATTTAGTTAGTTTTTTTGTTGCTATAGAACAATTTGGATATGGATTTGGTTTCACTGCTTATCTGTTATATATGATGGTGCTATCTGAAGGTGAACATAAAACAGCGCATTATGCAATTTGTACAGGTTTTATGGCTTTGGGCATGATGATCCCAGGAATGTTTAGTGGTTTCCTTCAAGAATGTATCGGATACAAATATTTCTTTAATTGGGTTATGCTTGCTACAATTCCAGGACTTATTTTAATAAAATTCCTTAAAATTGATTCTAAATTTGGTATAAAAAGGGAGATAATTTGACGCAACATATCAATAGATTTGTTGCCCTTGATATATTTCGTGGTGCTACAATGGCTCTTATGGTTATTGTAAATACACCTGGTACATGGGCTTATGTTTATTCACCACTCAGACATGCTCAATGGCATGGATGTACTCTTACTGATCTCGTATTCCCCTTCTTCCTATTTATTATTGGCGTGTCAATGAGGTTCTCATTTGACAAATATGATATTTGTAAATATGGACCTTTATTTAATAAGATTATATTTAGAACAATCACGATTTTCATTATTGGTTTACTATTAAATGCTTTCCCATTTATACGCCAAGACTGGGATTGGTCTTCTTTTAGAATACTAGGTGTTCTTCAACGTATCGCTTTGGCATACTTTTTCGCTAGCTTTATTGTTTTACGTTTTGATGTTAAAGGTATAGTTAATATATCATTTATTATTCTTGTTGGCTACTGGATCACATTAATGGCTTATGGATGGTACTCGGGTCAAGACCCATACGCACTTAAAACTAATCTTATATTGGTTGTTGATCAATTTTTATTAGGTGAAAGTCGTTTATATGGAGGCACAGGAATACAATTTGACCCGGAGGGTTTATTAAGCACAATTCCATCTGTCGTTACCGTCCTTATTGGGTTTTTGGTTGGCACTATGATCAAAACAACTAATGATCATGAGGATAATGCACAAAGAATGGCAGTACTAGGTTCGTTATTGATTATTATTGGTTGGCTATGGGGTTTTATTTTCCCAATTAACAAGCAAATATGGACAAGTTCTTATGTATTATATACGGGAGGAATTGCAATTATCTTACTAGCTGGACTGGTTTGGTTAGTTGATATAAAAAAGATTAATTGGTGGACCAAACCTTTTGTTATCTTAGGGTCTAATGCCATTTTCCTTTATGCACTATCTAGTATATGGGTAAAAATATTATTAAAAATTACCTTTGAATTTGAAGGGAAAATAATCTCAGGATATTCTTATTTATATAAAACTATATTTCAGCCTCTAGCAGGAAATATTAATGGGTCATTGCTCTTTGCGTTTTTTCACGTATTAATATTCTTACTTATACTTACTTGGATGTTTAGAAAAAAAATCTATATCAAAATATAATTTATAGATTAACCTAATTACTAATCTTCAAAGATATAATTATTGTACCAATAATTATTATTGTTCCGATTAAAAATGTCTCGATATTAATTACTTTTGAAAAAACAATTATTTCTATAATCAAACCTAATGGGATAACCAAATTGTTCATTACAGCAAGCGTCCCTGAAGAAACAAGCAATGCTCCCCGGTTCCATAAATAAAATCCTAATCCTGAAGCAATTGCGCCCAGCCAAATAATCAGGATCCATTGAAAAGAACTTATCGGTAATGTAATGTTTGAGTTTGAGAATATAAATCCTATAATTGTTATCAATAATGCACCAAAATAAAAATAGGCGAAATCACTCATTCCTCTTGATGATCTTTTAGAGTTCTTTATAAAATTTTTATACAATACTTGACCAGTTGCAAAGCATAGATTCGCTCCTTGAATTAGAAATAATCCAACTATGTCTTTTGATTCAATTAAAGTAAACCTGATCAATAAAGCTCCTAAAATAGATCCAATGCTTATCAATAAAAATAAAGATCTAATCTTTTGGTCAATAATATCAGAAACTACAGTGACATATAGTGGGGTAGTTATTGTAAAAAGTAAAATTTTTGGTACAGATATAAATAGAAATGCATTCAAATATAATAGATACATTATCCCAATTTGAATAGAGCCAATCAAGCCCATGAACAGCATATGTTTTTTAGGTATTTTTAAATCAACGATAGGTAAAAAAATGATGAGAGCTATAAAAGTTCTAATCAAAGAAAGTGTCCAAGGGCCTATATCAGGAGAAAGGTAATGACCAATAATACTAAAAGAAAATGCCCAGATGAATGTAGTGATTAGTAAATAGACCATCAGTTATTTTGATCTAACAAATATTAATTCATAGCATCAAATAGGTAACTATATTTTAATGCAAATGATTTTGTACTCTTTGTGATTGGTATACCATCATAGTCTTGTACTTGATTATAAACCAAGTATAGTCCCGTAGCGGCAGATTGTTGCCAAATAAAACGCCAGTTCATTGACCACTCATCTGACTGGTTATTATATTGTAGTAGAGATTGAATGTATATCTTTGGCGAAAATGCATAAGTTAATCTTGATCGGACTAACTTGGTTTCAAAGCTTCCATCAGGCATCTCTACTTTATTATAATTTAGACTAAACTCTGAAGTAAATTGATCTTTATAACGTAATCGAACTGTCGGGGTGCCACTAACTCTATCGCCACCAAAAAAACCTCCTACAGTAATCCTGGAATTAAAACTGATTGGTTTTGCTCTATTGGTCATAATCATTATTTGAATTTCTTTATCATTATATTCATTATTACGAACCGTGTCGCCAGGAGAAATTTCAAAAGGAGTAAAAACACCTTCTTTCACTAAATTGATACCTGTGTGGATTTCAAATCCAGATCGGAATTCCCAATGAGAATCAATATGCCATTTGCCTGATTCTTGACGGCCATCTAATTTCCAATATCCATCATAATTTACATGAGGGCGCATTTCCAGTAAGCCAAAATTATTTTTTGGCCTAAAGCGTGTAAAAATTCGCCCAGACCATTTTCTATAGTCCTCACGTTTAAGATACCCCATCTCAGGATTAAAATTTGCGCCAACTTCTGAATATGATAAAGAGGTAGAAATTGATTTTGTGTCCCGAGCTGCTTCTAAACGATAGGCATATGCATTATCACTTTTTAGTTCTGGAGTATCAGTAAAACCAGCAAAAGCAACAATTTTGCTTAGTTCTCCTATTCCTAATTGTGTATCCAATGCATAGGACTGGTTTACATATCCATTATCACCTAAATGATTTAACGCAGTATACATTCCACCAAAATGGGTACGGTTAGGTAATTCTTTTTTTAATCGTAATACTGAATATTGGTTTTTATCAGTAACATCCTTTACTTGATCTGACTGCATCGTAAGTATGCCCAATTTCATTCCTGATAATGTTCCCGTCAATCTACCTCCTCCTAAAATTGGTACTGGCGTTCCTCCTGCACCAACTCCAATTCTTCGACTAAAGAACATTTCTATATCCGGACCGCCATATCCTCCACCCGATCCAATAGAAAAAAGGCCGGCATTTTCAAGAAAAAACGATCTTTTTTCCGGAAAGAAAAGGCTAAAACGATCCAAATTGATTTGCTGCTCATCAGCCTCAACTTGAGCAAAATCGGTATTATAGGTTAGGTCAAGATTCATCGATGAGCCAACACCCACTTTTGCATCTAGACCAAAATCAGATTTTGAATTATCAGTGGACTCAGTATCTTTAATTTTACTGTTTTGGCCCAGCACATAAGGCATGATTTTTAAATTCCTTGAGCTTGGAACGTTTATATCGCTAATCGTACCAGCTGATACAAGTCGAGTCATTGTAAATTGTCTAGGTATCGGAGCCCAATGAGACTCTTCTTTTTTTCTTGCTATAACACGCTCAAAATTGATGCCCCAAGATTGATCTTTGCCTTCCTTATATCTTAATGTTTTAAAAGGAATAGCAAATTCTGCGCTCCAACCAAATTCACCTTTTAGTGCTTTTACTTCCCAGACTGCATCCCAATTCACATTATAACCACCCCCGCTACCTACAGAGAAACGCCGCCCAATACTACCGCCTTCTCCCCCTCCAGTTATTTGCGCATCGAATTCAATGCCTGCAGGATTGGTGCCAAAGAGATATCCCGTTTGAAAATCTTTAAATGTGTCGATAATAAAAGAAAAACTGTCAGAGTTATTTAATGAAGCATCACGGCGAGTATCTGACACAACAATACGATTAGGTTCCTCATCATATGCGATAACTGAGACATAGAAGTATTGATCAGAATACATAATTCTTACATTAGTTTTTTCTGATACTGTGAAACCTTCATCAGGTGTTTTTTGTGTAAAATCCGAAATCATTGTTGCATCTGTCCAGGCAGGATCATCGATAACATTTCCATCTATAACTGGGATGGTAGTGGATTTGCTTACATCTATATTTTTCTGAGCAATTATAACTGTTAAGAAAGCTAAGACAATTATTTTTTTATACATTAGTTTTTTCTCATTAAAGAATAGAGTCAACCATTTTAGCCATTTCAATACACTGAGTGGTCACACCACCTAGATCATGTGAAGTAAAAAGAACTTCAACTTGACACCAACCAACTTTTAGATCTGGGTGATGGTTCATTTCCTCAGCAATCTTTGCTAAACTATTAACAAACTCTATACCATTTAAATAAGTGTCAAACGAAACGCTTTTAGAAATTTGGTTATCCAAATAAACCCAACCATCCAAAGACACTAAAGCTGAATTAATTTCTTCATTTGATAGCAAACCCATGACACCTCCTACTATATCGGTTTTGCTATCAAGAATTTACGAAAGGCAAGCTTTAACCAAATAATTGAAATTATTGTGGCCATAATTCCTGATATAAACATTGCGTACCATATCCATACTAATGGCTTATCTAAAATATAGATAAAATAATAGGCGAGCGGTCCAGCGAGACCAATAATACGTATTGTGGTAATAATTAGTGATGGCATACCCAAACCAATTCCTTGAAGTATTCGACCAATTGTCATCCCAATTGCTATAAAAGGAAAAAGAATAGATATAACTCTAAGATAATTAACAGCAATATTTTTAATTACTAACTCATTGGTAAATCCAGATATAATCCCTGGGGCAAAAGTATATAATAGTATTGAACCAAAAGATGTAATTATAAAAGCGCGTGAAATACCATATTTTGTAATATATTTAATTTTATCTATTTCATTTGCCCCAAAAAACATTCCTACTATAGTTGTCAATGCTGAAGAAATACCAAATATTGGTAAAAAAACTACCATATCTATACGTCCTCCCACTTGATATGCTGCAACTGCAGAAGTTGAGAAACTTGCCAACATTCGATTAAATATTAATTGACCAAGAGCCATAATTATCATGGAGATAGAAGCTGGCAGACCTACTTTAATAATATCTACTAAAATAAAATACGATGGATTGAAGTCACGTAGCTTGAATTGGACATATGCATGATCTTTGAAAAACAGCATATATATAAATATTATACAAATAATCATTTGACTTATTGTAGTTGCCCATGCAGCTCCTGCAACACCAAAATTAAGTGTGAAAATAAAAATTGGATCTAGGATAATATTTAATACTGTTCCAATACCTGCTAAAATCATGGGAAACTTCATGTCTCCTTCTCCAGCTAATATTGATCTGAAAAAACCTGAAAAAACTCCAAATGGGAGCCCGTAGCAACTAACCTTAAGGTATTCCCATGCTTGAGGGAGGACGTCAGGTGTACAACCAATCTTTAAAAGTATCTGTCTTCCATATAATAGCCCCAATGATGTGAGAATGACACTTATTGCAAATGCTAACATTACAGCATGCTCTGCAGCATTATCAGCATTAACCTTATCATCTGAGCCAATGAATCGAGCAATAGATGCTGTAACTCCACTTCCTAAACCAAACGATATACCCATAACAAAAAAGAAAATGGGAAAATTAAATGCGACAGCAGCAATAGCATCACCACTAAGCTTACCAATAAAGATCATATCCACTATGCTATAAAGAGTTTGTATACCCATTCCTGCTATTATAGGTATCGCCAACGTCCATAATGATTTCGATGGATTCTCAACAAATGATTTAAGTCGAGTATGGCGTTTTTTGGGCTTAATCATAAGCGCGGAATTTATACTATAATATGTTCTGGATTACTGAATTTTCTACGGTGCAGAAATTAAAATGGCCATATCATTGGAATAATTATTATTGCTGTCAGCCACAAAGTGATTGACAAAGGAAGTCCAACTTTAATAAAGTCTGAAAACCTGTAACCACCTGGACCATAAACCATAAGATTAGTTTGGTACCCAACAGGAGTACTAAATGAGGCAGATGCTGCAAAACATACTCCAAAGATCAAAGGCCGAGCATCGATTCCCATTGATGCAGATATAGATAAAACAACTGGAGTCATAATAATTGCTGTAGCCGTATTTGAAGACACTTCCGTCAAAATCATAGTTATTAGATAAGTTAATGCTAATAAAATATGAGGTTGCAAATTATCAGAATATGATCTGACAATTTGAGAAATTGATTCACCAATAAAAGATGCTGTCCCAGTTGATTCTATAACTATACCCAGTGGAATCAAAGCTGCTATTAGGACAATAACTTGCCAATGGATTGATTGATAAGCTTCATTTGGAGTAATTACACGGAAAACTAATAAAACTACGACGCTTAATAAGGCGCCTTTTATAATGGGTAAAACACCCGCTGCTGCTAAAGTAATTGTAGCAAAAATTGATAAAATACTTATCCACCAGAACTTAACTTTCACTAATTTTTCTTGAACCTCACCCAATAGAATAAAGCCACTACTATTAGCTAATTTTTCTAACTGTTTTTTCCCTCCGTAAATCAATAGCGTATCATATGATTGAATCAAAACGTGAGCAATCTTATTACGTATAATTGATCCTTCTCTCCTTATTGCTAGAATAAACGCATAAAATCTTTTTCTAAAATTACTATTCATAATAGTTTGTCCGATAAGATCTGATTGATCAGTAACCATACACTCAATTAAGACATTATCCTCTTGTTCTAATTCACTTTGAGTTAGTTTCTCATCAGTTAATAATGAAACTTTCTCAACCTCTTTCATTTGTAAGAAACTTTCAACAGAACCTTTAACAAAAAGGATATCACCTTCTTCAAGTTTTTCATTACCAACATTATAGGAGATTAAACGTTTATCTCGCTGTATGTCGAGTACGATAACATCATAGTTATGACTTACATTCCGCTCTTGGCAAGTAGATCCGACTAATGGGGAATCTTTAGAAATTTTCATTTCAGTTAGATAACCAGCCATATGATAACTTTTAGTTAAGCTGGATGTGACTGTACGTGAAGGTAGAATCCGAGGAGCTATAGTTAAAATATAAATAAGGCCAATAACTAAAGTAATCCAACCATACTTAGCAAATTCAAACATCCCCAATGCCAATCCATTATTATTAATATAAATCGAATTAACTAATAAGTTGGTTGATGTGCCCACTAATGTCAATGTACCTCCCATAATTGCGGCATAACTTAGTGGGATCAATAATTTTGATGGGCTCATATGATATCTATGCGCTAATCGAATTGTCACCGGCATGAATATTGCGACAATAGCTGTGTTATTCATTAAGGCACTCGCTAGTGCAATAGTGAGTAAATAAACACTTAATCCTAGTGTTATAGAACGAGAAACTAATTGGTTAATACGAACAATTAAATATTCAAGTATTCGAGTCTTCTGCAATGCATAGCTTAATACGAATAAAAGAGATATAGTTATTACAGCTGGATTTGAAAATCCAGATATCGCTTCATCAATACTAAGGAATCCACTAAGAAAAAGGATTGTAAGAATTAATAAAGCTGTTACATCTAAACTAAATTTTTCTGTAACAAATAATATAAAGGCTAAGAAAATTAAGCCGAGAACAAATGCAATTTCAAAAGTCATTGAACCATTATAATAATTACATCTTTACTTCATCTATTTGTTCTGGATCTAAAAATCCTTCAGCATATTTCATATATATTTTTTCTTTAACAAAGATCTCAAAGAGATCTGCATCAATATGTGCATCATTTTTCATAAAACCTAAAATCCGCATAGCCTGACTTAATGTTTTTCCCTTCTTATATGGACGATCTCTAGCAGTCAATGCTTCAAAAATATCAGCAATAGCCATTATCCGAGCTTGGACTGACATTTCATCTTTAATCAAACCTTTAGGGTAGCCAGTTCCATCAAGTGTCTCATGATGGCCACCTGCGAATTCAGGAACATTTTGTAGATGTTTTGGATATGGCAATTCTTCTAACATCTTAATCGTAACTACAATATGATCATTGATCACCTTTCGTTCTTCAGCAGTTAAGGTTCCTCTAGGAATAGTTAAATTATAAATTTCATTTTCCGATAAAAAGTTTTCCATTTTACCATTGGGCTTCCACTTATAATTAGCAATTTCATGTACCCTTTCCTTTTTATCGCCAGACATAAACTCACCACCAATATTTGATTCTTTAACAAAATCTAGATCGCTTTTTAATTTTCTTATTTTACTACGATAAGCTTTCTTTAATTGATCAGTTTTCTCAACTTTTTCTTTAGAGGATAAAGATTTATCTTTTTCTATTTGCAATTCTTTCTTTAAGCGTTTTATTTCTTCATCTCGCTTAATAACGTTAAAACGTGTCTCAACTTCATTCACACGGTCATAAATCGTTTCCAGTTTAGTAGATTTATCAACAACAAATTCAGGTGTCGCCACCTTCCCACAATCGTGAAGCCATGCCGCAATTTTTAATTCATACATTTCTTTTTCAGAGAAAATTATATCTGCAAAAGGGCCATCTTTAGTGGATGCTACAGCCTCAGCTAACATAATAGTAATTTCTGGAACACGAGCACAATGACCACCTGTATAAGGTGACTTAGCATCAATCGCAGATGCAATTAATTTAATGAAAGACTCAAATAAAGCCTCAAGATCCCGAATCAAATTTTTATTGGTAATAGCCACAGCTGCTTGGCTGGCTAATGCTTCGACCATCTGTTGGACATCAGCGCCAAAAGAAATTATTTTCTTTGCCTTTTGAGTTTGTGCATTTAATAATTGAAGAACACCAATAATTTCATCTTCATGGTTTTTTAAAGGAACGGTTAAAAAAGATTTAGATCGATATCCCGTCTTTTCGTCAAACATTTTGGTCCCAGAAAAATCAAATCCTTTCGCTTTATATGCGTCAGGAAGATTAACGGTCTCCCCGGTTAACGCCACATATGCAGCAATCATTGATTTGTTTTCTTCACCTTCATCCGTATATAACTTAACTGGATAAAAAGGAATATCTTCTCCCGATGTACCACCCATATGAAAACTCAAGGAATCAGTCATAATAATTTCAAATTTTAAGCGTTGATCATCTGTCATCATATAAAGAGTTCCACCATCAGAGTTCGCAATCCTCTTTGCTTCAAGTAAAATCATCTCTAGAAGTTTATCCATGTCACGTTCTTTAGACAGGGCAAGACCTATGTGAGCTAAGTTCTGTATCTGCTCCTCTAAATCAGATATATATGCACTGATTGCTTTTGGAGCATCTGAAAGATACTTAGCTACCTCAGTAGTTGAATATGTTTCTTTTTTAGCCATCAAATAGATTTAATTCTATCACTTGAAAACTTACTGAAACCAAAAACATTGAACAACTATATAGATGAGGGTTGTATTCATTGAATTATCTAATTTTTGATATGTCTGAAGTACGGAAAACTATACAGAATGCTTTCAAATTAAAGGTTGATTCGCATGATCTAATAAAATCGGCTCAATCACTTTTGACTAAAGGCGAAAATAATATTATTCATGAATTCCTAGAGTTAGGCCATCTACCAGCAGTTAATAATGCAATTTCTAAGTCAAGTCAAGTCGATGAATGGTTAGAACTAATCCTTCAATTAATTAATAAATCAAACTATAATATATATACACTAATAAGTCAGCGCGCAATTCGATATAATGACAAACCTTTATTTCAGACTATATCAAATAATAAAATCACTCCTTTATCCTATACAAAGAGTTGGGAAGTCATTCAATCTATTGGTTCATATTTTCAATCAAATCTAAAAGAAAATAATACAATTGGTCTCTACTCGCAGAATAATCTAAGGAACGTATTAATAGACTTAGCTTGCCTTTCATACAATATTCGTGTTGTACCAATTCCTATGAATTTATCATCTGATCATTTTGAGTACGTTATAAAGCACGCTGAGATAACTCATCTATTTCTTGATTCAAGTATAACTGAATTATCTATTAGAGATATAAATAAAAAGAAAAATGATGTTATGATTATAGATATCGATAATGATCAAGCATGGAATCAGTTTCTTCGTCAGTGTGATAATATTTCAATTCAAAAACCTTTATTACATGACCTAAACGAATTAAGTAGTGTAATGTATACATCAGGTACTACTGATAACCCAAAAGGAATTATTTTTAATCAAACAAATATTATTTCAAAACGTTTTGCGCGCGCACTTGCATTGCCAGATATAGGCCCTGATGATAGTTTTCTGTGCTACCTTCCTCTTTATCATACATTTGGACGTTGGTTTGAAATGATGGGTTCTATTTTTTGGGGAACAACATATACATTTACTGAGACCACTTCATTTAAAAACCTGTTAAAAGATTTTGAATTAAGTAAACCATCAATCTTTATATCGATTCCAAAGCGCTGGATTCAAATTTATGAACAAATAGAATCGTCAATTGATATAGAAAAATCTAATGATAAAGAAATTAATAAAATTACACGTTCAGTGACTGGGGGCAAACTTAAATGGGGGTTGTCAGCTGCGGGATATCTTGATCCAGATATTTTCAGATTCTTTAATGATAATGGGATAAACCTATTAAGTGGTTATGGTATGACGGAAGCTACTGGGGGAATAACTATGACACCACCATCAGATTATTATACTGATTCAGTAGGTAAACCACTACCAGGAATTGAACTTAAACTTGCAGAAGATAATGAATTGCTAATGAGAGGACCTTATGTATCGCCCGGGTATTATAAGGAAGAAATCAAAGGTTCATTCACGGATGGATGGTTTAACACTGGAGATATTTTTCGTAAGAAGAAAAGTCATTATTTTATAGTTGATAGGAAAAAAGAGATATATAAAAATAGTCGCGGGCAAACAATCTCACCACAAAAGATTGAAAATCTTTTTCAAGATTTTGAAGCAATCAAATCAGTTTTTCTTATTGGAGATGGCAAAGAATTCAATACTGTACTAATCTATCCAGATTTAAGAAATGATATAATAAATTTAGAGAATATGTCGCAAAAAGAAATTCGGACATATTTCAGTTCGCTAGTCTTTTCTGTTAATTCCTTTTTACCATCATACGAACGGATTGTGAATTACGCTATTATTCAAAGAGATTTTGTTAAAGATAAAAATGAGATTACATCAAAGAACACTTTTAAGCGTAAAAAGATACTTGAAAATTTTTCTGATATTATTGACCCAATGTATGAAAAGAGTCATATTAGTTTAATTAAAGCCAATCGCGAAATACGGATCCCTAATTGGTTACTAAGAGAAAAAAGTATAACTCGTAGAGATATTAATTGGGACGGGAAGAAAATCAGAGAATATGAGCTTAAAGAAGGATTAAGACTAGAATGGACGACAAAATCTCTAATAATAGGTGATTATATTTATAAAACATCAGAAACAATAATTGATTTAGAAAAAATACTAAGAGATCCTACTCTTTGGATTGGAAATAAATCACTTATTGAATTTACAGGTGATGTTGTTTTCAGGGTCATTTCTTACGAAGATTACCATACTATAGTACTAGATTCATCTGAGCTCCCCTTCAACAAGAATATCCATCCATTAAAACAAAAAACATATAAGACTGACGAGTACAATATTTCATTAATACATCAAGCTAGTATTGATTTATTACATAAAAAGAAAAAGAATATTCAAGAAGCATTAAAACATTTAAAAATAGGTCTATCCTATCCAAAATATAAATCTATCATTCAAGAACAATTACTTAGGATGCAATATCATCCAGATCAAAATAATTGGATTCTAGCTCTTGATATACTAATCCCACATATAAGTGGAGAAATGTTTATTGACCTATTTAAAAAATCAAAAAATCAAAAAATAATAAATAGTATTGATATGAGCCTTATTGAGGATCATCATTTGCAATCAATAATCTTGTATTTGACTGATTTACGTTCAACTACTAGAATAAAAAAGAGAGAAAATTTATCAATAAAATTGCTGGTGTTTTTCCTTGCTGAATTGGGAATAAATAATCCAAAATACTATTCGACTATTAGAGGTGAATTGACTTTATGGATTAATGAAACTAAAAATCTTGAAATAAAAAAAGTTACCCGAAAAAACCTTGCTGCGCTAAATGATAATTTTAGAAAATTTATTGAAAAAAACTCCAAAGTTGAAGGTTTTAATTGGGATAAAGTGTTGCAGTTTGACAAAAATATATCTACAGATCTTGCGAAAACATTGAAAAAAATAATCAGCGAAAGTTCTGTGATCTGTGAATCAATATTTATTTTTTCAAAAGGCGATCTTATCCAATTAAAAGATATTTTGGAAGATGGTATCTGGTGTACCCTTATAGGAGAAGGTCACGGGAAATATGTAATTAGAGTACTTGCTCAACTTAAAGATAAAAAAGCTTATAATTTCGTAATAAATGTAAATCATGCGCTAAATAAGGCAAGGTTCACTCTGGAAACAAATTGGCTAATAATGCTTAATGCTGATCATCATTCAAATAAACTTGTTGAAGATTTTGGATCATTTTGGCCCGAACATAAAACTTTTTCTGAAGAATACATCTCTAACGAAACAGTTTTTCAATATCTAACTAGAAAACAAAGAGAAATCTCTTCTAAAGAATTTCAAGATCGATGGCAAATGCGTTGGCTTCATTTTATATGGAATAGTGTTGCTGCCTATTTAGAGTTTTGGAAACGATCAGGTCAAACACGTATGATTAAAGATTCGTCTACTCAAAATCTTATTATTCCTCAATTTGATTATTATACAGGTACTCGTCTTATTTCAATCTCTGGTCGATCAAAAGCAACTGAACTATCTGAAGTGCTAACTACACTTTACAAAAAATTGATTCTAGATACTGAAGACCAATTCCCAGGTCTAATTAAGATGGCTGAATGGGAAATTTTATTTACAGTTGTATTAGAAATATTTGGTACGACAAAGGGGTTTAGATTGTTAGATAACTTAAAAAATGAAAATCAGGGATTAGGACTAACTAAAAAAAGAGTGAATTTATTTATTAAAGATGTGAAAGAATTTGGCTTATTGCGAAAGCAGGTCGTTTTTGCATCATTAAGATATCAAAGATGGCTTGATCTTAATAACAACGCAACATATGAAGCTCGAGGTGAGATCATATTAGATCTGTATAAAGATTACAACCTGCAATCACTGATTGAAAAATACCCCGAGACTAGACTCCGATTTTTTCTTATGACAGTATTCAAAGATTCAAATGATAATCTAAAAAATAAACTAAATCAGTTAATGATTCAAATGAGATCCGGCTCAATTACTGATGATATTTTAGAGACATATCTACATCAAATACACGAGGAGATTGAATTAACTAAAGCAGAAAAATACTTTCTAACCCGTCTTGTATTTGAACATGTAGATGCCGCTGATTACGCTGAATTAATAACAAGAGATATTGGCGATAAAGGACTTCTAGAATTAGCTATAAACACAAAAGATTCAACTGGAAAACTATTTACAATTAGACCTGCATTTCATCCAAAAGAAATTGCGAGATTTCATAGATTACTATTAGAAGCAAAATTAGATGTACAATTTGAATCGGATCACCAATTCCTTCTTACTTTTGATCAGAAAAATAATTTAGTAGGGGGTGTTTTTTGGAAAAAAACTTCGCACGGAATTGCTCATCTTGAAAAAATAGCC
>Ga0207992_1000744_pt1 | contig 15857 bp, 7 predicted proteins | sample ETN02SmetaG_FD_185788 | JGI IMG/M metagenome (GOLD analysis project Ga0207992, IMG submission 185788) | Marine microbial and viral communities from oxygen minimum zone, Eastern Pacific Ocean - ETNP2014F10-02SV255 (SPAdes) (version 2) | ecosystem: Environmental > Aquatic > Marine > Oceanic ...
ATAATGGATCCCTTGTAGCTGTTGCAACAGATTTAATGGCTCTTGCTCTTATTCCTACGCCAGGTGAAATAGGCGCCGATATAGCCGTTGGTAATTCACAAAGGTTTGGGGTACCTATGGGATTTGGTGGTCCACATGCTGCATTCATTTCTGCTAAAGAAAATTTCAAAAGAAAAATGCCTGGACGAATAATTGGTGAATCAATAGATAGCAATGGCAATAGAGCACTACGAATGGCACTTCAGACTCGAGAACAACACATTCGAAGAGATAAAGCCACATCAAATATTTGCACAGCGCAAGTGCTTCTTGCTGTAATAGCTGGTATGTATTCTATATATCATGGCCCAATTGGAATCAAAGCAATTGCAAATCGAATCCATGATAAAACAAAAATCCTTGCTAATAGTTTAAAATCATCTGGATATAAAATTGTATATGAACAATTTTTTGACACTATACGTATATCATTAAGAAATAATTCTGTTAATGAAATCGTAAAGGCAGCTGAATCTAATAATTTAAATTTTAGATATTTTGATAATGGTGATGTTGGTATATCTCTTGATGAAACAACATCACAAGGTGACCTAAATGATATTCTTTCTATCTTTAATTCAGAACTCTCACAAAGTGATGACTTTAATTTGTCACTGAATCGCAAGTCTACTTTTCTTAATCATGAAGTTTTTAATAAGTATCATTCTGAAACAGAAATGATGAGATACATGCATAGGCTAGAAACAAAAGATCTTACATTGAATACAAGTATGATATCACTTGGCTCATGCACAATGAAACTTAACGCTGCAGCTGAAATGATGCCCATAACTTGGCCTGAATTTGCTTTTCTGCACCCATTTGCTCCCGCTGATCAAACAAAAGGATATCAAGAATTATCTAATTCATTGTCTGATTGGCTAATTGATATAACAGGACTTAATGGATGCTCCCTACAGCCAAATTCTGGTGCTCAAGGCGAATATGCTGGTCTTCTTGTAATTAGAGCATACCATCTAGATAATGGAGATTCTCAGCGAAATATTATTCTAATACCATCTTCTGCTCATGGTACAAATCCTGCAAGCGCTGTTATGGCAGGAATGAATGTTGAAGTAGTTAAATGTGATGAGAAGGGAAATATTGACCTATCAGATTTGAAAATTAAAGCTGAAACAAATAGTGATCATCTAGCTGGAATTATGATTACGTATCCCTCCACTCATGGAGTTTTTGAAGAAGCTATTGGAAAAGTTTGCGAATTAATTCATAATCACGGAGGACAAGTATATTTAGATGGGGCAAACTTAAATGCCATGGTTGGAATTTCTCGATTAGGAGAATTTGGTGCGGATGTTTGCCATATAAATCTTCATAAAACTTTTGCCATTCCACATGGAGGCGGCGGTCCTGGGATGGGTCCTATTTGTGTTGCCAAACACCTAACTCAATATTTACCTGGACATCCTAATATAGAAAGTTCATCAAAAGCGATTCATGCTGTTTCAGGGGCTCCAATTGGAAGCGGAGGTATCCTTCCAATATCCTGGGCATATATAGCCATGTTGGGGAACAATGGACTAAAATTATCAACTCAAGTCGCAATTTTAAATGCGAATTATATGGCGCATAGGCTAAAAGATCATTTTCCAATATTATATAGAGGAACCAATGGCTATTCAGCTCATGAATTTATTTTAGATCTTCGCCCATTAAAAAGAGACCATAACATATCTGATGAAGATGTTGCAAAACGCTTAATTGATTATGGCTATCATGCCCCTACTATGTCCTTTCCTGTTCCAGGCACATTAATGATTGAACCAACTGAAAGTGAATCAAAAAGAGAACTCGACCAATTTTGCGATGCAATGATATTAATTAAAAAAGAAATACAAGATATAATTGATGGAAAACTGGACAAAAATGATAATCCCTTAACCAATGCTCCGCATACTGCTCAAGTTGTATCAAATGATAATTGGGATCACGCCTATTCACGTACTCAAGCCGCGTATCCAGCTAAATGGCTAAAAGAACATAAATATTGGCCATCAGTGGGAAGGGTTGATAATGCATATGGTGATAGAAATCTAGTCTGTACTTGCCCCGTGATTAATGAATATTAAATTATAAAATTTTACCCTCAACATATTTTCCGCAGTTTTTATATAATTTTACTTCTCGTATTTTATTAATTGATTCAGGTTCAATACTTGATCTGACTTCAATATAGTTGTCAGTGTGACCTACAAGATGGTCGTTCTTTATACTTTCAAAAAGAACAGGGCGAGTTTGATCAATAAATTGATCATGGAAATATCTATTTTTTTTATCTGAAAGTATATGAAGCATTTTACTTCTTTTAATGCGTGTTTTTTTAGAAACTAGTTGATCAATATCTATTGCATCGGTATTAGGTCTTTCTGAATAAGTAAATACATGTAAATAAGAAATATCAAGTGAATTAATAAAATTATATGTAGCGATGAAATCCTTATCAGTTTCACCAGGGAAACCTACTATTACATCTACCCCAATACATGCATGAGGTATTTTATTTTTGATAATTGATATTCGATCTTCAAATAAATCAGTTCTATATCTACGGCGCATACTACTTAGTATTTTATCAGATCCAGATTGTAATGGTATATGAAAATGTGGCATAAACTTTTTCGAATTTGATGAAAATTCAATTATTTCATCTGTTAATAAGTTAGGCTCAATCGAAGAAATTCTAAATCGATCAATATCTTTGAGTAAGTCTAATTGTTGAATTAGATCAAAGAGTGTTTCATTAGAATGTTTACCAAAATCACCAATATTTATACCTGTTAATACAATTTCTCTTGAATCTGATCGAGAAATATTTTCTGCTATTGCCAAAGTTTTCTCAATCGTTTCACTTCGACTTTTTCCTCGTGCTAATGGTATAGTGCAAAATGAACATGTATAATCACAACCATCTTGAATTTTTAAATATGATCTTGTTCTTTCATCTATTGAAAAAGATGGAATAAACTTTTTTTCATCATTTATTTTTGAATGTATTACTTTATTTTTGGACTCTGATTGGTGATTCTCTAAATGACTTAATACATTAAATTTTTCATTTGTACCCAAAACAAGATCCACACCATCAATTGCAGCTATTTCATTAGGTTTTAATTGTGCATAACAACCAATTACAGCAACAGTTGAATAAGGATTCGTGCGTTTAGCTTGACGTATTAACTTGCGCGCTTCTTTATCAGCATTTTCAGTAACTGAACAAGTATTTAACACATAGTAATCTGCTAAATCTTTATAATGTACGGTTTCATATCCGCGTTTAATGAAATCTCGTTTGATTGTAGATGATTCAGAAAAATTTAATTTGCATCCAAGTGTATGGAATGCAATGCGCTTTGCTGGTGTACTCATTTAATAATTTAAGTTGGAATAATATTTTATTTATAGAAATTAATTATGGTATGATTGAATTGATTTTACACTAATTTTCTTCCCACCAACTCGAATAGCTCTTAATGCAGCTTCGGCTCCGGATAATGTAGTTATAGCAACAATACCTTTATGAATACATGCTTTACCGATTGCCGCTTCATCATATCTGGATTGAGCGCCCATTGGAGTATTAATAACTAAATTAATTTCTCCATTTTTTATAGCATCAACTACGTTAGGCCTCCCTTCCCCAGCTTTAAATATTGAATCTGCATGAAGTCCATTTCGATTCAGTTCTATCGCTGTTCCAGTTGTGGCTACAATTTTAAACCCGAATTCAATAAAATCTCTTGCTATAGAAATAAGATCTAATTTATCAGCATTATTCACAGAAATAAATACCGTACCTTTGTCAGGGATAATATTCCCCGCACTAATTGATGCTTTTCTAAATGATTCACCCATAGTTGTTGAAATACCCATTACCTCACCAGTTGATTTCATTTCAGGACCAAGGTATGTAGACTCTTCAGGAAATTTATTAAATGGTAGGACTGCCTCTTTAATTGCAATATGCTTGATGTCATACCAATTCTTTAATTTAAAATCTGAAAGCTTTGCACCCGCAGCTATCTGTGAAGCAATACGAGCAAGTGGCACATTAGTCGCTTTACTAACAAAAGGAACGGTTCTACTGGCTCGAGGATTTACTTCAAGTACAAATACTTGTCCATCTTTATAAGCAAATTGCAAGTTAATTAAACCAAAAACTTTTAACTCGAGTGCTAATGCTTTTGTGATTCTGATTATTTCATCCAATGCCTCTTTCGTGATCCTATAAGGGGGAAGTACACAAGCTGAATCGCCAGAATGAATACCCGCCTCTTCAATATGTTGCATAATTGCACCAATATGAACTGATTCTCCATCACATAGTGCATCAACATCAAATTCAAATGCATCCTCTAAAAATTGATCTATTAAGATGGGGTGACCTTTTGTTACATCAGCATTCTTTGATATATAATTAATTAATTGATCTTTAGAATAAACAATCTCCATCGCTCTACCACCTAAAACATAACTGGGCCTTGCTAAAACTGGGAATCCTATTTCATCTGCAACTTTAATTACTTCATCCAATGTTCTTCCAGTTCCATATCTTGGACAAACAACATTGAGTTTATCAAGAATATTTCCAAACTTTTCTCTATCTTCTGCCAAATCTATATTTTGTGGAGAAGTCCCCATAATAGTAACACCTGCATCTTCAAGTGCATTAGCAATTTTTAGCGGCGTTTGTCCTCCAAACTGCACAAGAACACCATCAGGTCTTTCAAATTCTACAATGTTAAGTACGTCTTCAAATGTAACTGGTTCAAAATAAAGACGATCAACAAGGTCAAAATCTGTACTCACAGTTTCAGGATTACAATTTATCATTATAGATTTGAAACCTTGATCATTAAGACCAAACACTGCTTGTACACAACAATAATCAAACTCTATACCTTGCCCAATTCTATTTGGGCCCCCTCCTAATATTATAACTTTCTTTCCTGTAATTGGTTTGATCTCATTTTCTTCATCATATGTAGAATAACAATATGGAGTTTGAGCAACAAATTCTGCGGCGCACGTATCAACAACTTTATATGATGGGAGAATCTTGTTCTTTTTTCTTAAAGCACGAATTTCCATTTCAGTTTTGTTTAATAATCGACCGATTTGATTATCAGAGAAACCATTTTCTTTTAAGTTTTTTAAGGGTGTGTCACCACTTGATTCAACTAGAAGTTTTATTTGAGTTAAAAACCAAGGATCGATTTTTGTAATATTATATATATCTTCAATTGACTGACCTTCATCAAACGCTTGCCATATTTTTAATAATCGAAAACAAGTAGCAAATCTTAATGTGGACATATCAAGTGATCGTGCTCTGTTAAGATCAGGATCTCCTTCTGATGGAGGTTTAGGCTCTAATCCATCTAAACCAACTTCCAATGATCGAAAAGCTTTTTGTAATGATTCTCTAAAAGTCCTTCCAATTGACATAACCTCTCCTACACTTTGCATCTGAACACCAAGGTGGCCACTTGCCGAAGGAAATTTTTCAAAATCAAACCGTGGGACTTTAGTTACTATATAATCTATAGTTGGTTCAAACGCAGCTAATGTTTTACCAGTTATATCATTTTTTAGTTCATCTAATGTATAACCTACAGCAAGTTTTGCAGCAATTTTAGCGATCGGAAATCCCGTAGCTTTTGATGCTAATGCTGATGAACGACTTACGCGAGGATTCATTTCAATAATTATGCAACGGCCTGTTTCTGGATTAACAGCAAACTGAACATTTGACCCGCCAGTTTCAACACCAATTGTTCTCAAACATTGTAAAGACCAATTACGCATTTGCTGAAATTCCTTATCAGATAAAGTCATGGCTGGAGCAACTGTGATTGAGTCACCAGTATGAACCCCCATAGGGTCAATATTTTCTATTGAGCATATAATAATTGCATTATCTGCTTTATCGCGTATAACCTCTAATTCATACTCTTTCCAGCCAAGAAGAGATTCTTCAATAAGAACCTCTGATATAGGGCTAGCTTTTAAACCATTTTCTACAAGCTCCTGAAATTCTTCATAATTATATGCTACAGATCCACCCGTTCCACCTAGAGTAAATGATGGTCGAATAATAATTGGAAATTTTATTATATCTAATAGCTTTTCCGCTTCTTGCCATGAATGAACAAATCCACCTTGAGCTGTATCAATACCAATTTCATCCATCGCTTTTTTAAATCTTTCTCGATCTTCTGCTTTATCGATTGCGTCAACTTGCGCACCAATCAGTTCAATTTTATTTTTTTCTAAAATTCCTTCACGATGTAGATCCATCGCTAAATTCAAAGCTGTTTGACCACCAACCGTAGGTAATATAGCATCAGGCTTTTCCTTATCAATAATAGCCTGAACATATTGAGGTGTTATTGGTTCAATGTATGTTGCGTCAGCCAAATTTGGGTCAGTCATAATTGTTGCGGGGTTTGAATTAATAAGTATAATTCGATATCCCTCTTCTTTAAGAGCTCGTGTTGCCTGTGTACCTGAGTAATCAAATTCACATGCTTGTCCTATTATAATCGGACCAGCACCAATAATTAAGATTGATTCTATATCAGTTCGTTTTGGCATTTATTTTTTCATCATATCTATGAATTGCTGAAATAAATATTGACTATCATGAGGACCAGGGCTTGATTCCGGATGATATTGTACAGAAAATGCAGGGATATTTTTACACCTAATACCTTCAGAGGTATTATCATTTAAATTAATATGTGTTGATACTAAGTTATCAGGTAATGAATCTAAATCCACAGCAAACCCATGATTTTGGCTTGTAATCTCTATAATCTTTGTTTCATTATTTCTTACTGGATGGTTTATCCCACGGTGACCAAATTTTAGCTTAAACGTTTTTGCTCCAAGAGCTAGAGCTAGGATTTGATGTCCAAGGCAAATTCCGAAAATAGGTTTTTTCCCAAGTAATGATTTCACCATATCAACGCCATATGAAACTGCACTGGGGTCTCCAGGTCCATTACTTAAAAAAATTCCATCTGGATTAAATTTTATAATTTCTTCGGAGGATGTTTTTGCGGGAAAAACTGTTACTTCACATCCGTGTTCATCTAATAACCTGAGTATATTCAGTTTTATACCGTAATCAATAGCCGCAACTTTATATGGTTTGGGAGTTTTAGACCATTTATATAATTTTTTTGTTGTTACAATTTTTGCTAAATCTAATCCTTCCATAGATGGAATTTTACTTAGTTTTGATTTGAGCGAAGTAATATCAATATCTACTGATGATATAATTCCATTCATTGCGCCATTATCTCGAATGTGCCTTGTTAAAGCACGTGTATCAATATTTTGAATACCTACTATTTGTTGATCATCTAAATATTTAGCAATATTTAATTCAGATCTCCAGTTAGATGGTACTTGAGTTTCTTCTTTAATGACAAAACCTGCCACCTGGATCTTTGATGATTCAATATCTTCACTATTAATCCCATAATTACCAATGTGTGGTGATGTCATTGTAACAATTTGCTTACAATATGATGGATCAGTTAGTATTTCCTGGTATCCAGACATGCCAGTATTAAAACATACCTCACCAGTGGTTTCGCCAATATGACCAAATGAAGTCCCACAAAATTCACGACCGTCTTCTAATAATAAAATTGCTTTCTGGTGTTCATTCATAAAATCACCAATAAATAATGGAATAAATAAATAAAATAAATTGGGGTCAAATCAATAATCATTTGACCCTTATGCACTAGTAGGTGACCCTACTAGTGTTATAACAAAAACGGCTACCCTTTATCAAAAGGGTAGCCGTGTTAACAATATCCATGCCTGAAATTGTGAATTATTTTTGAAACATGAAATAGTATTTATTATCAATTTTTATTTTTTTCTAGAATTATAGTTCCAATTACCAAATCTTGGATTGCATTACCAATTGAATTAAAAATAGTAATATCTATATCATTTTTTCTTCCTTCAATCTTTCCATCAATCAATTCTCCTAATTCTCCCTCTATATTATCCCAACTATAAATTCCTTCTGTTATAGGAATTAATATATCGCCTGCTTCATGTTTACTTGGTTCTAATTGATCAATATATACTTTCCCCTTTTGAATCAAATTAGAAGGGAGTTCTCTTGATTTTGATTGATGTGCACCTACAGCATTAATGTGAACACCAGGTTTTACATCATCAACGTCAAATAGCGGATTATCGGATGTTGTGGCTGTACATATTATATCAGCATCAACTAAACAATCATTATTCCCTGGTTCCACAAAAGAATCAAATTGTTTACAAAATTCTTCAGCTTGATCAATTGTTCGACCAATTACTTTTATTAATTTTAAATTTCTAACACATTGAATCGCTTCAACCTGGCTTACTGCTTGCGCACCTGTCCCAACTACAACACCAATTTTAGAATCACTTTTTGAAAGTAATTCCGTTGCTAACCCTGAACTGGCTCCAGTCCTTAATGAAGTAACTGATTTCCCATCAATAAGCGCTATAGGAGTACCAATTTTAGCATCCATCATCAATATTAACCCATTTATTAAAGGAAGGTTATTATTTGGATTATCAAAATGAACATTAACTAATTTTATCATTATATATTTTCCACCTTTAATATATGCTGGCATAGATAAGTGGAGTGCATTTTGATCCTTAAGTGGCAAATTAATCCTATTAGGAACAATTGCTATTTGATTAGTCAATGACGTAAAAGCTTTTCTCATCGCTGAAATTGCTTCGGTCATTGAAAGTGCTTCTTTTACATCATCTTCTGAGTAAAACGGTAGGTTCAATATCTATTTTCTATTTTTTGGTTAGTGCCCAAGATCCATCCCAGTCATCGCCAGGTGGATTATCACGATAATGTTCACACCGTGGAATATATATTCTACTAGGGTTGGTTTTTCTACCTGGAAACATATCTTCTAATTTATCAGATTCTTTAAAAGCATCAACAGCTTTTACCCAATCTTGATTACGATAAAGTTTCAAAGCTTCATTATATGCAGGTAGAAGTTTATCATAGCCAGGTGGCATATTTCCATCTTCTGAAATTAATTCAAATACTTGTGCCGGCTCAGTCTTCCCCATAACAATTACATAATCTAGATCACGCCAAATAAATTTATCTTTACAGGCATTATAAGTTTCTTCAGCAACTTGAATATATATACCATATTGTTTGGCAGAAGCTTCAAGGCGGGCTGCCAAATTAACCGTATCGCCCATCATAGTATAATTCATCCGCATGGTTGAACCCATATTACCTGTTACTAAACTTCCAGTATTAATTCCAATTCTGTTTTGCATATTATGAACAATTTCTGGCCATCGGTCGCCTTCTCCTTGCCATTTTCCTCTTAACTCAGCTAAACGGTCCTGCATTTTAACAGCAGTTAAACATGCCCAATATTCATGGTCATCGACAGGCGCAGGTGCACCATAAAAGGCTACGATAGCATCACCTATATATTTATCTAAAGTACCTTTATTATCCAATAATATATCCGTCATTTCAGTTAGGTAATCATTCAGTAGCTCCACAAGATCATTTGCTGTCAATTTTTCAGAAAAGGCAGAAAAACTTTGTATATCAGTAAAAAAAGCAGTGTGATATCCCTCTTCGCCACCAAGTGAAGGCTGTTCTTTAGCTTCATACATCTGATCAATTAATTCAGGAGATATATAAGTACTAAATGTATTTTTTAGAAAACGCTTATCTTTCTCTGCACCAAAATAATTATAAAGAAAAATTCCTCCGAAGGTACCCATCATTGATAACACTGGACGAACAACCTCTAACATAGTCAAATTAGTTATAAATTGAAAATTCGCATAAACCATCCAACCTATAATCCCAAGCAAAGGAATAGGAAGAGCATAAAATGGTTTTTTGGGGAATGAAATCATCATTCCCATTAAAATACAAATTAATAAAATAGAATAAAAAGTTGAGGATTGATCTTTAAGAATAACGAATTCATTTTTTAAAATACTTTGCATCACATTTGCATGTATTTCTACACCAGCGAATGTTTCTTGTACCGGAGTATTTCTTAAATCCATTAAACCAGGCAAGGATGCACCTACAAAAGCCACTTTATTTTCCCAGTAGTCAGGTGGGAGCATTTCTGGGTCAATACAATAGCTGTAAGGTAAATAATAGAAGGTTTGAAACTTGCCATAATAATTGACATACATCCTGCCCTTTTCATCTATAGGAATTTCTCTTACTACGGTATTCGTGGTATCAATTAACCTTAATACTTTTTCCTCAAAATCATAATCAAACCCCCCATCCTTTTTTATTCCTAAAATATCAATTGCCGCGGACATGACTAAACTAGGGTAAACATGATCTGGACCATCAAAATATATTGCTGTGGGAGCTCTACGTATTACACCATCTTCATCTTGGGGAAAATTAGCTGAGCCATTACCAACAGATGAAGAAAGTAGGTCGACGTAAGTATTCCCAATTCGATCTGCGTTAGGTAATCTTTTTTTTGCTTCATCTGATACATTTAAAATAATATGATCAGTATAATTATAACCTTCAGGTTCAGAATCCATTTTTGGGAGAAAATTAAGCGTATCTTCTGCCTCAAAAACTATTGCATTATATGTTTTTCTCGAATTTGATGTGGCAGTTACAAATTTTGTAGGATCATTACTATACAAGAATTGATTAGTTACATTACTGAGTGCTTCATTGTTGGATTGATTATCTGAAGCAAGTGCATTTACAAGATCATATTTAAATGTATTCTCTTCATCAAAGATAATATCAAAAAGAATTGCAGCTGGATTGCCCGAAGAAACCGTATTAATTAATTGCCCGTGGTAAGCATGTGGCCAATTATGGTATCGACCCAAACCTCCTTCTTCTACTGGAGCAACAGATGTATTATCAATATCAATAATGACAACATCATCAATTGACATTTGTTCAACTCCTGCGGTGCGAGACCTCATTCTTGAATCATAGGATATAAACTCATACCCTCCGAAAAGTGAATTAAAAAAAGGTACTTTATAAGAAAGCCATCCAAATAATATAGCAATACCTAATCCAATCAGGATACCGGCACCAACCCGTTTTAAAAAATCTGTTAGTAAATTAAAAGAGGACTCAATACTTAAGTCCTCTATTTGATCTAATATTTTTTTCAAGCTTTAGTTTCCATCTTTTGCATCCTGTTCCTTATTCCACTTAACAAAGTCTAACCCAGCATCCGTATCCTGATCAAATTTAAACATTGAATATTTGCCATCTTTTCTAACATTGATTTGCATTCCTTCAACTAAGCTTACCCAGTCTTCTAATGACACTTCATATGGACCTGCTACTTGTGTAGGTGCTTGAATTTGTGTTACAGGTCCTAATTTAAATTTGGGGGCACCCGCAGCTCCTTGAGGTCCGCCTTGTTTCATTTGCTGTTTTCGTGCATCAATTACATTTTTTGCAGCATTGACATCAACTTTTCCATCATATACTAGAACAGAGCTTTCATCTTGACCGGCTTTGGCTCGATATTTTGTTCCCCTAATAGCTGCAACGGCTGTTGGGGTTCTTACAGCCACATTCTTTTTCTCACCAAATGCTGCTTTAGCAGCAACCCAAACATCACCTTTTTTTAATGTTGCACCAAAATTCTTTTCCATTGGTTTTACACTTGCTTGAGTAATCTCAAGTTCTGAGTTTTGTCCTATGCGCAATTTACCACCACCAATTAAAGTAATCTCGCAACGAGACTTAGCTAAAGTTTTAATGATGTCATTTTCATGAACAGACATTTTTGGCATGGCGCGTTTAAAATCACCTTTGCCACCTTTTTGCAGCTGAACTCTTCCTAGAGGAAGTGAAATCTTACCAAATTCCTTTTGACCAAGTAATAAAGTTGATAGGCTTAAAGCCAGTAGTAAAAAACGTTTCATAGTGTCCAAATACGATTAATGTTATGTTATTCTTTAGTGAATAAAGATAAGAATCCCTGCCAGCGATTAGCAATATAATTAACAGCTTTCTTTATCCATATTATCCATCGGTTTTTATTTGATATATCTTCCTCACCATCGGGGAAGATACCCGCAGCAGCTAACATAGCTGCGGAAGGTTCAAGATTGGCTAATTCCCATGCTGTTACCTGAATTTTAGGTAAGACACCCTCAATATCTCCAACATGTATTCTTTCAATTGTTTTTTCAGTTTCACGATCTTTTACATTAACCATTTGCGCTTTAATTGAGCAGGTGTCTGCAATTTGATGGAATGAACCAACTATAATATTTTTAATTCCTAATAGCATACCAATCTCAACTCCACAGTCCTGTGTTTTGCAGTCTGGTCTATCATAATTGTGTTCTAAAATAACTTCATCAATTTGGTGTTGTTCAACCATAATGAGTGCTTCAGTATTATATAATTCAGATGTTAGGTATCCCATAAATAAGTCAAAATCTTCTTCTTTAACACCTTTTTGTTCGAAATTGAGTACAGCAACAGTTGGCTTAGCGCTATATCGACTGATCTGCGATACAAGAGTGGTAATTAATAATAATTGAATTAGGATGGTTTTACGAATTGGAATACCCTCCTATTATATAAGGGGTAAAGAAAAGAATTATTTCAAAAAGATCATTTTCTTTGTTTTATTTAGAACAGTCTTACCTTGTGCATTTCGTACCATGGCATGATAAAAATAAACACCTGTTGAGACTTTAGTTCCCATTGCGTTACGACCATTCCAGATAAAATTGTAGTATCCTGCAGGACGATATTCATTCATTGCTAATCGCGTGACTTCTTCACCTAATAAATTATAGATAATTAGATCAACATTTGCATCTTCTTCAAGACTCATCCTAATCGATGTTTGAGGATTGAATGGATTCGGATAATTTTGTGATAAAGTGAATGCATCTGGATATAGACTTACACCCGCATTATTATCTTCAACAAACTTTTTAGTCCCAATCACTAATCTTAACTCTTGTTTTAAATATCCTTCACTACCTGTATTCGCAAAACGGTAGGTACTCTCCCATTCTAGGTTCAGAGCTTGTTTATTGGTCTTATTTATAATAAAGATATCATATTCCTGTGGAACATAGCCTAAACCTTCAAAAGTGATATACGTTCGTTGCCCATTCGTCGGAGTATAAACCTCTAGATCCCAGTAGTGACCTTCTTCATTAGGTTTACGTATATCTTTAGAATATATATCCGGTGAAAGTTCACGATCACGATTGTCGATTCTTAATGTAATATTTCCTGGTACAGTAGGTGGCTCAAATTCATCTAAACGATCATAACCATCTTTAGCAATATAACGAACCCCAACAGAGTTTAGATCATCACGAGTATTACCTGTTGTCGCAATAATATCTACAACCCATTCATTTGCATCCATAGGTGTATTATCTGGTTCAAAAGACTCAGCCATTTTACCAAATCCATCTCCTCTAGCATCAATATTGAGCTGCGTATCACCGCCTGATTTAAAGATATATCCTTTCCAAGGTTGAAGCGTTGAACCTGCGCTCGACCATGAACTACTCCAGCTATAAATGGTTCCTGCATCATTCAAACTCGCGCCACTCTCTGTATATATATTGGACAATGGTACATTGAAGTTATAAGGAAGCCCAAAAAATTTCCATTGACCTGGGGTCACATTAATTTGGTAAGGTGGATCCGTCGCAGTAGATACCCCTTGCCCAAAATCAAATTGTATAGGGAGTACATCTGAATATTTATCTGCATCAAATATAAAAAAGTATCCATTACCCATGGTAAGCGATGATGGGTTCTCTTGCCAGCCATTATTATAGGCATAAAGTCTATATTTAAATTCGTCTGGCCCACTATTATCAGGATCCATCACAGTTTTAAATGCTCCCAATCCATTGCCCACATCAAAGGGAATTGAGAAAAAGATATAATTTGAAGAGTCTACTCCACCAGTTAAGGTCAAGTTACCTGCTGTGGATATACTATTTTCCGTTCTGACTTTTACTGATTGAAAAGCTTTGTCTTGAGGCCACTTACCATAATTACCAATTTTATCTTCTGAATCAATATAGTACTCCACACCATCAGCTTTGATATCGCTTCCAGGTATATTGACCGGACCTGATAATAAATCCACAGTAACAAATCCGCCACCAGTTCCAGCTCTACGATAATGAAGTCTACCTGTCTCGACACCCGAGGCAGCATCAGAAAAATTAGCGTTTATGGCTGGGGAAGTTGTATTCTCATCAATCAAAGTTAAGGGTGCACTATGCACAATATTTGGAGGTGACAAGTCAACTCCAAAATGTCCACTGTCAGAATAGGTACGATTACCAGCAGAGTCTATAGCGACTGTCCACCAGTCATAATAACCATCTGTTAGTGATGTACCGCCTTTAATATATCCCATATCTGAACCAGCATCAAAAGTAACATCTGAACGTGTGTAAGTACCGTATTTGCCTTTTTGCGTATGAATTTCCCACTCTTTAATACCTGATGGATAATCTCCCATATCATCCCATTCAAAACGAGGCTTATCTGATGAATAAAAAGTATCTCCATTATAAGAGTTGGGATTATAAATATGAAAATCTTCTGGAGGGACATTATCAAAATAAGCAGTTACTGCTGAAGCACTATCCTGATCTTCATTTCCTAGTTCATCTACCAACCAAATTTCCGAATGAAAAGCACCTGGTTCAGGAACTATAAATGTATAATTCTTTAATACACTTCCTGAAGGAAACTCAATGTATTCCTCGTAATCATTGGTTCCATCCGTAATCTCTACAAGTGCACCAATATAATCACGTTGCTCGCTCCATGTTGGAATTTCCCAATCCAAGGAAAAGTTTGGCTCAGTTGACCAACCCTCAGGCGTAATTTTTAAACTGAGCACAGGTGGTGGAGCCCCTGTAACTAATTCTTCAATTATATAGGTATCTGAGCTTAAGAAAGCTCCACCTACATTCGCCCTTAATCTAAATCTAAACCCCTTACCTTTCTCTGCTGAAGTTACAAGAACCTTAGCTACCGCATCACCACCCGAACTACTAGTATCAGCTCCTTGCTGAATTGTAGCATATTTATCATTTGGGAAAATAGACCATGTGATGGGTTCATTACTACTAACCTGGTTCCCATCAATATCATTAGTAGTAATTGTAAAAGTGATCTCTTGACTAAGTTTTACAAAAGTTTGTTCATCATCACCATCGATATCATCATTGAATGCTAAGATATATTTACTAGCGCCTTGCTCAAAAGCACCAAGGTCTGGCGCTCCTACACGATAATACCCTCTAATATCATCAATCGGTGCGTCAACTTCATTGGGTAAGTCATATACACCAGCATCAACAGCTGCACTTATACTGCTGAGTTGATAATTCCCGGTAGACGGATTTTTAAAGCTGGGTTTACCGTTAACTTGTTCATTTGTAGGTGCACCAGCTTCAATCATATTATGAGAAGTCTTAACATCATCAACCCCATTTTCTGACCAAACCATAAAATCATCGTTACTATTCGCTTCTTTGTGTTCCATATCGTTATTAAATAAAATATTATTCCCAATAACTACATCAGCTTGCGCATTCGCGTTTATTAATAATCCTGGAGTATTAGAATAGTTCACTTGATTTTTTATAATTTCATTATTAACAATTGTATTATTAATTATTCTTATTTTGGGGTAAGAGCCATCACTTTTTTCGTTGTCAGACCCTATATATAAGCCCCCGTGTAGAAA
>Ga0207992_1000746_pt1 | contig 15844 bp, 9 predicted proteins | sample ETN02SmetaG_FD_185788 | JGI IMG/M metagenome (GOLD analysis project Ga0207992, IMG submission 185788) | Marine microbial and viral communities from oxygen minimum zone, Eastern Pacific Ocean - ETNP2014F10-02SV255 (SPAdes) (version 2) | ecosystem: Environmental > Aquatic > Marine > Oceanic ...
CAAGCGCTATTTAATTTTGCGTATTAAATAAGATTATTCCATGGCGGAGTAGCTCAGCTGGTTAGAGCATCGGAATCATAATCCGAGTGTCGGGGGTTCGAGTCCCTCCTCCGCTACATTAATTAATTTTTATGAAATTTTGCTAACACGTTATACAAAATATTTAATTAACTCTCACAAAATTTTCTTAATTATAATTCTTTTTAGTATATCACTAAACGCACAGACTAGGCGTTATGAGGGTAAGAAAAAGCTAAAAAATAAAAATTCTATTTCTAATATATCTGATCAAAAGGGATTGGCAATTATATGTGGATATAACATGTCTACTATTAAATACAATGATGATAAGATAAATAACCAAATTGATATTAGTCCACAAAACGGTTCTTATATTGGTCTTGAATATCGTTTCCGACGATTCATTATTGGAACTGGTTTTCTTCAAAGGGGTTCGAAACTTAAACAAGCTACAACCATGAACATTGGCGGCATTGATTATGACATTGAAATCGGTGGTCATGAAGTGTATAATTATGCAGCTGCACATATATATTATCCAATTTCAATTAGCGAACAAATTGAAGTATTTGGAGGTATGCAAGTAGGCGGATCACGTGGTGGCACATCAGTTGCAAAATTAAGTCTTACTGAATTTAACAGCAGTCAATCTGACACGATTGATATGATGCCTAAGGAGTTTGGTTTAGATGCTGGACTACAATTCGGTGTTGATTATATGCTGAATCATAGATTAGGATTAAGAGCATCTTATTATATTGGCAGGAAAAATGTAAGAGACACCTTGAGTAATAGCTTGAATTTTAAAAACAATACTTTAAACCTATCGGCAATAATCAAACTAAAAGGACTACTAAAAAAGTCCAATGCTAAAAAAACAGTATCAAAAATAAATACCAAATCCAGACTGTTACTTCCTACAAAAGCACTAGAGGTTCAAATGGCTGGAAGAATAGGTTCAGATATAGATACCCAGTCAAAAGTGGCAATCGAATATGGACTTAGAGATGACATAACCATAGGAATATCAAACTGCAATTATTTAAATACCTTTGATTTTTTTGCTAGAACAAATTACTTGAATAAACTAATTGATAAATTTGATTACCCTATTAATATTGTATATAATTCGATAACCAGCACACAAATAGATAAGCCTGCAATAATTGATGAATTGGATAGACTTAATTTTCTACACCAGTTGATTATTGAATACAAAATAAAATCAAATATTCGACTTAATATAACCCCGATATATATACATAAAAATATTGCTAATACTAAACTAGAGCCAAAAGGCTACCCCTGGGACATATGGTTCCTTGAAGCTGGCATAGACTGGGCGTTTAAAAATAACATTGAGATTTATGGAGATATGACCCAACAAATAACAGATGTGGATATTTCTCAAGGAAGTAAATCTTCAATAAAGTTTGGACTTCAATATTTTATAAAAACATTAGTCTTAGATTTATCTATTACCAATCTATATCACCTCCACGGAACGGCTATAATTGATGATATTGGAGTAAATGATTATACAGAAAAATTTAGAATCGGTTTTCAAATAAATAAAATGTTCAACTAATAATATGATGTTTAAAATTAAATCTCTTAGAATTATTCTATTAATTCTTTGCGCTATGCATATACATTCTTGTAAGTGGCGCGTTGATGACCAGCCTGGTTACTGAGTAATTACTTTCCCCCAGGATGGGGCGACTTGTAATGAAATTGTAACCATCGGTATCGATGCAAATGATCCTGATGGTATATGTGGCGTTGAAATTAATGTTAACGATTTTAAAATAGATGTTCCGCTGAGTGAGATATTAGGCAAAATTAACGATGAGCCAATAGAGATAGACTTAAATACAAACGATATCCCAGATGGACCCGTAAAGATATCCGTTAGCATATGCGATTGTAATGATAATTGCACTGAAAGTCCTCCAATAAACTATACGATTGACAACACTTTGTCTTTTCCTGATACAATAGAAATTATTTCAACAACTTTCAATAATGGTGGCTTTGATATCACTTGGGAGGAATCAAATGCTTCTGATTTTGACCAGTATAAACTATATCATTCGATTAGTGAAACCATTGATGATTCTACAATGATTTATACAAGTAATAATGTTGATGAAGTAACCTATTTCATGGATAATGCAGACCCGTTAATATTTAACTATTTCTATATTGTCGTTTCAGATTCATTTGATTACTCGACAAAAAGTAGAATCTATACCTCATCTCTTGATCCTAAACCAAATGCTATCCATATTGAGTCTGTCACATATGATGATTTGATTATGAATATATTCTGGAATGAGTCCCAAGATACAGACTTTTTGAAATATGAACTTTACAAGGGAGTCGATACAACAAACACTAGCCTATTAGAAACGTTTTCTAATAAATCAACAACAAGCTATAGTCTTAATGACTTTGATCCACACTCGCATAACTATTTTAGAATAATCGTCTATGATACTCTAAACCAGAGTACAAAGGGAAATTTTCTATCTAACTTAATCCAACCCATCCCTGAGGCAGTAAGTTTGGATCCTATTGACTCTTTTGGCAATGAACTCACTATAGTATGGTCAGTTTATCCTACAAGTGACTTTCAGCGCTACAATCTTTATCAGGCCTACGATATCAGTATGAATGATAAAGAAATTCTTCTTACTACATCTAGCCGTACAGAAAACAGCTATTTTTCTGCAGATAATGATTATGAAACAACATACTATTTTCAGGTTTCTATTATTGATGACTGGGGCTATGAGGTTTTCAGTAATATTGAATCAATAGACCCTGAATATGTTACATTTATCCATAATTATGATTCAGGATCTGATATAGATGATATTGGTTACCATGTAGTGCAAACGGCTTCAGGAAAATATAAAATGATAGGTAAAACAAGTTCAGATGTAATAATGATTGGTACGAATAGGTCTGGAGCTGAGCCCTGGTTTTACCCTTATAGCTACGTGAATGAAAGCCCTGTTGATTTAATTGAGACAGAGGGAGACCAAGGGTATGTATTTCTATCAAATATAATAAACAGTGATTCAGACACCGATATCAGGATCACAAAAACTGATCAGAATGGCGGACCAATATGGGATATGGTCTATGGTTTTATTGACCCCTATGATGAAGCAAGTGGAAACGCTGATTACGGACTAGATCTCGCGAACGATGTATTACTAGCAGCAGATGGTGGATATATCATCACCGGACAATATAATACCGAAGAAGAAAGGCACTGGGACCTGTGGGTTTTAAAACTAAATTCCTTGGGAGAAAAAGAGAGCGAACATCTTATAACAGCTTTCGAAAGCAATGATCAAATAATGGAAAATGGTCATTCAATATTAGAGACTATAGATGGATACATTATCCTTGGATCAGTTGCTGATTTCGAATTAGATGGACCATCAGACGTTTGGTTAACCAAGTGGGATTCTAACTTATCAGATAATGGTGATACTCTTTGGTCATCCACATGGGACATAAATACCTATGATTACCCTACTGATTTAATAATCAATCTTGAAGGCGGGTATACAATCGCTGGATACTCTTCAGATAATAATAATGGAGATGATGGCTTTTCTTGGATAATTAAGACCAATATAGATGGTTCGGGTGGCATACTACAATCATTTACAGGAAATAATTTTATCTATAGTATGATCGAATCTGAAAACGGTGACTATATTCTAGCTGGAAAAAAAGTTGATGGTTCAAATACTCAAGGATGGATCGTTAGTATTAGTCAAGACGGAAACCAGAACTGGGAAAAACTATATGGTGGTGAGGACATAGAATCATTTTATAGTATTGAACAAACTAGTGACAAAGGATTCACTTTGACTGGAGAGGCCCACTCAAATGGAACGAGCGATATTTTTCATGTCAAAACTGACCCCAATGGAAACGTTTTATCAGAAGAATAATACTTTAGTCTCTTAAGATATTTAGACAGGAGGCTCCTAGTATCCCAGCTTCACCATCAGATAACTTTGATAATAATATCTTTATCTTGTTTTTTTGAAAATTTAATAGACTGTTATTCATTGAATCTTCGGCAGAATCAAGTATCCGATGTTTGGCATTACTTAAGCCGCCATAAAATATAAATGCTTCTGGTGATAGAATTGTCGCTATCTGTGCGAGACCTATGCCAAGCATATGACCGGTATATTTATAAATATCAATTACAATCTTTTCACCATCGTCAAAAGCATTGTCAAATAATTTTCCATCAACATTCTGGCCATCTATACCCTCTAGAAATTTATTATCTGGATATTCTTTTCTGTACTCCCGAACAGTATAGTTTAAGCCTTTCGCTGAAACATACATTTCAAGACAACCTCTTTGGCCACAACCGCATTCTCGCCCTTCAGGCTCAATAATTAAATGACCTAGTTCGCCAGCAAAACCATCATGACCATACACCATATTATTGTTAACAATTATCCCACTTCCTAGGCCAGTCCCAAGAGTAATAACTACTACATCATTCATCGACTTGGCTACACCAAAATATTTTTCTCCTAGCGCGGCTGCATTTGCGTCATTTGTAATAGATACTGGAACATCTTTAAAAGTTTTTACTAATGAGCATAGATTTAATTCATCCCAGTCCTTACCTAGATTAGGCGGCCTTACTACCATACCAGTAAAATAATTTCCGTTGGGTACTCCTACGCCTATATCTCTGACTATATCTGAGTTATCTAATTCTATTTCCCAATTCTTAATTGTGTTAAATATATTTTCAAACAACGATCTTGGTGGATTGTTAGAATTGGTTAAGATCGAGTCTTTTTTTATTATATGACCGCTATTATCAATTAATCCAAAAACTGTATTCGTTCCGCCTATATCAATTCCCAAAGAATATTTATTATCAATCATTTAATCAATTTTATAGTCTTTATAAATCTAGGTTTATATCTGTTTCAATTAATTATTAGTTTAAAATGTTTAGAAATGTGGAAGTATTGTATTTAGTTAATGGCAAATAACTAGTCAGTAACACCTTGTCTGATTTCCAGGTCTACAATAGGTGCCTGGTTAGGCTCATCCTCAACTTTCACTGTCTTAGTTATCACAGTAGATTTACCATAATTATCCGAAACAGTGAGCTCAAAGGTATATTCTCCTGGAGTACCCTCAAATGATACGATCCCAGAACTTGAGTTAGGCCTAAGTCTTATTTTATTACCACTTAGCTGTTTCCAACTATATCGAATCCTGTCACCCTGGTCTGGGTCAAAAGAACTTGTCGCATCTAGTATCATCGGATACGTGTTAGTCTCTGGTCTACCATCATGAGGAATTTGAACCTTAAACTTGGTTTTTTCTTCTTGTTCAATACTTTCTAATTCATTGATCTGATCCTGTTTCTGCTGCTCCTGCTGCATCTTTACCTTTATACGATTTTGGTATAATTTTTCGCGCATTTGGCGCTCATATTCTCTCCAACCAAACAGCCCACAACCGACTATTACAATCAGAAATATAGCAAACCCTCTATTCATACGCTTAAATATAAATAATTTGTAATAAAATTGTAGTCATAACTTTCGCTAATTATAAATATTCTATCTTAAATCAAGTATTATTCTTTTTAGATCAGATCCAATAAATTCTGGATTCTGCAGGATACTATTATCTTCTTTCTTGGATGCCTCAGGAACTTTTCTATATAAATATTCGGCTAGCTCACCTAGCTCAATTTTATTATCACTGCCCTTCGCAGCACCTTTTAATCCTTTAAATAAAAAATATGAAAATACACTATGTTTCATTTCATCATTCTCTAATGAGCTTTCACCTGTTGAAGATGCTGCCAGAATACAAATCTTTTCTGATAAATCCGGGTAACGATAACCATCACTCATTTCAGAATGATTAATATATTTAATATCTAAAATTACTGTTATTGAATTAATATTCTGAAGCACAGATAATAGCGAAAGATCGGTTAATATTTTTTCTAAAGAACATAATGATGCTATCTGATTGCTATTACCATCCTTTGGGATCAAATATGGGTTACCTCCATACCACATGCCCAAACCAGAATAATAAATATTAATGTCTACATATTCTATATTTGAATATTTGTTTGAAGAGATAACTCTATTGCGGATAATACCCTGATGTGGATCAAAAATTTTATTAAAATCGCTCTTATCTGGGCCTGATTCCATTTGCCATGGTTTTGATGGCAGTATTTGGTAGTCGTCTAGTCCAAATGCATTCTGCATATATAGCCTGAAGATCTCCCCATCTCTTCTCGAATATTTGGGTTCATTCAGAGAAATATCTTCATATTTATCCAAAGCTAGTATTACAGCCATACCATTTGGATTCCTTTTTCCTATTGGAATATTTTTTTCAATTTCTAGTTCACCTAATTTAGTAGGATACGGAACTACATTTTTAGCACCAATCTCTTGTATAACTAAATCATTCCCACCTCTATAGTGCTTCATCAGCTCAAGATTAATTTGATGTGAAACTGTATTATCTAGATAGTCGGTTGTTTTAAACTTGATAGAAAACTGTTCTCTATCACTTTTAATCTTAAAATTTATATCAGTAAACTCACCAGGTTTCATCTCATTCAATTCTAAATACCCCGTAAAGTCAATCGCTGAATAAGTATGGTTTTCCAGCAAATTAAATTCTATTTTTTCAGTTAAGCCTTGTCCAACATTTTGGATACGAACAGTTAGCTCTACGGCTTCACTTTTTGGAATATAATTTGTTCCAAAATTATTTTCGATAGCGTAATCAGCTAGAATAATATTAGGTGAATCTACTGCCTTAGTATTTACAGAAAACTCATACGGCATTTTTATTTTAAAACCATTCTCATCAACTGCCATTATATTATACTTCCAATCTCCAGAATTCACTTTTAATCCTGCTGAAACATCAAACTCTAGATACTTAGCTTCATCTATATTTAGATTATCTATTGTTTTAATTGTATCCATCATGAGCCCATCATTTACATCATTATCAATTGAAGGGCTTATTGATAAACGAATATTTTTTGATGGACTGTTTCCATTATTTAATATCGCAAAACGTAATTTCCCCCTCTCCCGGGCATCTAAAGAATTATTGCTAGAATTTTCTATTAGCTTATAGTTTTTTATTTGTAAATCCGGAGGTGTATTTGTTTTTCCACATATAATTTGGGAAAAACCACTTGCATCTCCCTCGGCATCTATTGCTGAAATAGTATAACAATGCTCCTGACCATATCCTAAGTCTCGATCTATATATGCGTTTGATTTAACTTTATCAATAAATATTGTCGAATCATTTTCTAGTTGTTTATATATCTTATACTCAAATATTCCAGAGACATTATTCCAGCTCAATTGATTTGATCTTATACCTCCAACCGCTCTTAATCCTCCGGGTGATTTGAGAAATAATTTTGAGCAGTGTTTCTCAGATAGCTTACTCTCAACATTATATTTATCTATACTAGTAATCTGATAGCAATGAGTCTCACCTGGCAGGCATTCATCTTTATAAGAATTAATATTAAGTTTTTTTATTAATGCACCATCACGATAGAGATTATAGGAAATGGCCAGACCTACCTCATTCCAGATCAGGTTAATAGAGTTATCGTTATTAAAAGATGATAATGTCGGAGGTTCCACATAGTCTCTCGTACGTATTTCATAAACCTCTGAGGATAATCCTTCAACACCATTAGGGCTTATTGATGATATAGTATAATAATAATTAGTTGAAAAATCTAGACTATCATCATCATAGATGGGTTCATTTGAATATCCTATAGTTTTTTTATTTTGTTTGATATTGTATTTAGAAGCTCCCTTAACAGGGCTCCATTTTATCGTAATATTATTTTTGTTTACTGTACCACCAATGTTTTCTGGAGAACCGGTTATTGAGCTATTACAATAAGATTCACTCAATACACCGGTGACACCATATTTTCCAATAGCCATTATCTGATAACAGTATTTAACACCAGGATTAGTGGTAGTATCTAAATAAGTATCACCTTCATTTGTAAACAACAATTTATCATCTCTAAATATTTCATACTTTGTTGCCTGTGGTATTGTTTTCCAGCTCAGCTGAATAGATTTATGGTCAACCGATGTATTTATTTTTTTTATACGCAGTGCCGGGTCCTTTTGTATAGGCTTTACATTAGAGTATGTATATATCAATGGTATCTCTGTTTCTTTTTTAAGATTTAATCGAAGTAGCAGATCTCGATTTCTTGCCTTTCGAGGGTTGATCTTTATTCTAGTCATACCATCCTCAGGGTGGGTAGCAACCAAATAATAATAATCAGGGTTAATATCGGAAAATTCAAATCGGCCCTTACGATTTGTTTTTACTAGACCAATTGGCGAATCATCAATGCCAAGAAGGGTTACCTCGGCCTTGCGCGAAGGTTTACCTTCATCATTAATAATGCTACCCGATATTGAAACCGTTTTTGAGAGACAAAACTCAATTAATAAAAGTGTGACGATTATATTTTTCATTGTCTTAATTAACACTGCAATATTATTCCTGAGTGCCGTTTAGACTGGTTCACAATTAAGGCAGGCGTAAAAGAACTCTATCGGGTTTTTCAGTAAAAAGCTGAGGGGTTTGTGGCAAGCTAGAGTATAAACTTTTTGTTGTATCATGTACATTCTTACGAATATAATTATGTAGTTCCTCTACTGTAATTGCCTTGTCTCCATTGTCCGCATCTCCACGAAGTCCTTTTAACATATAATAAGTAAAGATTCCATTATTCGAGTCTGGGTGGTCATATGATTTTTCAGTAGTATTTGCAGCATAAAATGTTGTTATGCCTGTTGGCGGTATTAGCTCCTTTGGAAAAACTGGCTGTACTATTTCATCAGCATTTTTCTTCTTTTTCATCTTTTTCTTCTTTTTCTTCTTATCATCTATAGCCGGCACAGAAGCTGTCAGGTTTTGCTTAAAAGCAGAATTATTAAAATCAACATCCATAAAAACAAAAATGTCGCCTATGTTATCAATTTTTTCAATTTCATGAAGCATGGAATAAAGATCTTTTATCTTAAAAAATGAATGAATCTTATTTTTATCTGCATCATAAGGGATAATACACTTATCGCCCGCTATTGTCGTACCTTCACCGGAATAATATAGCATAAGGTCTATTGTATCTATCTTAGAATATTCGACTACCGACTGTATCTTGTCTCTGATAAATCCTATATTTGGATTAAATATTTCATTAAAGTTATTTATTGTAACCCCATTATCAAAAAGCCAAAACTGAGATGGTATCATTTGGTGATTCTTTATTCCGAATAATTTATTGTAATACTCTCTAACAATTTTCACATCTTCTTCTGATGACTGATTCCCAGGAATTTTTTCTGTCCAAAATTCTTTATTTCCGATAACAATGCCGATGATATCCCTTGAAACATTAACATCAGGGAGCCCTGTCAATAATTTATGATCTTTTGGCAATTGACCCGGTGGTATAAAATCTGACACAGGAACATCTATAGCCGCTAGGTCATCTTTTCCTTTATAGTGTTTTAAAACTTCTAGGTGTATTGGTATTGTTTTTCTTACATCAAAATAATCATATGTATCAAAGTAAACGGTAAAACGATCCTCTTTTGCAAGAATCTCAAAACTATAATCAAACCAAGATCCTCCAGGAACCAATCCGAAAGTTTTAATCTCATCCCTATCATTTTTAAAGCCCTCTCCTCTTCTAAAAGCGAGAACGGCGGTGTCCGTCTTTCCTATTGAAAGGTTTTGAAATCTAACAGTAAGTGTTGTTGTCTCATTTTTTGGTATATAATGATGTCCAAATTCATTGTCTATAGCAAAATCAGATATCACCAGATTTGGAGGAACAACGGCTAATGTTGGGAAAGTAACTTCTTCAGGTGATAAGTCCATTCCAGCATACTCTTCAATCCTTATATTAAACTTTCTCTCGCCAGTTTCAATTTTTAGTTTTGCATAAATAGGAAAATTGATTGTTATTGAGTCACCAACACCTAAAACAGGTATCGTCTCTACAGTGTCTATCACCAGTGAAGGCGTATTAGAAAAATCAAGTGGCTCCAGCCAGGGTTTTAACTCCCGCGCTGGACTTCGACCATCATTTACTATTTTTACAATGATAAACGCTTTTTCTTTTCCATCTAGTATTTGGTTGTCAGATTGCTCAACAAAATATTTCTCAACAAGAGTCAGGTGTGGAGGTGGCAATACCCAGCCACACATAACCGGAGACAACGGTCCTTCATCCCCATCTGCATCAACAGATGACATTTTATAACAATATTCCGTATCAAACTCTAGTCCTTTATGAATATAGTAATTACTATTTGTTTTTGTCATAAACTTGGTCTCACCATTGTCTTTATTGTGAGAATAAATCCTATATTGAACCGCACCAAGCATTTGTTTCCATCTAAAAATAACTCTTTTTACATCGCCAGTAAGTGTAAGTCCTTTTGGATAATTTACAAGGACCTTATAACACTCCTCATTGGATGATGGGCCTTCAGTACCGTATGCATCTTTCGCTGTTACTTTATAGCAATAAAACTGTCCAGGATCAACAATATCTACATAAAATGTATCTGTAAGGTCTGCGAGAAGCACACCATCTCTGTAAACCTTATAAACATGGTCTATCCTTAGTGGGAGCTGATTCCAGGTCAGCGTAACCTGTTTTAAGTCTGCTGCTCCGGCCATCATTGGTGAGGTTACTTCTTCATGTGTGCGAATATTTACTGTTACTAATGGACCGTCATCACCGTCTTGGTCAAAAGAAGCAATATCATACTTATAATCTCTATCATAGACCAGGTCTTGGTCTAAATAGGAAAACTCAGTCGTGGTTAAAATTAATTCTCCGTCACGGTACAAGTGATATCCGCTGACACCTTCGACAGATTTCCATGAAAAACTTACTGTATTACGCATTACTTCATGCGTAAAATTTGATGGAGGCGCAAACTGTCCCTTCCCACACTCGGTTGTAGACTGTTCTCCTTCAGTCTTATATTGGTCAGCCGCTGAAACCGAATAACAATATTCTTTTCCAGGTGCAACATTATCAGAAAAGGAAGGTTTATCAAAATCTCCAAGATAATTACCATTTCGAAATACTTTATAATAGGTTGCAACAGGGGAAAGATCGGTCCATGCCAGATCAACTGCATTAACATTGCCCTGCGCTACTAACTCTGGTATTAGTACTTCCGGATGAGTGTTTACTATAACATCCTCTGAATATGCACCCTCATCATTGTCCGGGTCTATAGAGTTTATATTATACTTATACTCAGTACCCCACTTTAAAGAGTCTACATAGATAAGTTCTGCCTGCTTTGATACCAGTACACTATCGCGGTATAAGGCGTATTTTTCTACATTTGGTATTGCAATCCATTCTAGCGTAACTATTCGACCACTACCTTCTGTTTTCAATGCTCCCATTTTTATACTTGGTTTCAACGTCGGATACTGGTACGAAGACTTTTGCTTCTGTTTATTTGACTCTGGGCCTTCTAAATCATAAAGATCCCACGCTCTAACGTGATACTCGTAAAACTTACCGGGCGCTACATTATCAACATATTTAGTATCTTTGATTTTCTCTGCTATCGGTTTATCATTTTTATATACGCTATAGGATTCTGCATGAGGCAAAGCTTTCCATTTAACAAGGACTCTTTGTACTCCCCTTTTAGCTGCCATCTTTGGTCTTAAACCATCTGTCGACAAATTAATCTTTGTATTTTCATCTTTGTTCTTTACCGTAACATTTATTCCACCGTTACCAGCATACTCTCCATTATTTCCATGTCCATTACCAAAAGCTTTGATCCTATATTTCCCAGATATTATCCTATTTTCAAATGTAAACTTTCCATTAGATCCAGCAGTAAACTCCTCCCAAAGAACATTATCTGCAGTATATAAAAATACTTTTGCCTCATCTATTTTTGGCTGACCTTTCTCGTTGATCAATTGACCTTTGATCTTATAGATATTAGGAGTTTTTTCTTTTGCAGGTTCCGAAAGTGGCCCCTCTAGCCCATCGTCAGATAGTGATGAAATTTCGTAAGTATACTGAGTCCCAAAATCCAAGTCTTTATCAATGTATGTGGTGTTTTTTGAGTTTGTAAGAGTATTCCCATCTCTATATACATTGTAAGATCCCGGTCCATCTACAGGTTCCCAGGTTATTGTAATTGAGTTCATATCATCGGAATATATCTCGCCAAGGGCTAAGGTAACCTTTTCAGGTGGAGGATACTGTGCTTTGTCACATGCAGGCACAGATTGAGGGCCTTCAGTCCCATGTTTATCAATGGCAGAGACGGTAAAACAATTTTCTGAACCTGGATCTGTTTTAGCAGTGTATTTAATTGTTTTTGATGAATCGATCAATGCTCCATTTTGATAGATTCTATATTTTACAGCTAGCTCATGCTTAACCCACTCTAGGTCTACTATACTTTCCCCTGCTTTTGCTTTTATTTTTTTTATTTTTTTTACTTTTTTATGAGTCTTGATGGATTGTTCACTAGACTTTTTTCCTTCTTTTTGGTGATGATCAGTTGCAACCACCATGTACGAATAGTCCTCGTCATACTTTAGCTTATAATCTGTATACTCTAGCTCTGTAGTGGTGTTGATTTTATCAGCATCTCGGTATACATTATAGCCGCTTGCATTTTCAACTTTATCCCATGAAATAGTAATAGTATTTTTCTTAGGTTTTGCTCTTATATTTAATGGCGCAGGTAGTTTAGACTTACCATACTCTGTAAGAGATCTTGTACCCTTTTCACCACTATTATCAACCACTGTGATATTATACGCATACGACTTCCCTCCAAGGACTTCATCAGTGTATGTTGGTTTAGTAGTTTTTGTTAGCTCTGTATTATCACGGAAAATAATATACTCTGCAGCGCTTTTAACCGGATCCCATTTTAGTATTACTTTTCCAACTTCTTTTTTAATTCTAAGCTGAGCCTGTTTTTCGTCCTGGCTTGTTGTTATCTCTAATTTTGTTACCGATGAAGATCTCAAGTCAATCTCTTTGGTAGCTGAGTTACCACCAGCACCATAAATGTTGAGTGTATACTTATCAGGTTTTATTTTTTTGAATTTAAATTTTCCATTTCCTTTTGTTTGCTCCTTTTTCACTCGGTGATGTTTTGAGTTGTATAGAGTGAGCCTAGCGGATCCTAATTTTTTCCCAGTCTCATCAAATACAGTTCCGGATATTTCGTAGGTCTGGCTCCAAATAGTACTAGCGATTATTAAGACTGTAAGAGCTACTCTATTTGTAACAAAAATTGAGCGTAATACACCCTTAATACCATTAGATATTTTCTTTTTTAACACTTTTTATATATTCCTATTCCAAATCGAAGTATTTACCTCGGTGTTTGGACTCCGCTTTTAACTTATTTGCATCGATTAATACGACGCTTATCAAGTTAAATAACAGAATAATTAATTACAAGAATTAAGGAAAATATAAATATTTTTTATTTTTATGTATTTGATGGTTCGATCGCTGCATATTTTTGCCAAAATCTGATTGATCTTGCCCATTCTTCAGATGAGTACCTAGCTTCCGTTCCTCCTACCAGGTTTAGTTGGTTTCTCATCATAGTAACTGGCCCTATTGGCATATCATCTTCACCCTCAGGCAGAGCATTGATACTAATTAATTCCCAATCTGAGTTTGTAGTATTCTCATCATTCTCTGCCAGAACATCATGCCGGTATAAGATTAGACTGACAGAACCAGCCTTCAATTGGGTTCCATTTAATGCGCGTACTTGTATATACGGTTCTTCTTCAGGCCTTCTTTTCACATGTTTTGCAATTAATCTGGTCTCACCAGTTATCTCTACATATGGACAGAATACCTGTGCAACATATTCATGGTCAAGCATTGCAATGCGAACCCCATCCCTGTATCCATCTTCATACTCATTGTTGTTCAATTTATTTTCAGCATGCTTCGCGAAAAATTCAAAAGATAACTCTTCAGAATATGTTTTTCCTGAGTTTTTGATTTGTCTTCTTACAAAATTATTTACTGCAACATTCATATAATAATTTATATAATAAAAGTAATAACCTTGCAATATGGATATAAAATCAAATAATTTGTAAATATGATGAATAATATTTTTATAGACCTGGTTACAAATGAGTGGTATCTATTTCTACTATTTTTTATCTCAATAATCATATTGATATCATTAAGCGAACTCTCATTAAAAAAAAATATGCTATCGGTCCATGCAAATAGGATAATAATTCATATAACTGTTGGCATAGCAGTATCGTTAACCCCTCATATTTTCAATACTCACTTACAACCAGCTTTACTAGCGTTCATTTTTTTTCTAATTAATCTAATTAGTTATCATAATAATATATTAAATAGCTTTCACTCTATTGGCAGAGTCTCTTATGGTACCATATTCTTTCCACTATCATACTTATTAATCTCTATATCGTTTTGGGATTATCCAAATCATATTACAATATCATTTATCCTTTTGGCAATAGCTGATCCAATCGCATCTATTGTTGGAGAAAATATAAATAAGCCTATTTCTTATACTTTGTTAACTGATAAAAAGACCCTTCAGGGCTCAATAGCTATGTTTATATGCTCTATGATAATTATATTTATACTATCTAATTATTTTTTCCATGATTGGAATTTAGATTTTCAGATAGTTGCAGCAATATGTATAGGGTTAGCTGTGACACTGGCAGAAGCTATAAGCTATAAGGGATCTGATAATCTCACTATCCCTATTATAGCTTTTCTTTTCATCAAATTATTCAATCATATCAACAAAAATGAATTGATGATAGATAATTTTCTTTTTGCAGCATTAATTCTGTTTATCCTATTTATTTCATATAAAAAAAAGCAATTATCCGTTAGTGGATATATTGGTGCGGTCGTAATGGCCATACTCTTATACGGATTTGGAGGAAGGAGCTATATATACCCCTTAGTAGTTTTTTTCATTACCTCATCTATTTTATCTCATTTTAAAAAGGATAATATAAAAATAAAAAAAAGTAATAGAAATATTTCTCAGGTTTATGCTAATGGTGGAATAGCATTATTTATCTGCATAATAAATCATTTTTACTATCATGATCTAATGTATCCTTGTTTTTTTGCATCCGTTGCAGCTGCTAACTCAGATACTTGGGGAACAGAATTAGGAAAAATGTCAAATAATAGTCCAATAGATATAATCTCTAGGCAGGTGACAGCACCCGGTACATCAGGAGGCATTACTCTAATCGGTACAATAGGATCCATTTTAGGGTCACTGGTAATTGGATTAGTAGGTTATTTTTTTTATATCAGTTTTAATCTACTATTATTAGTGATTATTTCAGGGTTTCTATCATCCATAATCGATTCAATACTTGGAAGCACAGTTCAGGCCAGGTACATATCAGCAGATGGTTTCATCATCACAGAAAAATATAAAAAATCACTTTACTTATTCACGGGCTCAAACAAAATCAATAATGATATAGTTAATCTCTACTGCACTCTATCAGGACCACTTATTTTTTTATTATTATTTTCTTTTATATAAAAAAATAGAGCCTCAATCGAGACTCTATTTCTCATATTTAATCTGATATATCTATATATATATATCAGATAACTTTATATACTAGCAAACCAACC
>Ga0207992_1000749_pt1 | contig 15809 bp, 16 predicted proteins | sample ETN02SmetaG_FD_185788 | JGI IMG/M metagenome (GOLD analysis project Ga0207992, IMG submission 185788) | Marine microbial and viral communities from oxygen minimum zone, Eastern Pacific Ocean - ETNP2014F10-02SV255 (SPAdes) (version 2) | ecosystem: Environmental > Aquatic > Marine > Oceanic ...
TATTCATTCTCACCATACATTGCAGACATGGAACGTGAAAGTCCAGTGTTTAAAGAAATTGTAAAGGCTGGCTTGACTCCAATGATTAGCACTTTGTCAATTATGGAAAGTGCTGAAACTGAATCAGAGGTTCTCGGACTTGGACTCTCAGTAATTGCATTGAACTTGGGAATGTACATCGGACTTCCAGCATTTGGAATTGTAAAAGTCATTCAATTAAGAAAAAATTAATTTTTTTGGATTAAAAATTTCTAGATAAAATTATTCACTAATAAATTTCATTTTGTAATTACTGATTATAATGCAACTAATTTTATGGTGTCCATTTTTTTATTAATCTGAAAACTCCTTGTTATTGCAGTAACTGTGTCTGATTCTCCTTTTAAAATAAAAAGTTCCATACATTTTTCTTCGTTAATTTTATTGTGTAGATGCATTGTGATTAGGTCTTCATAGGAATGTTTGATTCCAGTTACCTCGTTGTCATATTCATCATTATGAACTACTAGTAAAATGGCATTAACATTTCCTGAAAGATCTGCTTTTTGTTTTTCTTCAGAAACAAAACTTCGTATTCCTGCTCTAATTGCATCAGATCTACCTGAAAATCCCAATGTAGATTGTAAATTATCAATCTGCTTGAGAATTTCATCATTTAGTGATATTGAAACAATTGGCATACAATTGCTGTTATTAAGAACCATTAAAACTTTAATAATTTATTATTAACATTTTATAGATTTATTAATAATAATATAATAGCTAGGTTGAAAATGAAATTGAATCCGCACAAAAATGATAATTTGACAAATCAAGAAAATCCGTCAGAAGTTCCTAATGAAGTGCAGATTTTAATTAATGATAATTCAGATACTTACAATCACAATATTTCAGTTAGAATTACCGATGGTAAATGCGAAATAAATCCAGAAGAATTATCAAAGATAGCTATGAAACGAGCTCTAGAAGCAAGACAAATAGCTAAAAATCCAAAGATTAAGAAGGTTGGAGATTTGACCAACGGAGAAGGGTTATGCTAAATGCTGTTGAAATATCAAATCTCACAGTCAAATATCCAGAAGTAACAGCATTAGATGATGTAAGTTTTGTAATTGAACAAGGTGATTTTCTAGGAATTATTGGACCTAATGGTGCAGGCAAATCTACTCTTTTTGATTCAATGTTGGGTTTAAACACGACATATACTGGAACAATAAAATTTTTTGATCAGGATATTAAAAAATCAAAAACATACCACAAAGAAATTGGTTATGTTCCACAAAAACCTGAATTTGAAAATAACTTTCCTGCAACAGTTTCTGATGTTGTAAGAATGGGTTTGAGAAAAAAATCTGATGATAATAAAGTGGATGAAATTTTGCAACAATTAATGTTACATGAACTTCGTGATAGACGAATAGGTGCATTATCTGGAGGACAACTACAGCGTGTATTTATTGCAAAAGCATTGGTTCATGATCCCAAAATTTTGATTTTAGATGAACCTAACACAGGAGTTGATCAACAAAGCATAAATTTATTTTTTGGAATTTTAAAGGAATTAAATTCTAAACAAGGAATTACAATAATTTGGTCATCTCATGATTTGGATGCTGTTAACAAATTGGCAAACCATGTTGCATGCTTAAATCGAACACTATTTTTTCATGGTGAATCTGAAACATTCTTTTCTGATGATGACCTTGTTAAACAGTATTCTGAAGCATCAATGCAGGAACATATGCATCATCATTAATCATGTCTTTTGAAATTCTAACGTATGGATTTATGCATAGAGCAATACTTACTGGTGCCATAATAGCAATTTTATCTTCTGTTATCGGATTGTTTTTAGTTTTAAGACGTTATTCTTTATTTGGTGATGCACTTGCACATTCCTCATTTGGTGGAATCGCTCTGGGACTATTTGCTGGAGTATATCCGTTATGGACTGCTTATGGAGTATCAATAGCTAGTGCATTAATTATTACAAAAATTAAAACTAGATACAATATTTCTGGTGATGCCTCAATTGCTGTACTTTTATCCTCAGGTATAGCATCCGGGCTTGTAATTATTAGTTTTTCAGGTGGATTTACACTTGATATCTTTAGTTTTCTATTTGGTAGTATTCTTCTTGTTAGTGTAGATGATACCGTTGTAATTGCAGCATTAGCTGGAGCAATTTTAATGATAATTATGTTATTCTTCAGACAAATTCTATATTCCACCTTTAATGAAAAGCAAGCTAAAGTTAGTGGAATTCCAGTAGAAAAAATAAATTATTTACTTATAGTTTTGGCAGGACTAACTGTTGTTACATCAATTCAACTTGTTGGTGTATTGTTAATTTCAGCATTATTTGTAATTCCAAATGTTACAGCAATAATGTATGGTAGAAGTTTTAAACAAACTATGTTTATTTCTATGAGCTTTTCAGTATTTTCTGTTATAGCTGGAATTTTAATCTCATATGTATTTGATATTACTCCAGCTGGAACAATTGTAATATTCTCAATTGCAATGCTTGCTGTAACTATGGGAATAAAGTCTGCTGGATTATTATCTAAGAATTAATTAAAGAATTCAATCTTCGTTTATCGTAAATACTCTTTACAAAGAATAAGGCAGTTGCAATAATTCCTAATGCAATTAGTGGAGATGCAATTTCCGTATATTTCATTTCAATATTATTTTCAATATTGTCAATTGTTTTAACTTGTGAGAGATCTACTGGAAGTTCTATTGTATTAATTGTACCAATTTTATTTCCCTCTTGTTCAACAAACCATATTTTTCCATTTTTGTCTGATGTCACAAATTGAATAAAAGATCCTTCAGTTGGAATTGGAATTTCTTTCAAATCATTGTTATCTGGATCATAAACTCCAATGTTATCTACGACATGTTGTGCAAACCAAATATTTCCATATCTATCAAACGTCATTCCAAATGGAAGTGCTTCTTTATCTAATACTGAAATACTTTCAAAAGTCTCTAAAACTGGATTGAACTTTGTGATTGCTGTGCCTGTATGCTCAGCAATCCATACATCTCCATTTTTGTCAAATAGGAAGTATTCTGGACCCTCAAGAGGAATTTCTTTTGAATACTGAGTTAGCTTTCCTTCTTGTGGATCAATTTTTCCAAATTTACCTATACCTGTTGCAGTATACCAAATATTTCCATCACTATCTATGGACAATGCAAATGGCAATGAATCTTTTTCAGGCAATGATACATTTTGGAACACATCCTCATCTGGCATATACTTCATAATTTTATTTTTATTCACAATTGTAATCCAAATATTGTCATCAAAATCTGCTTGAATGAATATTGGTGTATTTGATACCGTTACTGGAGCCAGATTTGGAATTGTTTTTGTTGTAATTTCTTTTGTTGTTAAATCAATATATCCAATTTGATTTCCTGGAGTATCGGTAAACCATATTTTTCCAGAATTGTCCATAGTTAGAAATGTTGTAGATGAACCATCAAATGAATAAGAAGTAAATTCTTGTGTATCTAGTGAAAATTCCCACAATCTGGGTGCAGATGGATCACTTATCCAAATAGAATTTTTTCCATCATATAATGGATAAAGTGGCTTTGCATCTTCTGGAAATTCATATTCAACTACTTGAGTTTGAATATTTTCTAATCTTGGTTTAATTAACACATTTACTATTTTTGATTCATTTGCATTTTCAGTTCTTTGAGATTCAATCTCCATTTGCCATTCTCCAGAAAATCCAAACGTTAACTCACCTTGAAATTCAATTGGAATATCATTTTCTACATTAGTTACTTCCATTGGAATTTCAATTGGTGAAATATTTTTTGATGGATTTGCCATTTTTACTTTAAGTGCATTTGCATCGTATATTGGATTGTTATTAAAGTCTGAAACTTTAACTAAAATTGTATTTACTCCACTTGAAAACGGTGTAATTTGAATCTCAAATTTTGCATTATCTGTAAATTCAATGGTTTTAAATCCATAAATTATTTCTTGAGCACTAGCATCTTTGAATTCACCTTCTGGTAAAGTACCATTTGTTAATACAGCTACTACGCCTAATAGAATAACACCTAGTGCTGCATCAACTTTTAGTGATCTTTTTAATATTTTATGAACATTAATTTTTCCAGTATGGTAATTTTTTTCCGCCGTTTTTTGAACTCTGAATTGGAAAAATCCACCTAGCGCAACCATTACGCTTGCAATAGCAATTTTCAACATGATTAATTGACCATAAACTGATTCAGTGATTAGTCCCACATCACTCTCTAAGAACCACATTAGCAATGGACCTGTAATTATTACAATTCCAACTGAGATGATAAATGCAATTGAAAACCTTGGAATTAATGCCAGGCTCATTTTCTCTCTGTTTTCTTCTTTTAGATTTGATAATGAAGGTAATAATGTAAAAACAAAATAAAATATTCCGCCAATCCAAACTGCTGCAACTAAATTGTGAACATAATCCAGAATTAATGCTGGGGTTTCACCACTTGCTGCACCATGACCTATGAGACTAGAAGTTGAAATTAGTGCTAGCATGGCACCAAGCATTGGAATTTGAAATTTCTTTGTTACATTCATTTTTTTGTCTAATGCAAACCACATTCCAAGCAAAATTATTGTTATAATCATTCGAGCTAACCAAATAGTTCCAAAATAAGTTTGAATTACTTCTATTGGTGATGCTTCTAATCTAACACTTTGAACAGCAATCATTAGAATATTTGAAATAAAAACTAGCATTAGTCCTATTCCAGTAATTGACATGAATTTTTGATGATGTTTAATTTGCACTTGTTCTAATTCTTCTTTGATTGATTGTTTATTTTGAGTTCCCCAAATTATTAGTGATGCAATAACAACTCCTAAAACAATTGTTTGGCCTACAATTCCTGGAAATCTTGCACCAGCTTCTGGATAAAATATTAGTTCAATTGCATCTTGATTTTCTAATAATTTTGGATCAATGACAACATCTCCAACTGCAAACAAAAATGCACCAGGAACTAGATGGCCATCAACTTTTGATAATACTTTGGTTGTTACAGTGTATACTCCATCTTCTAAAGGACTAGTTGTAACGATTAATGATTTTTCATCTTCATAATAATTTGTATCCTTGTTATCAATTTGGTTTCCATTATTATCTAAAACCTTAATTGTACTAAATTCTAGTTCAACTGGTTCTGAAAAAAATACAATTACTTCTGAAACTCCAGTTGGTGCATTTGTTGATAAGTTGGGAATAGTTTCATCAGTGAATGGATGTGCAGAAACAAATGGAATTGTTGAAATCGATAATACTAGTAATACTATGAGAATTTTTTTCATTTACTAATCTAGGCTAATTTGATAATTTAAAGAATACATTCGAAATTTGTACAAATCAACGTAAAGATAATAATGGTTGCCAGGTAACTATAGTCGTGAAAGTAGTAATTTTTGGTCTTATTGCATTATTGATTTCTTTTGGAATGGTCACACAATCTTATGCTCATACTACTGTTGAAGTTGAAAACTACAAAATTGAAGCAGGATGGGGCATAGAACCACCTGTTGTAGGAGTTCGTAATTCTGTTGTTTTCAAAATTATAGAACCTGGAGAAAGAGAAGGCACCTATACGGGCATCACTAGTGCATTTCAAAATCTTGAGGCTAACATAATGTATGGTGGTGCAAGTAAGTCTATTGAAATTAATTCAGATCCAAAACCGGGATATTATTTTTCACCAATCATTCCAACTAAAACTGGTAGTTATCTTGTGGATTTACAAGGTGAAATACGTGGTGTTGTAGTTGATATACAAATTCCCGTTGAAGATGTAGAAAGTACAGCTATTCTTGATTTTCCTCCAAAAGCTAGTGAAGGTTCTGCAGATGTCTCTGCTTTGAAAAATGCAATTTCTTCACTTCAACAAGATGTTTCTAAATTAAAATCTGGTGAAACTACTACCACTTCTGATGGTGGTGCAGCATATGACTTTGCAATTTTTGGATTATCAATTGCAGCAGCAGCAATTATCTTAGCGATAATTGCTTTAATAAAAAGAAAATAGAAAAAGAGGAATTCCTAAAATCTTGGAACGACTCTAGATTTTGCAGTTACAGCTACAATGCTTATGATTGCTACAGCTAGTATCATCATTGCAATTGTTCCAAATTCTGGAACTACTTGTTTTGTTGCTACTTCACCGATAGGTCCTGTCATTTCATCGCCAGGCATTCCGTATCCGTTAAATGTTACTTTAACTTCTACTGGTGTATCATCTGATGTTGCTGCTGGTAATGGTGCTGTCATATGTTCTACAACTCCATCATGATCGTGTACATCGTTTTCTTCTAAAACAACTTCACCATTTTGAGTGGCTTCGATGTTATAGTTAATGTGACTTACATCTTCTCCAGACATTGTTGTGAAAGTTACGTCAATTGCTAACATTTCACCTGCGTCTGCAGTGTTTGATGAAATCTCAATCATTAATGGTTCGTCAGAATGAGACATTTCCATATCATGTCCACTATGATCCATTTCTTCATCACCGTGAGACATTTCTTTGTCATCACCATGATCACCATGATCATCACCGTGTTCATCTGCATGTTCTTCAGCTGCTACTTCTTGTACTATGATTTCTCCAACCATCCAAGTATGTAGCATACAATAGTATGGGTATGTACCTGCTTCAGTTGGACTCCATTCAAATGCATCTCCAGACATTAGTACACCTGTATCAAATGCACCATCTGGGGATGGAGTAAATCCATCAACAGTTCCTGATGTAAATGTGTGAACTCCTGTTGGGTCTGAATTTGTCATGGTTACAACACCACCGACATCAACTGTTGCAACACTTGGTGTGTAACAACCTGTTTCAACACAAGCTTGTGAGAATCCAGATTCTTCTACTGCACCAATTGCAACTTCGGCGTGGTCTGCAAAAGCAGCTGGTGCCATTGAGGCCATACCTGCTGCGATAGCAAATAGTACAAAGATTGAGCTTATTGCTTTAGTCTTCATTAATCCCATAGGAGTCTGTGATCCATAAAAATGTCACTAGATTTCTCAGAAATCATTCTAATTTTTTCTTAATTGAATGACTTTAACGATTCCAAATGCTGGAAGTCCGATGTACATTCCCAAATTCAATGCAATTACTGAGAGTCCAAGTCCGAGAACTTCGCTTTCAGTTTCTGCGCTTTCCATGATTGACAAAGTTGAGAGCATTGGTGTCAAGCCAGCCTTTACAATCTCTTTGAACACTGGGCTTTCACGTTCCAAGTCTGCAATTGTTGGACTAAAGGTATAGTACAACTCATTGAATCCAGACATAAATGCTGAACCAGATTCTGTGTTCATCAATTGGTTGTCACGAAGTTCTCTGAGTTGTTGAACTTGTGGTGCAAGTTCTGAGCCGTATGCTGCTGTTGCAATTAAGCAACCACCGCCTTCTTCATTAGACGGAGTTGTTGGTTGAGCAGCAGCTTCACCTACTAAGATATCAAAGGTTACAGATTCTTTTGGAATTGGAGTGAATAAAATTCCTTCAGCATCTATCTGAATATTGTATAATCCATCTTGTGGAAATTCAAATTTGAATCCATTAATGATTCCTTCAGATGTATGAACTAAATTTGGAGTTTGAAATAATGTTTTACCAGATTCTGTAATTGTAATTCTATAATCTATGTGAACTTGAGTTTTTTGTGTCATTGGGTTAATGAATTCTATTGGCAATTTTGTCAATTGACCAGTTTTAACATCATCATAAGATATTTTGACATCTAATGTTCCTTGATCTGTGGGTAGAGTCTGCGATTCAGCAAATGCTGGAATTGTAAAAAGTGGAATTAATAATAAAACTAGTAAAAATTTCATAATCCAAGTTTTATTCTAACAAATAAAAATTATACTCAAATTTTCTCTCAAAAAATTTGTCACGCATAGAAATTCTGTACCATCTTTAAATATGGAAATGGTAGAATTTTTCTATTGTTTAAGCAAATTGGCTTGTTAATCATTGTAATTGGAATTTTTACAATTCCTACAATTATTCCTGATGGATTTGCTCATGGATTGGGTGGAGATCAAGCTCCTGCAATTAGTTTTGGAGATATGGAAGTAACTGTTAGAACACAGTTAGATCCATCTGATATTACTGTTGGGGATATTGATTCAGCAAATATGCAAATACGTTTCTTTGACACATTAACTGACACAAATCTTGACAAAGTCACATACAGAGTGGAACTTTGGCAAAGTGGTGAACTTTTAGCTAGAAATCTCTTTTATGATAATGATGGAAGATTAGATGTAAAAATTAAACCAAAACTTGGTTGTGATTCTGATCCTATTGAAACATGTACAGTTTATGGAGGTTCAGAACATGTTAGTGCTCCTGGAGCATTATTTGTTCAAGGTGCAGAATGTACTAATGAAAATTTGGATATTTGTGCCCGACCGTCAATGACTGGTCCGATATTTGTTCAAGGTGGACTCTATAAAATTACTGTAGATATTGAAGCAGCGACAAGTCCAAGAATTGTTTTAGCTGAGAGATTAACTTATGAAACTTTTGTTAGTATTGCACAAGAACAAGATTTCTTTTTGAAAACAGCAGATGCTGAAGAGATACCTGTTGTTATCAAAACCTATTACGACGAAGTAGATAATTTTAGATTTGACACATCTGATAATTCAATTTCATTTGACATGCCTTTTGATTGGAGTCCAGACTATGTTGATTTAGTTCAAGTTGTACATGAAGAAATTCGTGTTCCAAAAACATTTGCTCCATATAGCGAAGGAAAACAATTCAAAGGATATGTTAACGGTGTTGAAATTGATCAAAGAGCATTACTAAATGATCCATACACTTCTGATGAAACTAGTATTGTCCATTTCTTAATTTCAAAAAATGAATTAGTAAAAATCAATGATGCATTAGGTTCAGATAATTATGATAATAAAAAAATGGACTTCAAATTAGTTCCACTAGATGAAATTGAAAGAAGTTCAACTGAATTTTATCTTGTAGATACTAAAAATTATGAAAAAACTCCTACAACAGTAAATATTTCATGGGATGGAAAATATGGTGCAAATCAAGATGTTCCTTTTGAATTTACTTTCTTTAATGATAACGAGGACCTCATTAAGGATGTAAGATATGCCTATGTTGCACTAGATGAGTTTGAAAACGAGATAGCTCGTTATGATGGTGATGATCCAGAAAATCCAGGTATATTATCAACTGAAGGAATTGACATCCAAAATATTTACATTCCAACTGATGGTCCGATTAGATTTGATATTCTAGTTTATGGAACTGGATTGAATTATGATCCTACGTATTCTGGTATTGGTTCTACTATAATTGAACTTGGTCCTGGATTCACACCAACAACATCTATTATAGAAACTCCAGAAATTTTAGAAACTCCAACAATTCCATCTTGGATTAAAAATAATGCAGGCTGGTGGGCAGATGGAACAATTGACGATCAATCCTTCATTCAAGGAATTCAATTCTTAGTTAAAGAAAATATTTTAAAAATTCCAGACACCACACAGGGAGCTAGTTCTGGAAATGATGTTCCATCATGGGTGAAAAATAATGCAGGCTGGTGGGCAGATGGAACAATTGATGATGATGCTTTCATTCAAGGAATTCAATTCTTAATCAAAGAAGGAATTTTGAGAGTTGAATAATAGATTTTTAAACAAAATTTGAGATAGATAAACATGAAAGACATCAATGATATCATGCCAAAAGTACCAAATATGAGATGGGGAGCTTTAATGAACAAACCTCCAACCAACAAAAAATTTGAGGAAATGAATAAAATTTTCCCAGATAATGGTAGATGGCATACAGTATTTGAGGAAAAAAATTCAATTACAATTGATGGAAAAGAAATTCTAAAGAAAGATCCAAACAAGTGGACATAGATTGAAAAATTTATTATTAATTTTATTTTTAATATTTTCTTCTGGTTTAATCATTAATTTTCATGATGCATATGGTCATGGTGTAGGGAGTGAAATATTTCCACCAGTGGAATTAAATGGTAAGCTTGTTAGTTTGGAAGTTTCATCTTCTACAAAAGATGATATACAAAGTGGTGATCAACAAATTTCAATCTCTTTAATTGATTTTGATTCTAAAATTACATTACGCGATGTAACCTTTTTGGTAAAATCAGAACGTGGTGAACAATTTCTTTTTGAAAAAGAATTCAAAGCTGACCATGGATTTCTAGTTTTTAATTTTGTGTCTGAAGATACTGATTCGATAATTGTTGAAGAAAAAGATAGTGGCGAAGATTTTTTTGGATCATTATTAGGTCTTCAAAGTAGACTAATTGACGTTAAAGGTCCAAAACTTAGTGAAGGTGGATTATACAAATTGGATATTAGCATACTTACGGCTGATGGATATTCTCAAAAACTAGAAACTCCTCTAATTTTTAATGCAGGAATTTCAATTGCACAAACTACTACTCATGATTTTATTGATCCAGATTTTGGAAATCAAAATATCCAAGTAGTCACATATTATGATGAAATTTCTAATTTTCAATATGACCCAAAATTAAAAAAAATTAGTTTTTCGATGCCTTTTGAATGGTCATTAAAAAATATTAATCAAACATCAGTTGTTCATGAAGAAATTATAATTCCAAAAGAATTTGGTGCATTACTTTTATCTGGATTTTCAATGTCTGTAAATGACATAAAGTTATCAGATGATATTGTAAATGTTGATGATTTTTTTACTGAAGGTCGTGTTGTTCATTTTATAATATATCAAAAAGAATTGGTAAACATTTTTGAAAACAGCTCAAATCTAAATGGAATGAATTTTGAAATTACGCCAGATCGTGATTATACTCATATTAGTTCAGTTACAGACAATGGACAGTTTAGAATTCTTGTTTCTTGGGAGCCTGAATATCTTGAATCCAATTCAAATGCTAAAATAATCTTTGACATAACTGATATTTTCTTGAAAAACAAACCTGTTTCTACAAATTATGAATTTTCTATCACACAAAATAATCAATTACTTTTTCAACAAAATGGAATTAGTACTGACTTAAAGACTGAACATAACGTTGTAGATTTTTTTATTCCTGAAAACATTTCTGGAATTGTAAATCTTAATTTTAAAAATTTAGATAATAATGAATTTGCACAAACTAGTATTCCTATTGCAATTCATGAAAAGAAAATTGTTAATTCTAATTTAATTCCTGATTGGGTTACAAATGATATCCAGTTGTGGTCTGAAGGAAAAATTAATGACAGTAAGTTAATAGACATTATTAATTATTTAATTGAAAATAAAATTATAATAATTAATAATAATTTGTTAGAAATTTCTGAAGTAGAAAAGATACCTTCTTGGATACAAATTATTGCAAGTTGGTGGATTGATGGTGAAATTGACAATGATTCTTTTTTTAAAATTCTTGAATTTTTGATTCAAAAACAAATTATCTCAATTTAGTTTTAATTTGTTCGAAGTTTGAACCAGTTGTGTTTAAATTTAGATAATTCAATAATGTGATCACTTTGTTTAAGCCTGAAAATATAATTGAAAGAAAATCTACCTTGTTTTCTGTTGTAGTTACTGGTGTAATTGCAATTTTGGCTTTACCAATAATTGTTCCTCACATATTACACGGATACCATTTAGCACACATCTTTTTGCATATAGGTGGAATTACACTTGCTGTGTTTATTTCCACACTTGCATTGGCTGCATATTTTAGATTAAGAACAAAACGCCTTATGCTTAGTGCAATTGCATTTTGTACTTTTATTGGCGCAGAATCTGTCTTACTTGTTGATAGTACATGGCCAACTTTGTATGATATTGGAATATTACCGTTAAATGAAGTAGGACACTTATTGACTTTTATTACATTAGGACTATTGGCATTAGGAGTCTTTAGAAATGATTGATAGATCTCAAAAATTACAGGAACTAATTGACGATAATCCTGGTATCCAATTCCGTGAAATTATGCGTTCATCTGGATTAAAAAATGGTGTTTTATCTCATTATCTAAAAAAACTTGAAGATGGTGGCCTCGTCAAAGTAATGCGTGGTCCAAGACAAGTTAGATTTTACTCTCCAAATATCACTGAAGAAGAATCAATTGTTATCAAAGCACTAAGAAAAGAAACTCCACGTGACTTGTTACTTGCTTTAATTAAAGAAGATGGATTAGAATTTACAGAATTAGTACAGGAAGTTAAAAAATCACCTTCAACAGTTTCACTTTATCTTTCACAAATTGTTGCTGATGAATTAGTTGAAATCAAAATGGTCGATTTGAAAAAAAGATATCATATTAAAGTAAGAGAGCTTGTAGACAAGTTAGTTGAAGAGCACAGACCAGGTTCACTTGAAAAATCTACATCTGGATTTGAAGATATCATCAACTCTTTCTAGAGTATTTCAACCACAAACTATCCTATTATTGGGTTTATTTTCCGTTCTTCTATTCATTCCTAGCTTGGCTTTTGCTGAAGTTTTTGTTCCATTACATGAATATCTTGGTTATTTTGATTCAAATGGAATCTATACAGTAGTCGGAAATGTAAAAAATGAAAATGACTTTGCATTAATTCCTACCATCACTGTTTCAGTAATTGATGATTCAAAAACAATCTCAAAAACAATAAAACATGTTCCGTTGGCTAGTGGAACCGAAATTCCATTTAAAATAAAATTTCCTGAAATTAAATCAAATACTCCAGTTCTTGTAAACCCTGAATTAACATTTGAAAAAACAATCAAAGATGCAATTCCAATTCAAGTTCTATATGATAAAACCCTAATCAAACATGATGATGGACATATTACTGGAAAAATTCAAAATACCGGGAATCAAACAATCTACTATCCAAAATTATTTGCTGTAGTTCATGGATATGACAGAGTTTTAGATATTGTCCAAAATATTGAGTTCATTGAAAAAATTGAACCGGGAGAAATTTTAGATTTTACAATGTATCCAGATCCTGCTATTACTGAAGATGTTTTTTACTATAGTTGCTTTGGACCAGTTGATATGAGTGTAGTTCCAATTTCCGTAGAGAAGAATGAAGGAAAATTTGATTTAAGATATGACTCACCTGGCACATTTTTTTATGATGCAAAATATAATGAACAAGGAACTAACTTAACAATCCGTAGTACAAACAGCTATCCTTTTCCAACATATGCTAATTTTGAATTTCCACCAATTTCTGGAAATGAAAAATTCTCCGTTACTATCGACGGTGAACCAATTAATTTTATCCAAAGTATGGATCAAATGGGATATTGGCATGTAGCATTTGATATGAAACCACAATCCCAAGGAATTTTGGAAATTTCTGGTTTTGATAAGGGATTGCCTCCTGATATGCCTTTAGTACCAATGTGGATAAAACAAAATGGAGATTGGTGGTCTACTGGTCAAATTATAGATTCAGAATTTCTTGAAGGAATAAAATTTTTAGTTGATACACAGGTAATTGAAATTTCAACATTAGAATCCTCTTCACAAAGTGATTGGAAAATTCCCACATGGACCAAAACTATTGTTGGTTGGTGGAATGAAGATCAAATTTCTGATGATGAATTCTTAATTATTATTAAAAATCTCATAGAAAGAGAAATAATTGTTGTATGATGATTTTATTATTTGAATAATGTTATTATACAATTTTTAATCAGTTAGATTAACTATGCTACTTCCAATAAGAGATGAAAATCCACATCCTCCTGGATTCAAACCTAAAGTAACTATTGGATTAATTATTGTAAATGTAATTGTATTTTTCTTAGAAGTAATTTACACAGGACAATTTTTTGATTTTACAAATCAAAATGCATTTGTAATGTTTTACAATTGGGGTGCAGTTCCAGGTTGTATCACAGGTGCATTTAGTGGAGTAGATATGGGCGGTACGATTCAAAGTTGTCCAGCTTTTCCTGAACTAACATTGTTAACATCTACATTCATGCACGGTGGTTTACTACATCTTGGTGGTAATTTACTATTTTTGTGGATCTTTGGAGATAATATTGAATTAAAATTTGGAAAAATAAAATTTTTAGGAATTTATTTGATGTGGGGAGTTGTTGCAGGTTTAGTTCATATTTTCGGTGATGTTTCAAGTGCAACACCTGCAGTTGGTGCATCTGGAGCAATTTCTGGTGTTTTAGGTGCATACTTGATAATTTTCCCTAAAACTAGAATTCAGACATTTTTGATGCTGGGATTTTTCTGGAGAATGATGCATATTCAGGCACGTTGGTTTTTGCCATTTTGGTTAGTATTTCAAAATCTACTTCCGTTCTTTATTGGAGGATTTGGTGTAGCTGGTGGAGGAGTAGCTTATCTTGCTCACATTGGTGGCTTTGCAATTGGACTAGCTACGGGATATTTGTACAAAAAGACACATAATTCGGATTTCACATATGGAACAAGATATGGGTATGGATCGGACTTTCGCTAACTGTTGAAAGATTAAATTCTGCAATGAATTAAAAATTTTCATGCCGTTGATAACCGTATCAATGTATCCTGGTAGAACTCAGGAACAAAAGGATGAATATGCAAAAGCAATCACAAAATCTGCTGTAGAAATTCTAAAAACAAAAGAAAGTCACGTTATTGTTGTTTTTGAGGATAATCCTAAAGAAAATTGGTTTTTGGCTGGAAACCAACTTTAATTTTCTTTTTTTTAGCTCATGCGAGAAATATACCATAGCTCATCTTAGAGATGTACCAGATCCTATATTAAAAAAAATCGTGATCAAAAAATTACAATGGGATTCCTTAAAGCTAAATATTGTGTACCTTTCTTTATGCTAGTTTTATTGACTTCCGGTGTTCCACTTAATGCAAATAATGATGGAGATATTTTACCAACCGCAGATGCTGCAGTTAAAGCACCAAACAATGGGAATAAAATTTTCTTTTGTGAAAATAACCCAATTAAAAAAACAGAATATAACAAACCACACATGAAACCTCAAGATTATATGTCAAAATGTAAAGAAAGAACAGATGGATATTCATGGGGAAGTCGAATCTATGTGTTACTTTGGGCACCTGGATTTAATACTGATCCCCATAAACTTGATGAATTAGGAACTGATTCTACTGGTAGTCAAGGTCTAATCACAGTTAATTCTAGAGATGGTTCAGCACGTTCAGATTCATCAAGTAAATGTAATCCATTTATTGAAACAGGAAAAGATCATGGACTCTTTTATGGTTCAATCAAACTTCGTGGATTTTCTACAACAGTTAATGATGATGGTGTAAGGATGTATGGTGGTGATAGATGTGAGGGTAATGCTTGGCAAGCACAAGGTACACTTGATGATGGTGTTCTAGGAGTTGAATCAGGACAAGACGGTGGAATTACAATGAACTTTGAATATGCTGAAAATAAAGTGATGTCTAAATCTGCAACACATACTTGGAGAATTGCCGACTTTAATTTTGATAAAGAAGAATATACAATGGATGATACTGCAACAGTTACTATTAGAGATTTAGATGGTTTACGTTATCCATTTGATAAGAGAACTGGATATCAAATGCATATTTGGTCTGATACAGATAAAGGTGGAGTAGAAGTTAATGCATATTGGAAACCAAACTTTAGAGGAACACCTCAAATGCATGGTGATTATCCTGTAAAAGTTACATTCATAGATCCTGATAGACGTGAATCAACTGTTAGAGAATTATATTATTCGAGTGG
>Ga0207992_1000756_pt1 | contig 15730 bp, 26 predicted proteins | sample ETN02SmetaG_FD_185788 | JGI IMG/M metagenome (GOLD analysis project Ga0207992, IMG submission 185788) | Marine microbial and viral communities from oxygen minimum zone, Eastern Pacific Ocean - ETNP2014F10-02SV255 (SPAdes) (version 2) | ecosystem: Environmental > Aquatic > Marine > Oceanic ...
TGCCGGTGGCGGCGGCGGCGGTGGTGGAGGTGGTGGCTTGCCTGGTACTCAGAACAATCCTGCCAACAATGCCCGTGAGATTAGAGACTCTGGTCAATCTACTGAAGGTCCATACTATATCAACCTGCCTACTGTGGGTGTAACACAAATATATTGTGCTCCACAATCTTCTTTCAATGGTGGTGGTTGGATGCTCGCATGGAAGTGTACACGAGGTAGCAGATTTCCTTGGGGATCTAGTTACTGGACATCTACGAATACGTTGAGCACCAGTGATATGACTCGGAATGATTCCGATGCAAAGTATCAGACTTATAATTATTTCACAGCACAAGATTGTATGGCAATCTTTCCTGATCTAAATACTGGCGGTCAGGCATCTGGTTATGGTAATGGTTGGAGTTGGTATCAATCAAATATTAATATGACAATGCTTGCCAGGTTGCAATCACAGAGTCAGATTAGTGGCAACCCTCGTGGTCAGAATATGTGGCAAGGATCTGGATTCTCATCACAAGGTGGTCATCAGTGGTATGGTTTCTACTATACATTTGGTGGACACTCTAGTAATACTAGATGGGGATTTGGTTGGAATAATGAAGGTGGTCCTGGATCTAATGATGTTATATCTGGTATAGGATTACAACGTAGTGGTACCTCAGCAGGTGACCACATATACTGTTGTCAGAATCATACTGGTGTTAACCGATCAATTAGAGCGGAGATCTGGGTACGATGACATATAAAAACTACGTTGTTAATGCAAAGAAGTGGATCGGCACCCAAGCAGGCACTCATATATCTCAACATGCTATGAAAATGGCAGATGAAATGTATGAAGTTGAGATGGGTAGACAAACTATTGATGAGTTTGCGGCAAATGTACCTGAGTTGGATGACGCTCCAACCCTAAATTATATTAGGGAAAATATCATTCACTATTATCCCGACTAAATACAAGAGGCAGGAATTAAATCAGCATGACACAGCTAAATGTAAACGCTATTAAGGACTTAGGTGGGATCGGTGGATTCACCTTGTCTAGTGGTGGTTTGACCGCTAACGGCACATTAACCGTTACCAACCTCGTTGTAGAGGGGACTATCGCTGGATCGTCTAACTATATTATTCCTAACCCTTCTTCATATCAGGGTAAGTTTCTGAAAACTGATGGATCATCACTTAGTTGGGGTGACTTAAGTAGTGCTGCTGGTGTAAGATCCATGCAAGTGTGGACTTCTAATGGTACTTGGAGCAGACCATCTGGTGTAAAAACTATCATGGTTACTGTGACAGGTGCAGGTGGTGGAGGTAGCGGACACTGTGAATCTGGTGGTGCTGGTGGCACTTCACAGAGACAAGTTGACGTGACCAATGTATCATCAGTTTCAGTTAGTATTGGTAACCCTGGTGGTGGTACAAACTACGCTGGTTGTGGTGGCAACGGCAACACTTCATCATTTGGTGGTTATTGTAGTGCAGGTGGGGGACGCGGTGCAAACTGTAGTCAACAGCACGCAGGTGGATACGGTGGTAACGGAAGTGGCGGATCCCTTAACATCTACGGTGGTGGAGGTAACGGACACGGATCCCACCACTCATATGGTAACCACACAGCAGGAGTAAGTTACTTCGGTGGATCTCAACCATCATCACATGGTCAATCAAACTATTCTCATAGACACCAATCTCACGCCGCGTGGGGTGCTGGGGGCAATGGATCTCAGCACGGCAACCGAGGTGCTAGAGGTCGTGAAGGTGTGGTCGTAGTCCACGAATTCTACGGATAAATACTAAAAAAGAGACTATTATGTCACAGATTAGAGTATCATCTATTAAAGATCTTTCTGATTCCTCTGGGTTTCTCCTTTCTACAGGTAAAATTCATGCTATCGGAACGTTGACGGTCTCTAACATCGTCATTAACGGTAAGATCACAGGTAATAGTGATTATATCATCCCTAACATGTCTGGTAACGAAAACAAGTATCTGAGAGCAGGTGCATCTGGTCTCGAATGGGCAGGTGCTGGGGGTGGATCTGGTATTAGATCTATGCAAGTGTGGACATCTAATGGTACTTGGAGTAGACCTGCTAACTGTAAATCTATCATCGTAACTGTTACTGGAGCAGGTGGTGGTGGATCTGGACACTGTGAATCAGCAGGTGCTGGTGGCACATCAGAGCGTGTGCTTGATGTGACTAATGTCTCATCAGTTTCTGTTACTATCGGTAACCCTGGTGGTGGCACAAACTACGCTGGTTGTGGTGGTAACGGTAACACTTCATCATTTGGTAGTTATTGCTCTGCATCTGGTGGATACGGTGCTAACTGTCGTCAACAGCACGCAGGTGGCATTGGTGGTAACGGGTCAGGCGGCACCCTGAATGTATACGGTGGCGGTGGCAATGGTCATGGATCACACCATAGTTATGGTAACCATTCCTCTGGTAGATCATATTATGGTGGTGGACAACCATCATCTCATGGTCAATCAAACTATTCCCACAGACACCAATCTCATGCTGCATGGGGTGCTGGTGGCAATGGATCTCAGCACGGCAACCGAGGTGCTAGAGGTCGTGAAGGTGTAGTTGTAGTTCAAGAATTCTTCGGATAAATACTAAGTCAGGCATTACGAAATGAGCGTCTTAAAAGTTACTACAGTACGAGATCCTTCTGGTGTTGGAGGTTTTACCCTCAACAGTGGATCTATCACTGCGAACGGTGAATTAAAGGTCACAAATCTTAATATCAACGGCAGCATTTCGGGGTCGTCTACTTATGTGATCCCGTCTGTTTCTGGACAAGGTGGTTCTTATCTATCTAATAACGGATCTTCTCTGAATTGGGCAGGAGTTTCTGCCACAGGTGGATTCAGGTCCATGCAAGTATGGACATCTAATGGCACTTGGAATAGACCGAGTGGTGTTGCATCAATTAAAGTAACTGTTACTGGAGCAGGTGGTGGTGGATCTGGACACTGTGAATCAGCAGGTGCTGGCGGCACAGCACAAAGAGTTATTGATGTAACTAATACATCAAGTGTTACAGTTACTGTTGGCAATCCTGGCGGTGGTACTAACTACTCTGGATGTGGTGGTAATGGTAACTCATCAAGTTTTGGATCATACTGCTCAGCAGGTGGTGGTACTGGTGCTAACTGCCGTCAAGGTAGAGCAGGAGGTGTTGGTGGTAACGGATCAGGTGGTAACCTGAATGTATATGGTGGAGGTGGTAACGGTCACGGATCGCACCACAGTTATGGCAACCACGCTGGTGGATCTTCCTATATGGGTGGATCTCAACCATCATCACATAACCAGAATAACTATTCCCACAGACACCAATCCCACGCCGCATGGGGTGCTGGTGGCAATGGATCTAAGCACGGCAACCGAGGTGCTAGAGGTCGCGAAGGTGTGGTCGTAGTCCACGAATACTACAGTTGATAAATAACAACGAAGGAGTTTTAATCTATCATGGCTAAATGGGCAATCTGTAGCGCAACAACAGGTCAATTAACCGACATCTGCGATGAAGAAGATAAGTTTGAGATCTATGAAGGTCTTGACGCTAGTATGAAGTGGGTGCCAGTCCCCGATGACTGCACTTATGAGCATAGTATGATCAACGGGGTTGCAGTCCACAGAGAGGATACTGAAGATCTTAAAGAAATTGCAACGGTAACTCGCGTGCTAGCATACGGTTCAATTGGTGAGCAATTAGACATGCAATATGCAGATGCTGCTGATAGTGGCACACGTTGGAAGGATCATATTGCTAATGTAAAAGCAACTACAACTTCACCTAACACTATTGACGAATTTGTGCCTAATCCTAAGCATACGCAACTTGAAGGACGTAACGCATGGGATGAATGGGTTGACAATTGGTCGCCCCCAGTATAGACTAACAAAACAACTACATAGAGCAGAAACCTGCTCTTTTTTTATGCGTGTAGAGTCTATAGTTATTGTTGGTGGTGGTAGTAGTGGTTGGATGGCAGCAGCAATGCTATCTAAAACATTCCCCAACATGCAGATTGGTTTAATTGAGGGTGAGCAGGGAACAATTGGTGTTGGTGAGTCTACCCTCGGACATTTTAATCGATTCCTGAGACGTATGGGATTGAAAGATAAGGATTGGATGCCATTTTGTAACGCAACTTACAAGACATCGATTGCCTTTAAGAATTTCAGACATGGTAAGGGAGAGAGATTCCAATATCCATTCGGAGAGTTTGATCTATTTGACTACAAAGATACACTGCAAAGATACTTTGAGTTGGGTTGTAAGTATGGTGTAGATAAGTATCCACCTGATAAGTTTGCAAACTTCGCTAACAGTCAAACATACCTAGCAGATCAGTGTAAGATCACTAAAGATCCTATCCCTGAGTGTACCTATAACTTTGACGTTGATACTGCATATCATTTTGATGCAGGATTGTTTGGTAGTTATTTGAGAGATCATCACTGTATCCCTAATGGTGTATTGCATCTCAAGGGAGAGATTGAGAAGGTGGTGAAGAATCCTGATGGTAGTATTGACTCACTGGTTACTACACAGGATGGACTAATCAAAGCAGATTTGTATATTGACTGCACAGGTTTTAATTCACTGTTACTTGAGCAACACATGGGTAGTGAGTTTATGTCATTTAAGGATAAACTATTCAATGATACAGCACTAGCAACACAGATTCCATACTCTGATCGTGAGAATCAGATGGAAACATATACTGACTGTGTTGCAATGAATGCAGGATGGGTGTGGAATATCCCACTATGGAATCGTGTTGGCACAGGATATGTTTACTCATCAGATTATATCAATGAGTGTGATGCAGAGGTAGAGTTTAGGAAGTATCTTAGTGAGCGATATACGCCCGAAATTGCCCAAGAATGCCAGTTAAGAAAGATAGATATCAGACATGGTAAACGTGAGAAAGCATGGGTTAAGAATGTCATAGGTATTGGATTGTCATATGCATTCTTAGAACCTCTAGAATCTACTGGGTTGATGACAACTCATGAGAATATCCTGCTGCTATGTGATACGTTGCAGCGTCGTCAGGGTTTCTATGCTAGGTTTGATCAGGACTCATTCAATTACAACTGTGATAATATGATTGAGTCAATGAAGAATTTCATTGCCATTCACTATGCTCTCAGTCAACGTGATGATAACAAATACTGGAGAGACTGCACTAACATTGACTTCGACATTAATCCACTGTGGGAACAATCGACCAGAGCTGCACATGGTAACGTGGTGACAATGCTTGACAATTTAGAGGATGCATTTAATAAGCTAGAGCAGCATAGTGGATCCATCTACATTGCTGCTGGTCAGGGTTATCGTCCTTTCTCTGAAGCAATGTTTGAGGAGAGGATGACAGCAGACAAGTATCCTGACCAATGGTCAGAGATCCTTGAAGAGATTCATACTAAATATCAACAAGACAGTAAAACGATGATGGAGTGGGTTGACAAACTTCCATCACACTATAATTATCTGAGGGATAACATTTATGATCTTCAATAAGAAGAAACCGTGGGTTAGATTCTATTCCATTGATCCTGGAGTTGCAGAGTTGCAACCATGGATGCCTGCAAAGAACTTAAAGCGCAAATGGAGGACAGCAGCATTAAAGAATAGTGCTAGTAAAGAGAAACGCTGCCCATATATCAGGGTAACTAAACTTTGGGAGAGGATGTCTGCAGAATTGAGGGGAGATGATAGCATCCCTGAGTTATACGAACATGCCGCAACTTGCCCAGCATTGACAGAGGTTATGGACTCAGGTTATGTGTTAAAATGTCCTGCTGATATTCTGATCAAGACTGATGGCACTGGTGTAAACTTTGAGTGGATCTCACAAATGAGATTCTGCACAAAAGTAGGTAATCCAGGTAATCCAGGTAAATATGTGTCAGCACATATACCTGAGCAAAGTGAGGGTATGCGTCACCTAGTTGATCAGAATAAAGATGTACTTGACTGGACAATTAAACTAGAATTGCCATGGAGAGTGCAAGCACATCCTGATCTGGTGTTTATTCAAATGCCTATTCCTTACTGGGAAGAGGATAGATTTACACCACCCACAGGTGTAGTTGATCCATCGTATTCATACGAGATTAACTTACAACTTTTCTGGCATAAAGTTGAGGAGGGTGAGTATCTAATTAAAGCAGGCACTCCACTCTGCCAATGGGTGCCAGTGAATAGAAGTTACCTGAGTAATAATAACATTGATTTTTATTGTGAGACTGCCAATGAGGCAGACTTTGAAAACAATGAAATCATGGAGTATCAACGCCATAAACATTTTATGGAGATGGAAACTCTTAAGGATCGCATTATGTCACATAGGGTAATCCTTGCCCTAAATAAAAACATCAAGAGGTTTATGTAACTATGGCAAAAGAAGAATCGCAGATTGTTGTCCCACAACAGGATGTGCTTGAAGTGGATCTTGCAACAACGGCAGGAGTTGCTACTGAAGAAGAAAAACGTGCGTTGAGTGGTGAGATCGAAGGACTTATCACGTTTGATCAACTCGTTATGAATTTTCTCCAACAGTATGATGATATTAAATCAGAGTATCTCAAACTTCAAGAAGCACTTGACAACATGCATTATACTTCTACGATCACAAAGATCTCTCTAGAAGAATTGCAAATCAAGAGAGATTTGATGAATAAACTCTCTGGTGCTGTTGAAGCAATGTCTCTGTATAAGAAACACGTTGATCCAACAGTTACTGAGCGTGAGTTTACTTTTTTAGATGATATTGTTGATGTTAAGGAGGAACCCGCAACTGAATGAAAACTGAATTGATATTTCCAACACCAATTTGGAAGTTTGATAATGTAGGCATAGATAGAAAATCACTGAGTGATTTTGTATATCATGTAAAGGATGAAGATCCTGTAGGTAGACAGGCATCTAATGGAGGTGGATGGCAATCACATGACTTCACTGATCCAGTTATCGATGGCAATCCATTAAGATATATTAGAGATGCCATCATGGAGCGAGCATACGCTGCTGCTGATGAATTCGGATTCAATGACTACACGTTGAAGATAATCAACATGTGGATAAATATCAACAACAAAGGAGACTTTAACCATCTTCACACTCACCCTGGTGGTGTGTTAGCGGGTGCATATTATCTAAAACTACCTAACTGTTGTTATGGTCATCTCTCATTCATTCGTGATCTTAATTATACTCAGATGAAAGAATACTGGGGTGAGGGTGACAACGTATATCGGTGGGAGCATATGAATGAGACAGAGCATGATGTATTCCCAGAAGAAGATCAACTTGTAATCTTTCCATCATGGTTACAACATTCCGTCGGCAAATCTGCTGGTGATGGTGATAGAATCTCTATCTCATTTAATATAACTGCATTTTCTAATCATTATCATGAAATATATCCAAGTAAATGATCTACTAACACCTAGTTACCTTCAGAGGTTATATAAGTTGACATCAGGGATGAATGGATTCCCATGGTTTTTTCTATCTGAGGATATTAGTTACACACCTACAACTGCACAGTTTGGTGATGTGTCCCTAGGTGATATTCCAGAGGAGCAAAAGACTCTGGGATTTACTCATGTACTATTAGATCAGGAAGGCGTAGAGAGTCCATATCTGCCTATGTTTGAACCACTACTAGATAGTGTGCGTGATGCATTACCTTATCCTGTGGAATTCTTTCGTGTTAGGTTGGCATTACAACTAGCAAACGGCAAAGATTCACATAACGGACCACATACTGATCATGAGAGTGATCATTATGGTGCATTGGTTTACTTACATGACAGTAGTGGTGACACTGTATTCTTTCATGAGTATGATGATCCAATGTATGGTGATATTGATCAACGTTGGGAGAAAGCAAGAACACAGTCATATAATGAGTGTTTTAGAGTAACACCGAAAGCAAATAACTTATTTGTATTTGATGGTCATCAATTCCACTCATCATCTAACCCAACAACTAATGGATTCAGGGTTATATTAAATCTTAATTTTCGTTGTGAGCATGATTTATTCGATTTTACTAAGTCTTAATAAAGACTGGAGCACGGACGATGCTCCACAATACTGGCAGGGTGTTATTGATGACCCTAGTCTTTTTGCTACCTACAAAGATCTAGAGTATTGTCTTAATAATCCACAATTCTTTGATATACAATTTATTGATAGAATATCCGGCACTTACGTACAACTACCTGAGTTTGAGAGGTGTTGGTCACGTCCACATGTGGAGCAGAAAGATCTAGTTGATTGCTGGAATCATGGTCACAATCTTGTCATCAATAACTTTGATCAGATTGATAGTAAACGCCAGGAGATTTGTCAGAATGTTGAAGAAACATTCCCACAGATTAGAGCATCGATGCACATATATGCTGGCGCGAGAGATTGTAAGTCATTCAAGATTCATGAGGATCATGCTAACAACTTCATCTTACAAGTTGATGGAGAGACACACTGGCGTGTGTATAACAACAGAGCATCTAACCTTGTCAAGGAATTACCTGATTGGAATCTACAACATGAGGATCTAGATTGTAGGATTGATGTTATACTAAAACCAGGGGATTTGTTATACATCCCTGCTAGATGTTATCATCATGCACAACCAGAGAGTAAACGATTAAGTGTTAGCATCCCCATGCAACATGGATACCCTCACCTTAAACCACGCGACAGGAGATTGTATGAAATCCTATAATCCATTTCCTATCATTCATCGCTGTAAGTATGATTTTGGGTTTGAAGATTCAAAACTACAAGCAAGAACTATGGGTCATTTGGTAGCAGCAAAGTCTGCAATCGATGAGAATAATTATGACACACATGAGAAGGGTGGAGGTACAACAAGTGTTGTAATCACTAAGATCAACCCACCTCATGTATGGGAGGAGTTGGAAGATTTTATGCCATGGTTTTATGATCGTGTTAATAGGATCTGGGACCTATGGCATCTCACTCCAATGAATAAAATGCTATCAGAATCATGGATTAATGTGCATCCTAAGGGTGCATGGACTGATGAGCATCATCACCAAAACGTCACAGTTGCCTGTGCTGCTTATCTATCAGTGCCTGAGGGTAGTGGTAGATTTATGGTGAAGAATCCATATTGTCAGTATAAACTAGGAGAACCACTAGATTATAATTATTATTCTGAAGGTATGGACTGGGAGTATATCGATGTGCAGACTAATGATGTGTTATTCTTTCCAGGATGGTTGACACATAAGACTGAGGTTAATCACACAAACAACGATAGATATGTTATGGCACTAAATGTAATGGGTAACTATGTCAATAATTAAAGTATTTGATACTAACTTAGTAGATGAGGAGTTATTTGGTCAAGTAGTACATCTCCCCTACTACTATACTAGAGTTGACGTGCCACCCACAGAATCACAACCTGAATTAGATTTAGCAGGGATGTATTGGACACATCAATTTTATAATTATTGTCCTATTGATGACCCTAAAGAGTATGACTCACCAGGATTGCATGGTAGTGATAATCCATTGTGGAAAGATGTGTTGACATATCTTGAAGCAAAGATCCCTAATATGCCACCACGCGATGAATGTTATTCAGCATATATCAACGTGCTTAAGTATAATGACAATCCTGGTATGCATTGCGATGCACCATATCATGTAGCAGACAATAGGACTGTAGTAGTATATCTTAATGCAGAGTGGCATCATTCTTGGGGTGGTGAAACTATATTTTACGATCATAAATTAGAACCACGAAGTGTTGTGTTACCTAAACCTGGGCGTGTTGTTATGTTTGATGGGCGTCTTCCTCACACTGGTAGACCACCAACGCCCAAGTTTATGTTTAATAGATATATCTTGGTATATAAGTACATGGGTAAAGCAACAAGGCATAAACTATTTGTTGATCATGAGATAAATAATATGCCTCCCGTTGAAGATCAAGGTATCGCTGGATTAAATGTTGAAACTGTGAAAGACATTTGGAAATCTATGGACAACCGATCATAATACGCTAAGATATTCATGTTGGAGTATCATTATGCAAAATAAGTCTGCCACCCTAACTAATCAAGAAAAGGCACTGTTGAAATACGCTCTCTTCTTATATCAGAAGGATGTGCATGAAAAATACGGAAGTATGACAACCTTACAAAATGATTCAATTAAACACATTGTTGACGCCCTACATTTATAATGGAAATTCTACCTCTCTTCTCACAACCAGTTTATGTTGACGTTGTTAATCTAGACTCTGATGTATTGAAGATGGCAGAAAAGACACCCATGCAAGATATGTTACTAGACAGTGCATATAAGAAGAATGGGTTAATGTCAGAAGACACACAATGGTTATCTAATCACTTAGATGTCAAAGATATTGTTGATACTCACATGGACATATATGTGCATGAAGCATTAGCAATCAGTCGTAAACACAGATTACAACATCAATCATCATGGATTAATTATCATGGTATTGGTGACAGTGCCGCTGAGCATACTCATGTTAATAGTATGTTTAGCGGTTGTTTGTATATTAAGGTACCACCCAACTGTGGCGAGTTTCGCCTAAGGATGCCTAGCATGTTTCCGACTTACTTGACAAGCACGGTGGCACCTGATATTATGGAGTGCAACTACTTAAATCAACGGGAGTTTCCAATCGAACCATGTGAAGGGACTATTATTATCTTCCCATCACATTTGCCTCATTATGTGTCACCTAGTGACACTGAAGAAGATCGTTACACATGTGCCTTTAATTATTTTCTTAAAGGTCCATTTGGTTATCAAGACACTGCATTAACCTTATGACTATCCCACTCTTTATCTCTGAATCTGTGCCAAAAGAAATAGGTAACATTTTAAAGTCTCTCGAACCGGGGATGACTGCTCGATACAAAGGTGAGACGGGTACTATTGAATTCGTTGACGATTCTTATATCACGTTGTGTGTTAGTATGAAACCTAACAACGATCCTAATTCAAGAAAGCAATTTACTAAATGTTGCATATGCATATATCCTCATCAGTGGGATGATTTAGAGATTGAAGATTCTCACTTTTATGATCACAAAGCATTCAGGGGAAAGACTAACGATCATCCAGGGAACGACATGCTCCCCCCTATCAACGAGCGATAGTGTGCCAGTTGGCACATTGTCCACTATTTTACCACTACATGCAAATTTGGGTTATATTAGAGAGGTGGAAGGGAGCGTGATAAACTGCTCCCCGCCTCTCACTAATTTTTTTATCATGGACAAAACTATTTCTTTTGAGCGTTGTGTTGAGATCATCAATGATGAGATCTATGTAGAAGTACAAACAACTATTGATGACTATCGCACCTCACTTCGCCGCCCTAAAGCACTCCGCAGCGGAGATATTACATTTGAAGTATATCTCAAGTCTTTTGAGACTGATAAGAAGCAGAAGACACAAACCGTCACTAAGTATCTACAATACTGGTTTGCTGAGTCTCTCTCCATTATCATTGAGCGTCACAATCTTCCCATCACTGATGGATGTGGTGCTGGTCAGGATTACACCTACGTTGGTAACTCTTACCAAGGCAATTTGATCACAGAATCACTTCCAATTGAATTTAAGTCTGCTGGTGGTAAGGATGGATCTAGCGCATGTCTTGGCAACTTGGGTGTCAACGTCAAATGTGAGTTGACTCTCATCTGCCGTTACAAAATGGAAGGTAATCGTATCACTGAGCGCCAAACTCTCACCATTGAGAATAGTGCTGCCAAGTGGAAAGCATACAACAAAGCAAAGTTTGATCCTAAGACTGGTGAGTCTAAGTCCTCTAACTTCAGTGGATTGAAGTGTAAGAGTGATACTGATTTAAACGACATTGTGTGCTATAGTGGTCGTGCTAAGAAGAATTCCACTTGGGTCAAATTCATTAAAGAAACAATCAATGCTTGATATTAACACCACACACTTCATGAATTGCATCGATGGGATGCAACAAATGGATGAGGAGAGTGTTGACCTAGTTGTCACCTCTCCTCCCTATGATGACCTGCGGACATACAACGACAGCAGTCAATGGGATCACAATGTATTCATGCAGGTGGCAGATAACCTCACCCGTGTATTAAAGACGGGTGGAGTTATTATGTGGAATGTCAACGATGCCACAATCAAGGGATCAGAAACTGGATCTAGTTTCCGTCAATGTTTATACTTTATGGATCAATGTGGTCTCAAACTACATGATACTATGATATATGAAAAGACAGGCACTGCTTTCGCATCTGGTCCTAAGAGTGTAAGATATACTCAGATCTTTGAGTATTGTTTTATACTCTCCAAGGGCAAACCTAAGACGATCAACCTTATTCAAGACAAGAAGAATGTATGGGCAGGGTATACGAGTTTCGGCAATGCTAAGACTCGTAAGAAGGATGGCAGCATGAATGACCCAGGCAAAAAGTCTAAAGTTATTCGTGAGTATGGTGTCAGGACTAACATTTGGAAGATCAAAAACTCAGGAGGTTTCGGACAATCATCCAAGGCAAGTTACAAACACCCTGCAACTATGCCTGAAGAGTTAGCACGGGGTCACATTCTTACATGGTCTGATGTTAATGACCTGATTCTTGATCCTTTTATGGGAGCAGGTACCACTGCCCAAGTCTGCCTAGAAAAGAATCGCAATTTTATTGGTTTTGAGATTGATGAAACATATCATCAAATGTGCGTTGATCGTGTGCTACCATGGACAGACAATGTGCTTACTCGTTTATCATGATGCTACCTGAGAGTTTCACACACACCCCACCAAAAGGTTATTCTTATGAGGTTAAACAACATAAGCAGAGTGTCTTATCTATTTGGATTTGCGATCATTCTGAATACGTTTACAACAGTGGTGCTATTAATAAATGTATTTGGGGGTTCTACAACACCCGAAAGCACACCTATTTTGCTCCAATCGATTCAAAAAGACCAGGCAAAGTAGTCAAATTTGCCAACACTCGCCCGTATACGTCAATGCAACTCGATCTAGGTCCACTTGCAGCAATTCTATGTTAAGAGGTAAGTGCAAAGTCACGCCCAAAAGTGACAAGGCAAAGACCATCTTTGCTAACAATCTAAACTCTAAATCATTAGTATATATTGAGCACAAACGTGCAGATCGCTGGTTTTTCAGTGCTATTGACAACGTTGACTTTTGGTTTTGGGTAAACTATCCAAACGACATTAATTGGGACTATCATGAAATTAACACAATTGAGGTAATCGATGCAAAACAACAATAACCCTGAGGATTTTAATACTGTTGATGGTCTCTCTATTGTTGAGAATCCTGATGGCACATTCAAAGTAGAATGGGATGAAAATGATCCACGCTATGGTATGTTTAAGGGATTAACTGAGGATCAGATTAACACAATGATCACCAAAGGATTGCACGAGATTATTAACAGGGAGGAAGATGATGAAGGATGGTAGAGCAGAAGGTGAGAAAGTTGCCAAGGCAATTGAGCAACTTAAAGAACTCATGGCACGTTATTCTGATGTAACATTGGATGGTGAATCACTGGAAGATAGTATCAGTGAGCGTGTAAATAAGTGTAAGGAATTAAACGAACTATTGGATTCAGCATATGATGCATCCCAAGGAAAAGATAACAGTAATTGATGACTACTTTCCATCATGGATGGTGGAGCAAGTATCAAGAGATCTGGAGTTTATGCCTGTTAGGTATAACAACTCACCATACGCAAATTTTGACAAGGCACGATTTTTCGGGGCGATGTTAGTGGAGGATGATCAATTTATTGACATCTCACCATGGTGGTTTATTGAGTATTTTAATCACTGCATTTGGAATGATTTGTGTAAAGAATGGACTGTAGGTCATTGTCATCGTGTGCTCTTAAATGGTCAGATTCCAGGTCAATCTGGGTGTGATCATACTGATACTGATAGTGATAATTATCTCAGTGTAATTTACATGGGACATGGTACCAGTGGCAATAGTGTGTTTAAAGATAAGACTGTAGAATGGAAATTAGGTCGCTTAGTTATATTCAACTCAAGCGTGATGCATCGCGGCGAGGCACCTGCAAGCGGTTATCGTGTGAGTCTGGGAGCAGTCTATCCTACTATGCCAATTGACGAACTGGTATCAATTGATGCATTTAGGGCACCCTAACCCATTATAATAGATTCATAAGCATAAAACCAATGAAATTAGATAGTAAAGCAAGGATTGTAGGCAGTGTTGGTGTCATCACTGCTTACTTTGTTGTTTTACATGTTAATGTATTAGTGGGCGTAATTATTCACTTTATTGCTGATGTAATTAGCGTTCCTTACTTTATACGAACTAAGGCGTGGGACGTTGTAATTATGCTCGCCTTCTTGCTTTGCATTGGTCTCTCGAAATTAACCAGTTTATAAACTGGACTTTTTTGTTGCATAGTGTAACGAAAATGGAAACAAGGGGGCAGCGTGTGGTTATAATGTAAGAGTCAACACGTTTAAAACGTATGCCAACCGCAACCGTTTCCAAGTCAACCGCCGCTCCTAAAGCACGTAAGACTAGGACACGTAAAGCACCCGCTAAGAAAGTGACACCAGTCGCAATCAAAGCAACACCAGTGCAACAGGCAGTTAAACCAGATGCTCAGATCATCCCCCTAGGGGCGTATCAGGCAGACTGGACCAACCGCTGGAATATCCACCACTATGAGATGGAGATGCTTGTCAAAGACTTACGTCAACTGGTTGAGGTAGTAACACCATACTACCAGACCGCGCTCAAGCAGGTTAAATCAATCCAGTTGTCAAACTGACCACTCAACCCCCGCAAGGGGGTTTTTTGTGTGTATAATATAGAGGTAAACAAGCAAAGCATTCATGAACGGTTGGGAAAACTACGAAACTTGGAACGCTTCTCTCTGGATTGGCAACGACGAGTTTTTGTATAACACCGCTAAGGCATGTGTCAAGTTTTGTCCCGAAGACGAGACCCCATACGACAAGTTCATCAGGTGCATGTCCAACTATGATCAACCCACCACTGGCGACGGGGTATCATGGGCGGATCCTGCAATCAACCGCGACGAAATGGTTGAGATGATGGACGATCTCTAAACTGTCACTCCACCCCCCTCATGGGGGTTTTTTTTGTGTATAATTAAAGAGTAACAAGGGCGACACCTTAATGAATTGGTTTTCTGAGCACCTGCTAAACTCGACTCACTGGATTTATATCCGACTGCTTGAGGACGCACCACGCGACAGGATCCACAAGCACCTGACCCGCATTTTCGACATCGGGGTTATGGACACGATGAACTGGAGACTGGACAATCAATAAACTGTCACACAAGCACCCTACCGGGTGCTTTTTTTATATATAATAAGAGAGTCCAAAACGAACAAACTTATAGGTCAATGACTGAAGTAACCCCACCCGCTAAAGTTCGTCCAACAAAAACTAATCTAACTTACGTTGATTACATTGAAGACTTTAAAGTAAGGATGGAAATCCACAACTTTGAAGTTGACGAACTAGTGAAAGATCTCAAGAGTGGTTATCAATCTGCTAAACCAGTCTTCAATAATGTTGTTGATTATCTCAAGCAATCTTATAAGAAAGCGTTTAGTGCCGTTGACAATACCACTGAAACT
>Ga0207992_1000761_pt1 | contig 15620 bp, 16 predicted proteins | sample ETN02SmetaG_FD_185788 | JGI IMG/M metagenome (GOLD analysis project Ga0207992, IMG submission 185788) | Marine microbial and viral communities from oxygen minimum zone, Eastern Pacific Ocean - ETNP2014F10-02SV255 (SPAdes) (version 2) | ecosystem: Environmental > Aquatic > Marine > Oceanic ...
ATCAAGATAAGTTTCAATTTTTGCAGCACCATCTAGCATTGAATATTCAGTGTGAGAATGTAAATGTACAAATGAATTACTCATAGATTTATTGTAAATGTTTTTTAATTAATTTACACTTCCAGAACTTTATTAAAAAATTCCGGTGGTGCACATTCAAAATTATAATCTTTATCAAATAAATTAAAACTTAATTTATGAGAATGTAGACAAATTTGTGAAGAAGTAGTTAGCTTATTTATCTTTGCTCCATACAAAGTATCATTTACTACAGGAGTATTTAAATATTCCATTTGAACTCTAACTTGATGATTACGACCAGTAATTAAAGTTACCAATACAAGTGAATGTTTATTAGTTGTTTTAATTACCTCATATTCCGAAATAGATAACTTCCCATTCTTAGCTACAGCTCTTTTAGATCTATTTGTTGAAGATCTTTTCAAAGGTAACTCTATTTTTCCAGTTTCTGATGACAAATGGCCTTCAATTATTGCTAAGTATTCTTTATTTATTTTTCTATCTTTAAATTTTTGCTTTAATGAAATAAATGTTTTTTTATTCAACGGGCAAACTATTAGACCCGAGGTTACCCTATCTAACCTATGTACTATTCCCTCTCTATTGTCTTCTCCCCATTCTTCTATTTTTGGTTCAATTTTAATTAAATGATCTCTTAAGGTCTTTTCTCTAGATTTTATAGTTGGGTGTGTTAATAAGCCATTAGGTTTATTAAAAACTATAAAGTTCTCATTTTGAAATTTTATCTCAATACTATTTATTTTTTAACTCCGAAAGTATTAACAAACATATACCAATCGTTATATATGAATCGGCGAAATTAAAGCTAGGTATAAATAAAAGTTCTATAAAGTCAGTGACCTTACCATCGTTTAGAGTAACTAAGTTATATCCTCTCTCCCCTAAGTTTCCAATAGCCCCACCAAAAATCAAAATAAGGGAGTAAAATTCCAAAGAGTCTTTTTCTACATTATTAAATTGAGTAAGTAACCATATTAAAACAATAAGAGATAGAACATATGTAATGTTTGTTTTATCACTTAAAAGTCCAAAGGCAATCCCTGTGTTGTAGGTTAAATCTATCGTTAAAATATTTTCAATTATTTCAGATTCTTGGATATTTTTCAATCTAACAAAGTATTTAATATAGTTATCAATAAGAGCTAATAGTAAAGAAAGCACTAAGGGTTTATATAGCTTCTTAAGAGTCAATTAATGCTGCACAATCTTTACAGTGTGTTGAATAAGGTAAAGCTTCTAGTCTGGCAACAGGTATTGGGTTTTGACAATTTTCACAATTCCCGTACTTTTTCTTTTTAATTAAAACTAATGCATGGTCTATCTGGTTTAATAAATGTTTTGTATTTTCATCCAAAGTTAACTCTTTTTCTAACTCAAAAGCCATTGAACCTCCATCTGCTGATGTTGGGTCTGGGCTTCTTTCTGCAGATGCCTCAGAGAGCCTGATTCTTTCTCTCTCTTCTTGGTGTCTTTCAAGTAAATCACGCAATTGTTTCTGCTCTGCTAAGAGTTTCTTTTTAAACCTATTAATTGTTGTTTGTGCTAATTTTCTATTCATATTTTATTATTTATTAATTAATTAATGTATATTACTAAATTTTTAATTAAAACAAATAGTTTTAATAAATAATTTAATTGTTAATTAAATCAGTGTTTTTCTTTATAAAGTATTTAAAATCTTAAAGATATGTTCAAAAGAGTTGAAAACAATATTAATTTAGCAAAAAATGAAGAAAAAACAGCTAAGTTCTGGGATGAAATTAATGCGTTTCATAAATCTGTTGAAAACAGAAAAGATGCGAAAATATTTAGATTTTATGATGGTCCTCCATTTCCAACTGGAAGTCCTCATTATGGCAATTTGTTGGCAGGAGTAATAAAAGATATAGTTCCAAGATATTGGACCATGAGAGGATTCTATGTAGAGAGAAGATTTGGTTGGGATGTTCATGGATTGCCTATAGAGATGGAAGTACAAAAAGAATTGGGCCTTGAGGACCCACAACAAATTGACGAGTATGGGATTGGTAAATTTAATGAAGCATGTCGATCTCAAGTTCAAACAAATACTGAAAATTGGGAAAGAGTAACAAGAAAAATTGGTAGATGGGTTGATTTTGAAAATGATTACAAGACTATGGACCTCGATTTTATGGAAAGTGTATGGTGGGTTTTTAAAGAACTATGGGAAAATGAATTAATTTACAAAGATTACAAAGTTTTACCATACTCATGGGCTGCGGCTACTCCTCTTTCTAATTTTGAAGCGAATATGGATTACAGGGATGTAGAAGATCCTTCAATTTTCTTTACTCTAAAAGCAAGATCAAATCATAATAAAATTGAAAAGGACGATGAATTTCTTATTTGGACAACTACTCCATGGTGTATTCCTGGAAATCTTGCAATTGCTATTGGAAATAATATAAAATACTCAAGGATTCTATTAAATAAAAAACACTACTGGATAGCTACTGAAAGATTGCTTGAACTAAATGATTATGGCTATGAAATAGTTGGTGAATCAATAGGTTCTGACTTAGTTGGAGGAGAATATGTTCCAGCTTATGAAGAATTTGAAAATGAATATTTAAATGGTGCATTCAGAATTATTCATAGCGATGACACGAATACAGAATCTGGTTCTGGACTAGTTTCTCAAGCTCCTGCTTATGGGGAAAGTGATTTTTATTCATTAAAAAATAGTGGCATAGATGTAATTGTTGACCCAGTTACACTTTCTGGAAAATTTGATTCAAGTGTAGAAGGTTTAGAAAATAAATATGTTAAAGATGCTGATAGAACGATTATAAAACAATTAGATGAAAGACAATTATTATTTAGCCAAACTACAGAAACTCATTCATATCCATTTTGCTGGAGAACTGGTGAACCATTGATTTATAAAGCAATACCAACTTGGTTTGTTAGCGTAGAGAAAATTAGAGAAAGAATGGTTGAACTTAACAATGAAACCCATTGGGTTCCTGGGTTTATAGGTGAAAAGCGTTTTTCTAACTGGTTAGCAAATGCAAGAGACTGGGCTATAAGTAGAAACAGATATTGGGGAAGCTGTATACCTGTGTGGATAAACATAAATGACCCAGAAGATCTAATATGCCTTGGCTCAATAGAAGAACTAGAGACATTAAGTGGGGGGCAAATTACCGATTTACATAAACATTTTCTTGATGATGTAGAAATAGAAATAGAAGGGAAAACATATAAGCGAACACCTGAAGTTTTAGATTGCTGGTTTGAGTCTGGTTCAATGCCTTATGGTCAACAGCATTATCCATTCGAAAACAAAGAATTATTTAATGAGGGTTTCCCTGCTGATTTTATAGCAGAAGGACTTGACCAAACAAGAGGCTGGTTTTATACTCTTACAGTTCTTTCAGTGGCTCTATTTGACTCTGTTGCTTTCAAAAACTGTATTACTACTGGTATGATTCTCGCTGAAGATGGTAGAAAGATGAGTAAAAGCTTAAAGAACTATCCTGATCCTGAAGATTTATTAAATACTTATGGAGGAGATAGTTTAAGAGCTTACTTAATAAATTCACCTGTAGTGCGAGGTGAACCTTTAAAATTTTCAGAAGAGGGTGTAAAACTTGTAACAAGAAACGTGATTCTTCCTTTATGGAATAGCTATTCGTTTTTTTCTAACTATGCAAATGCTGATGAAATCACGTTAGAAGAACTTCATTCAGCATCACCAGTCAACGAAAGACCCTTAATGGATCAATGGATTATTTCATCACTTCAATCCCTTATTAAAACAGTTAATGAAAAGATGGAAAACTACTATCTTTATGAAGTAATACCACCACTTATGAATTTTATTGATGAATTAACAAATTGGTATGTTAGATCAAATAGAAAAAGATTCTGGAAAGAGAAGGGGGGAAATGATGCAGACAAAATAAACGCATTTAAAACCCTCCACGAAGTATTAATTGATTTCTCTAAGACTATGGCACCTGTATTACCATTTATATGCGAAGAAATATATCAAGGTTTAACAAATAATACTGATAACAGCATCCATTTTGAAAACTATCCGGAATCTAATGACACATTAATAAACAAAAACTTAGAAAAAGAAATGGAATTAGCCAAAAATATTATTAAATCAGTTAGAAACATAAGGTTAAATGTGGAAATCCCTAACAAACAACCTTTACGAAATTTGAAAATAATTACAAAAGATTCTACGAAAATTGATCAAATAAATAACGTAAAAGACATCATTCTTAATGAATTAAATATTAAGGAATTGTCATTTGATAGTAACTTTGAAAATTGGTTAAATTATGAATGTAAGCCGAATTATCCTACTTTAGGTCCTAAGTTAGGTAACAAGATAAGAGAATTTGCAAAGAATTTGTCTAATTTAAATCAAAATGATATTGAAAATTTAATTAATAATAAATATATAGAATTCGATAGTATAAAAATAAATATCTCAGACATAGATATAAGGCTAATAAAAACTGAGGAGAAGGTAAATCAAGAAATAATTAATGATTTCTCTGTATTTCTAGATACTGAATTAGATGAAGAATTAAAATTGGAGAGAATTTCTAGAGAACTTGTATCTATAATCCAAAAACAAAGAAAAGATATGGGTTTTGATATTACCGATAGGATTTCACTTAATATTTCTACACAAGAGGATTTTGTAATTTCTTCAATTGAAAAATTTAAAGATTATATTTTAAATGAAACACTAACTACTGATTTTGTAATAACAAATGTTAAAGGATCAAGTAAAGTTTTAGATTTTTTTGTAAATACTGAAATAAAACAAATCTAGCAAATAAAATTCATAATTCTTGGATATATGAAATTAATACCCAAAATAAGAACTATTGGTGATAAATCTAGACCTGCCATACCTATTCTTACCGTAGGTATTGCAGACCTTATCGGTGCTAATATTCGAGAATAGAATTGATCTAAAATACTCTTAATTTGACCAATTGGATGTTCTTGAGGTACCTGTACCCAAGATAAAATAATCCATAAAAATAAAGAGTAACTAAATATTTTGTAAGTAAGGGCAAGTAAACTACACATTTATTTTATAGAGACCTAATTCTTGAAGCCTTTCTCTTTCCTCTGAAGGAAGAGATGAATTAGATGGTAAAATTAAGAAAACACCATCTTTATTGATTGATCTTAATTTTGCATTAGTAATAAAAGCCATGCCGGTAACAAAATCCAATATTCTTCTTCTTTCTGTTTGATCTTCTATGTCTCTAATGTCCATAGCAACTATAAAATCATCTTTTATTGAATTACCAAGACTATGTATTTCAGAAAAATTTTTTAAAACTTTAATTTCTACTTCATCTTTTGGTTCGTGTATTCTTAAATCTCCAGAATATTCTTCATTAGCAAATCTATTCTCTGATGATGGCCTTACGGTCGTAGTTGTTTCATCTTCATAATGTTCAACAGAACTGGGCTGTTTTAAACCAATTGAAATAAGAAATTTTTCTAACATTAATTAAAAATTTTACTACCTATACGAATTAGTGTAGCACCATAATCTAAAGCAATTTGATAATCATCAGACATGCCCATTGAAAGTTCACCCATGTAGTCTTTATAATTTTTCTTTAACTTTTCATTAATATTTTGCATCCTAGAAAATGCTAATTTAGAGTCATTTTCTATACTTGGAATACACATTATCCCTACTGGGAAATAATTAAGTTTATTAAAAATACTAAAAAATACTTCTACTTCTTTTACCTTTATTCCGCTTTTGTTTGGATCATCGTCAATATTTATCTGAACATATAAATTTTGATTTGTATAATTATCATTTATTAACTCTGCTTCTTTTTTTCTAGATATAGTGTGAACGGCAATACTACTTTCCATAACTTTTTTTATTTTTCTTGATTGCAAGGGAGCAATGAAATGAAATTTTGCATCTTTTAATTTATCTTTATGATCTAACAGTTGTTCTAATCTATTTTCACCGAATTCCCTGAAGCCTTCATCATATACTTTTTTAATATCTTCAAATTTTTTATTTTTTATTACTGGGAGAAGTTGTGCATTGTATTTCTCTACTAAATTACTTAAGTTATTTAATGTTTTTAAATCCATAGATAACTCCATTGCCTACTTTTAGTTTTATTTCTTCTGTACGAATTATATTTTTCATTTTCTATTGTGCATATTTCAGATAGTTCGATATCAATTTTATTGTCTTCGCAGAACTCTCTAATTTCCATACTAAGATCTAAATATATTTTATTTTCCTTTCTTAAGCAATACTTGTTAAACTTTAACTCTAAATCTTCTTGTACCTCATAACAACATTTTTGAGCATGAGGCCCTATAGAAACTTTTAAATTTGACAAGTTAAAATTTGATACAGTTTTATGAAATATTTTATTTTCTAAACCTTTCCATCCAATATGTATTACTCCAATTTTTTCATTATCAGAAATTAATACAGGCATACAATCAGCAGTTAAAACTATTAAAGCTAGATTCTTTTTGTCTGTTATTAATGCGTCTGCTTTATAAGTTCCAGGTTTATTAATTTCTAGATAAACATCACTATGTGATTGATTCATTAGTGATTTGTTTAAAAATCCAAAAAACTCATCATCTAATGCTTCGTTAAATAACCCGTTAGGAATTAATTTGGAGTGAATCATCCTCTGATGAAATCAGGGAGACCATCACCTCCACTGCCATCATCACCGTTATCAATACCAGTTGAACGTCTATTTGGTCTAGGTCCGAATCCTGCTGCTACAACTGTTACTTCAACTGCATCACCTAATGTATCATCAACAAGGTGTCCAAAGATAATCTCTGCATTATCATCTGCTCTTTCTGTGATTACTCTTGCAGCTTCATTAACTTCTTGTAACTTAAGATCTTCGGATCCAGCTATAGTAATAAGGACACCCTCAGCACCGTCCATATTAGCTTCAAGTAAAGGTGAAGATATCGCAGCATGAGCAGCATTTGGAGCTCTCTGTTCTCCTGTTGATTTTCCTATACCTAGAACCGCATTTCCTGCATCCTTTAATATTGTTCTTACGTCAGCAAAGTCAACATTTATAACCCCAGGGTTTGTTATCAAACCTGTTATCCCTTTAACTCCGTTTGCTAATATTTCATCTGATTTAAGATAAGCCTCACTAATCTTTATATCTTTATCACTTATTTGTAAAAGCCTGTCGTTTGGAATAACTATCAAAGTATCAACAACATCTCTTAAAGCTTGGATTCCTTCCTCAGCCTGTACAGACCTTCTTCTTCCTTCGAATCCGAACGGTCTAGTAACTACACCTACTGTTAAGGCTCCTAACTCATGTGCTACATTAGCTAATATTGGAGATGCACCAGTTCCAGTTCCACCGCCTTCTCCTGCAGCAATAAAGACCATATCGGATCCCTTTAGTGCTTCTGCGATCAATTCTTCTGAATCTACAGCTGCTTGCCTTCCAATTTCAGGATTAGCACCAGCACCAAGTCCTCTGGTTGATTTTCTTCCAAGATCTAATTTCAAATCTGCTTTTGAACCAAGTAAACTTTGAGCGTCTGTATTACAAGCAATAAAATCTACGCCCTTGATGCCTAATTTGATCATTCTGTTAACAGCATTCGTTCCACCTCCGCCAACACCTACAACTTTAATTACAGCTGAATAATTTCTCGGTCTCATATTCAAATTCACACCCTTTTCTTTTGTTTTCTTACTTTTTGTAGCCATTTATTTATCCTTATTTTCGTATAAGAATATCACTTGGTAACCATATAAACAATTATTTTTATAATTTTATCTATATCTATACTATAGGTTTAGATTATGGACAGTTAGTTACTGCCCTTATCTCGTTACCATCCTCGCTATAAACGAGTCTTATCTCGCCTTTGCAATGCTGTTCAGAGATGTAATAACCGATTACTGCAGCTTTTCTTCCAAGATCTGAGGGAGATCCTAGATGATATTCCGTATCGAAATGTGTCAGCTTCATCGACTCTCCATCATAAGTTCCTTCTATATTGGATAGATTAAGAGAATACTTCTTCAGGGTCATTACCAGGGAAATTACTTCTTCTAGAAAACCCTCTTTAACTGGGCCGTTATTTATATTTATAGTTATGAGGCTTTCTTTCCTTTCAGAATCAAGAGCGTATAAATTTTTATGAAGTATGAACATTCTAGGTGGTGATTGTCTGTTGTCCTGGATGTATGCAAGTTTCTCTGAAATATCGATTTGGACTATTAATTTATTTGGTAATTGTTTTTTTATAGAGATCCTTTCTACTGTAGGGTTATCCTCATAAAAACTACCAAAGTATGTATCGTCAACCAACCAAATAGAGGTTCCCATCAAACTTTCTAAGGAGTACATGTTGAGTTCAAGATTGTCGTCGTATTCAATGTCGGATATTCGATATAGGTCTGAAGTGATGTTGAAAAATACTAAAATTAGGGCAATAAGTAAAGTTGAGAACGTTAGGAAAGTCCTAAACGTCTGCATTTCAATTTTTCCATAGTTCATCTCTAATCAAATTTACCAACAAATATGATCTCTTTTTCTAACGAGACACCATACTTACTATCTACTACATCTTTTACGTGGTTTACAAGCTTGTAAAGAGACGCAGCATTAGCTCCTTTTGAAGCTATAAAAAAGTTAGCGTGTTTTTTGCTTACTTTCACGCCGTCAATACTATATCCTTTAAGGCCAGATTTATCGATTAGTTCACCTGCTGAATAATCTTTTGTATTTTTAAATACGCTACCTGCATTGTATATTGCTGCAGGCTGTGTTTTCTTTCTGTAAACTATATTTTCTTTAAGCCTTCTACTTATTAGCTCGGGATCTCCTTCATTAGCGGATAAAATAGCTGACATTACAATCTTTCTTTCTAGATTATTCGAAGATCTATAACCATAATTAATATCTTCTTTTAATAAAATTTCGATCTTGTTATTGTCTAAATTGTATACCTCAAGACTTTTGATTATATCTGAAAATTCCCAACCGTATGCACCTGCGTTCATTTTGGCTGCTCCCCCTACAGAACCAGGAATACCAATCAAAAACTCTGCATTAACTAAGTTGTTGGTTTTATAGTACCTAGCAAGATCTGGCAAAAATATAGATGCTCCTACTCTTAACTCTGAAAAGTTGTCGTCATAAGTAATACCATCAAAATTTGGATTAATTATGTTACCTTCATATCCGTCGTCGGAAAAAGCTACATTAGATCCCCTACCAAGTATAAAGTTTTCATTACTTGAAAAAACTTCCTTAAATGAATCTACATCGTCCTCTGAAATTTTATAAAAATTTTCACAATAACCTCCAAATTTGTAGGTCGTTACATTCGATAATTTAATTTTAAATTTCATCTAAGTATTTTAATATCTGTGGTCCTAATAAAGTAATATCCCCAGCTCCGAGCGTTAAAATAGTATCATTCTCTTTAACTTTAGTCGCTAAATAACTAGGAACCATTCTCATAGATTTTAAATAATGTACATTTTGATGTTCAAAGTTTTTACTTGTTACTCCAGGTATGGGTTTTTCTCCAGCTGGGTAAATATCAACAACAACAGTATGGTCAGCCTTAGTTAAAGCATCTTTAAAATCATTAAAACTATTTATAGTTCTTGTGTATCTATGTGGTTGAAAAATAACATACAACTTTCCTTTAGAATGTTCTTTAAGCGCTGAAATAGTAGCTATTATTTCTGTAGGATGGTGGGCATAATCATCATATACATTTATACCATTTATAGAGCCAAGGTATTCAGTCCTTCTTTTAACACCTGGGAATGTTTTTATAGCTTCTAAAGCTTTCTCTGTTCTTATACCATTAACATTAGCTAAAGCAATAGCTCCCGTTATATTAGATATAAAATGAGAGCCTATTAGTTTTGTACTTATAACATATTCTGTATTATCTAAAATAATTTTATTAGGATATTTGATTTTTAAATCTGTATCTTGTGATGAAGAATAAGTAATATGTTTCTTTTCTATTGACAATTCTCTTATGTTGTGATCATCATAATTCAATACTAAATTTTCTTTAACATTTTGAATTACATGGTTGAAAGCATCAATTAAGTTTTTAAAATTTTCAAAATAATCAAGGTGGTCAACATCTATGTTGGTGACTAATAAATCATCAATTTCTATATTTTTAAATGTATTGAAAGCTTCATCAGTTTCTAAAATTATAGGTTGATCTTTATTCCCATAGTGTCCCCCAATGCCGTGAAATGACGTCATACCTCCAAAAATATATGACACATTTATATCGTTGTAGTGAAATATATGTGCCAACAATGCTGTAGTAGAGGTTTTACCATGCGTGCCTGTAACTCCAATAATTTTATTTGTTTTAGATAGAAGATTAAGATATTCAGGTCTTGATAATACGTTTTCATTATCCAAATAGTTTATTAATTTTGTTTTTTTCATTGATATAGCCGATGAATAAATATAAAGAGTTTCATCAGAATATTTTAAATTATCTAATTCAAAGTCAACGCTAATACCATCTTGATTTAGTTGATTTGTTACAAATGATTTTCTTTGATCATATCCAGAAACATTTAAATTTTGCTGTACTAAATATTTAGCTATAGAGCTCATCCCTGAACCTCCGATACCAAATATATACACGTCTTTATATTTATTCATTAAATGATTCCTTTAAGTATCTAGATATATTTTTATTTCCAATTTGAATATCTACAGTGTTAAAGATTTCTTTTTCACTATCTTTATTATTGTTAATAAAATCTAGCAAGTTTTTTTCAAATTCAGTGTATGAATTAACTATTATTGCAACTCCTAAGTTTTTCAGATATTCAGCATTTAAAATTTGATGAGAAGAAGTAGTTCCATATTTAAAAGGTATAAGGATTTGAGGAATTCCTAAATATGCTGCCTCTAAAGCGCCACCTCCAGATCTTGATATTTGTAAATTAATTTTTGAGTAATAACTATTCATGTTTTCAACAAATTCATACTGTATATAGTTATTTATATCTAATTTATCATTAGATTTATCTTTACCAGTAATATGTATAAAACTTACATCATCTATATTGTTTTTGTTTAAAAATTCCAAAACATAGTCATTTATTTCATTTGAACCTTGACTACCACCTTGAATCCCAATTGTTAGAATATCCCTATTCTCTATATTTTTTTTTGTAATGTCTTTATTTATTACTGGCCCAACATAAGTCCCTTTGTTTTTTAAAAGATTTTTAGTTTCTGGATAAGATGTAAATATTATGCCAGGTAAAAGACAGCTTAATTTATTACCTAATCCTGCATATATATTTTGCTCTTGACCGAAATACTTAATACCAAGCGTAAAACTTAACAATGAAGCAATTGGTGAAATATAAGATCCTGTTGATAAAATTATTTTAACTTTTTCTTTTTTTATTATTAATCTTGTCTTTATTAGTGTTTTTAATACTTTATGAAAATTTAATATATAACCAATAATGCCTATTTTTGAACGGTATATTTCTTGTATATAAATTTTAATATTCAAATCTTTTAAATATTCTGAACCTCTTTTGTCAGTAATGACAATAAAATGCTTTAACTCTATGCCATCTTCATTTAATTGCATAATTATATTTTTTGCTGGTAATACATGGCCTCCTGTTCCAACACAAAATATTGCTATTTTTTTCATAAATCCTCTTTACTATCTTTAGAATAAGCCATAGTAAGACCTATAAATATGGACACCATTGCTGAGCTTCCGTATGCTACGAAGGGCAAAACAATACCTGTTATTGGTAGTAAGCCAACTATTCCCCCTAAGTTAAATACAGTTTGAATTAAAACCCAAGACCCCATACCAACAAAAAATAATCTAGTAAATTCATTTTTACTTGTTAAGCCAAGACCAAAGAATGATATTATCAAAGAAAGTAAACCAATTATTAATAATAGAAGCCCAAAAAAACCATATTCTTCTGCTGCAATTGAACCTACAAAATCAGTCCATGAATTAGGGAGACTTCCCCATCTAGCCCTTGAAGTGCCTGGTCCTAATCCAAATAATCCACCTGAACTAATTGCAACTTTACTTTGAAAGATTTGATAACATTCATCAGCTAATAAATCTGTTGAGATATCCGTACCTTCACATATTTTTTCATACCAAATAGTGAATCTCTTATTTCTATAGCCCATAACATTTATTGCTAGATATGTAGGTATTGGTGATAAAACTATTATTGATAACGGATATCTTAATTTTACCTCTGAAAATAATAATTGAAATAAAATAATACCTGAGATTGTTAAAGTAGTTCCAAAATCTGGTTCTAATAAAACGAAAAGAGTTGACAGAACTGGGAAACCTAATGCATTCTTTAAATTATAAAAATCTGATTTATCAATTTCAATATTTGATAAATGGTGAGCAATAAATAAAATAATTATTGGTTTAGCAAATTCACTAGGCTGAAAGTTTATACTACCTAAATCAATCCACCTCCTACTTCCACCCATTACGACGCCATATGTAAGTACTAAAAATAATATAGAAGTAATACATAACATTCCGGCATAAGCTAATTTTTTATAATAATCCTTAGAAAATTTTTTTCCAATATTATAAATAATTAAACCCAAAATTATTCCTCCAACGTGTCTTTTTATAAAATGAAAATTATCATTAAATTTATTTAATCCTATAACTGATGAAGCTGATAAATTTATTAAAATACCAACAGTTACAAGAAAGGAAATTGAAACTACATTGATTTTTTTAAAAGTTGTATGACTAAATTTAACCATTTTTTACCTTAATATTTGAAACAACTGATTTGAAAAAATTACCTCTATCCTCATAATTATCAAAATCATTAAAACTAGCACCACCACAAGAAAATATAACCGTATCACCTGGTTTAATTATTTTCATTAATTTTTTTTCTATATCAAATATTGACTTCAATTTAATTATTTTTGCATTGGTTCCACTTAGATCAATCTCCATATCTTTCGGAACTAAAATAGTTTTAACATTTTTTGATATATCTAAATCTTGAGAACTAATATTTTTAGTTAATCCATGTAAAACTAATATCCCATTATTTATTTTTGTTGTTGCTTTTGAAAGAGAATGAAAATTTGTTGATTTTGAATCATTTATATATGTAACTTCATTAAATTTATCAACAAACTCAAACCTATGTTCTTCTGTTTTATAATTTAATAAAAATTTTTTAATAGAATTCATATTTAAATCTAAATCAACAACTGCTTTAATGAACGAGTAAAGGGTTCCCTCATGAATTGGAAGTTTTGAAGCAATTTCTAATATTTTTGCTTTTCTGAATAAATTATCTATCTCCCATTGTTCATGAGTATGAGAGGTAAATTTGGTATTTTGAGCACTATAGTGTACACCAGTAGATATTTGATCACCTTCTGTATATTCTTTGTTCTGAAAAGTTTCATAAGGTATAAAATCCCAGATCTTTAATTTGGAATTACGATAATCATCATAATCTGAATGCCAGTCCAAATGGTCTTCATAAATGTTTAGCAAAATAGCATCAAATAGCTTTAAGTTATTTATGTAATAAAGCTGAAAACTTGATAGTTCCATTACTACAAATTCATAATCATCACCAATTATTTCAAGTGGAGATTTGCCAACATTCCCAACTGCAATTGCTTTAATATTTTGTGAATTTAAAAAACCTGTTAATAAGTTAACAAATGTAGTCTTACCGTTAGTTCCAGTTACACCAATAATTTTGCCTTTATATATATCATTAAATAAATCAATATCTGTATTGATAATCAATTCTTTGGATTTAATTTCAGCTAATAACGGATGAGTAGGTTTTATTCCCGGTGAAATAATTACTTCATCAATTCCATCAAATTTTTTCTTATCAAATATCACCTCATTTGAAATATTTATATTTTTATCATCATATATTAAATATTCAATATTATTTCTTTGAAAATAAGCTTCTACTGATTTCCCTGTTGCCCCGTATCCAAATATTAGTTTCTTCACTTAATTACCAAACAAGACCCAATCACCATAGAAAAGACCTAGCCCTATTACGATAACTATTCCATTTATAATCCAAAATCTAACAATAATTGTTGTTTCTGCCCAATTATTCATTTCAAAATGATGGTGTATAGGGGTCATTTTGAATACTCTTTTACCTCTATATTTAAATGACAAAACTTGAATTATTACAGACATAGCTTCAACAATATAAAGGAAGCAAAAAAAGAGGATTAAGGTATCAGCTCCAATAGCAAATAATATTAAAGGAAACATTGAACCAATAAATTGTGACCCAACATCTCCCATAATTATTTTTGCTGGATTAGTATTCCACCATAGAAAACCCAAGCAAGAGCCTGCTATTGAAGATATTAAAACTGCTAATTCAACTGAAATAAAAATAGGATTTATGAAATTAGAATAATAATCTGGATGCCTAAATATCCAGAAGGCAATTATTAATATACCACCAAAAGATACTGAAGAACTTCCAGCAACTAAACCATCTAAACCATCAGTTAAATTTACAGCATTAGTTATTCCAACAATAATAAATACAATTAAAAACCATTTAATAATTCCAACATCGATACCAAAACCACTAAATAGATAGAAGATAGTTGAGTCATTTAAAAAATAAAAATAGTAACTTCCCAATAAAGCAACAATTGATTGGAGTATAAATTTATTTTTTGCTTTTAAACCTAAATTTCTATTCTTATTTACTTTTAAATAATCATCAATCAGGCCAACAAAGCCCATTAGGGTACCTAAAAGTAAAAGATTAAATATTTCTGGTTTTATAGTCAATAATTCAACTTTGTAACCTTTGCCAATAGTCCAAAAATTTATATGTGACAAAATAAAGCCGACGAAAGAACCTAAAATAATAAATACTCCACCCATTGTTGGTGTTCCCTTTTTATGCTCATGAAAATTTAATTCTTCCTGTATTGGTTGCCCTATATTTCTAGTTTTAAAATAATTAACACCAATTGATGTAGAAAAAATTACAAATAAAAAACTTATACCACCTGCAACTATTATTCCAATCATAATTTTTCCTTAATATACTCTTTAACTATTTTTTGATCGCTAAATTCTACTGAAGAGTCTTTAAATTCTTGAATTTTCTCATGACCTTTCCCTAATATTAATAATACAGAATCTTTCTCTAGATTATTAATACCTTCTATTATTGCTTCTTTTCGATTAAGTATTACTTGAGTTTCTTTATTTAATTCAATACCGCTTAATATATTTTTTGCAATTTCTTCTTCATCTTCATACCTTGGATTATCATTTGTTATTATTATTTTGTCAGCTAAATTAACAGCTTTACCCATTAAAGGCCTCTTTTCTTTATCTCTGTTTCCTCCAGCACCAAAAATAACAATAACTTTACTATATTTATTTTTAACAAAATTAATAACTTGAGTAATTGATTCTGGTGTATGTGCAAAATCTACAATAATTTCATTATTATTAATATATTTGAT
>Ga0207992_1000763_pt1 | contig 15597 bp, 9 predicted proteins | sample ETN02SmetaG_FD_185788 | JGI IMG/M metagenome (GOLD analysis project Ga0207992, IMG submission 185788) | Marine microbial and viral communities from oxygen minimum zone, Eastern Pacific Ocean - ETNP2014F10-02SV255 (SPAdes) (version 2) | ecosystem: Environmental > Aquatic > Marine > Oceanic ...
TTCTATAGTATGCATATTTTTTTTATCTTTTAACGCTTGGGGCTTCATAAATATAAATCAAGCTTACCCTGATCCGGGACTGAAACCAAACAAGGTAGTAGCTATTCAACTCTTGGCAATGCAACAAAATGGTGCATCTGATTATGGTATTGAAGTCACATTCCGTTTTGCTTCTCCTCAAAATAAACTTCAGACTGGGCCGTTAAGTAATTTTATAATGCTTGTTAAGAATATTTCCTACAGCCCTTTGCTTAATCACCTTGATGCTAATTATCTTGAAATAAAGGTAGAGGGTAATAAGGCCATTCAGGACGTAATAATTACGACCTCAAAAGGATACCGCAAAGGCTTTCGCTTTTTACTATCAATTCAACAAGGAAAGCAGTTCAAAAATTGCTGGATGACAGATGCTGTCATTCCTTTTGAAATTAAAGAAGCTTAGAAAACAAAAATATTATAGTAAAATGTAGATTATTGGTTTACAAAACTAATAAAATATTTATTTGCCAATTCATTTAAATGTCGACACAAAAAATTTATACTAACTAATATTATTAAATTAAATTTTTAATGAATAAAGCAGATGCTTCTAAACCAACTAAGTTTTTGCTAACTCGATCTCAGTTAAGTAAAAAATAGGAGTCAAGATGAAGAATCAAATCGTTTTATGAATTGAATTTGCAATAAGAATTATGACTGCTAACTGCGAGTAAAAAACCGCTAATTGTTAACATTTAGACACCTCACTAGATAATATTCACATTTGTTGTAAAATCCTCCAGATTTTAGTTAATGGTTTATTCCAGTAACACTCCCCTGTAAGTCTAAGCAACTTACAATTTCTCTCCACAATTAGGACAATATTTTTTTTCTTTTTCCATTTCATCTGAAAAACCTGTTGCCAATAAAGCTGCAGGCAAAGCAAAAAACCCAATCCCGAAAATTGCAGATATAGATCCTAAGATTTTTCCTAGAGAAGTAATTGGAGTCATGTCACCGTAACCTACTGTCGTCAAAGTTGATACTGCCCACCACATGGCTGATGGGATACTGGAAAATTTTTCTGGTTGGGCTTCATTTTCTACGTAATACAATCCTGTCGCACAAATCAATAATAGGCCAAACATCAAGATCAATGCAGAAAACAACTCCGACCTTTTCTTATGAATTGTATTAATTATAAGCTCGAAAGTTTTTCCATGCTTAAAATGACTAGTTCCTCTAAACATCCTTAGAAATCTCAAAATTCTTAAAATTCGTGTGTCTGTGGTTAAAAAAACCATGTAGAATGGAGCAATAGCAATAAGGTCAATCAATGCCATTGGAGAGGAAATATACTTGATCCTCCCAATAATTGGTTGTCTAAATTTTTCAGATGAAACACAAGCCCACACCCTAAATAAATATTCCGAGGTGAAGATAATAATCGAAAAGATTTCAAAATTTCTAAAATATAATTCGTTACCATCATAAATGCTCTTCTCTGTTTCCAGAATTATTGCAATAACATTTAAGCTTATTAAAATCGAAATAAAATAATGAAATACTTTACCTTGCTTATCATGTTCATCGTTGATTTCAAGTATTTCCCAAGCTCTTTTCTTCCACATAAATAAATCTCCCGAATTTTTTCGTATAAAGTACCTGATAATTTGAAAGAAGATCAGGTCAAGTATCCTTCATGATACATTAAAGTATACACTAAAGTATGTTTTGCCATTTAGTTTTTGCCTTTTACACCTAAATTATTTGCAGATTTTGCCCCAAGACCAACAACCTTCTCCTGTTAGCAACCCGCACTAATTCTTCACAGTCAAACACACTACAAGTAAAATCTCCACATTCTTGTAAAATCTTCCAAATAATGGTATTTATTATATATAATTTACCCCAGCGTATCACATATATAGGACAACTATAACTCGCAAACCGATGTGTCTGAATTCTTGACCACAGCTGACTGGACATTCCCAATTCCAATCCGGTATGGCCCGGGCCGTATCCAGGAATTGGGGGCAGTATGTTTGGAAAATGGTATCAAGGCTCCGTTGATCGTGACTGACCATGGTAGTCGTGATCTATCACTCATTACTCAAGCACTTGAATCAGTATCTGACAGTGGCTTTAAAGAGGTGGTTTTTAGTCAGGTATCACCAAATCCCACGGATCAGAATATTATCGCCGGGCGGGAGGCTTTCCTGGAAGGTGGCCACGATGCGGTGATTGCTATTGGTGGTGGTAGTGGGATGGACGCTGGCAAGGCAATCAGCCTGGTAGCCTATTATCAATGTGATCTTTGGGATTTCGACTACGATAAACCCGTGCCGGACCTAGGTGGCTCCACAAACTTTCCTAAACTGATCTGTATACCAACGACCGCAGGCACAGGCGCTGAAACAGAAAGCACAGCAATGGTAACCGACACAACAAGAGGCGTAAAAAGATGCGTCTGGCACCCGGAACAGAAACCAGTCACCACTATACTTGATCCCGAATTGACACTAGGGCTACCTAAAACTCTTACTGCTTGGACTGGGTGTGATGCCTTGGTTCATGCCATAGAGGCTTTATCTGTCCCGCAATGGCACCCTCTTTGCGACGGTTTGGCTCTGGAATCGATACGAATGATATCCCGACATTTGCCTGTTGTTGTTAAAGATGGAGGAAATCTAGAATCCCGTGGTGCAATGCTTGTCGCATCCTGCATGGCAGGTATATCTTTCTTGAAAGGTCTAGGACTTGTTCATGCCATGAGTCACATGGTCGGTGCAGTCTGTGACACGCATCATGGATTGACCAATGCGGTGCTGCTTCCGTTGGTCCTAAAATACAACGAAAAGGGCCTTGGTGCTAAAACAACCTTAATCAGCCAGTCCATTGGACTTAGGAGACATGACTTCGATCATCTCTATGACGCAGTCGTATCGCTATTAAATGAACTTGATATCCCGAGCGACCTCGCTGCGCTCAATGTTCGCGAGGATCAGATTGGCGAGATTGCGCAGAAGGCCCATTCCGATGCAGCAACGAAAACCAATCCTATCCCTGCTACAGTCAATGATATCGAAACTCTTCTCAGCCAAGCCTTGTCACTCGCCCGGTAATACTGTCTGTGATTTAGAGCGTACAGGCCTGAGCATCAGTCAAGTTCCTGATGAGGTGCTGTGCACAGGCTTGTCTTGGTGATGCATGAGATCTGAGGGGTGGGCAGATCGCCTCTAAACCCCATTCTCTCGATTTATCAACCTGTTACTGAAGCAAAATAAGCCACTGAAGCCCTGCAACTATCTCTTGACCCTTCTTGATTTTACTTTATAATATTCGCTTTTATTTAATAAAATCTCCGTTTGACAAATGTTCACCAACAATCTTTGGAAAATGCTTACTACGATGAAAATATTATATTTTATATTAATACCCATCTTATTTTTTGGCTGTGCCAAAAAAGATAATTCAACTTCATCGAAAGAGAATTCAACTTCATCTTCTAACGGAGAAAGCACGTCATCGCTGGGGGAGGATCTGACCAAAGGCTTTATGCTGGACGAGTTGAACGCCTTTGGCGCCACGGTCCTTTGCAATGGCAAGTCTGCCAATGAATTCATCCCAAAGGTTGGAGAAACTGTGAACTGCCTGTTCAAAGACCTGACTTTGGCTACGTTCACAGGTGTACAGAAAAAAACTCCAGACCAGGGATTGCAGATTCGTGATGCCGATCAATTTGTGAATCAGGAGACTCGATCTGCCAATGCGGTGTCGCTGATCAAAACGATGGCAAAGATCGAAGATCAGATTGTGGTCTTCCAATTAACCAAGTCAGAGGAATTGAGTTTCGTCAACTATTACAAGAATGATCTTGGAATCAGTTCCGACGAATTCGCACAGCTTATGGATCAGGCCGATGCAGACAAAAAAACCAACACGGCTCCCTCGACCCATGAAACCAAACTCGATGAAGCCCTGACAGCAGGGGCTTCCACAAGTTTCAAATCGGATTTTATTTCGGTGAATGCCGAGGAAAATTTGATCTATACACCTACCAAAGTGATCATCACCACAGGGGTCTTAACGGATAACCTGAGCAGAAAAGTCGAAGGGATCGAATATTACACTCCCTCCAGCCGGGGAAAAACCAACGAAAATGGTGAATTCAAATTTTCGTGGGGTGAGGAAATCATTTTTGGAATCGATACCTTCGAATTGGGAAAAGTCCGGGGAAACAAGACTGACTTCAAACTTAGTGACCTAGGGTCAGGTCATTTCGGACGTAACGTTGAAAGACTGATCCAAAGATTTGGGCAGATCTCCGGAAGCAAAATCAAGGTTCCTGACGTTGTCAAGCAAACCTTTGCAAAATATCCCAACGTCATCAATGAAATCATCAAACTCTCGTTGTCGGAAGATACCATCCTTGATTTGGGATCGACTCAGCAGTCGATTGCAGGAGAATTCCTAAAACAGTTTGAGGAAGGTGAAGCAAAAACCATTGACCAGACGATCAGTGCATCGAATTCATCATCGAGGTCTGCAAGAGGAAATGTTCGTCTGACCTTTCGCAGTGCCACCAAAACCACGGCAGATGATTCAGCCACTGTTTTGGGGGAGGTCAAAAAACTCTGGGGGATCACTTCCGGCTGGAAACCGGTGAGCCGATTCCATGTTTTCCATGATGCCATGCGACTCTGGGGTTGGAATACGGGTTCGCACAGAGGAAATGCACGAGCCCAACCCGTGGTTTATGTTTCCAATGCCGCATTCCCCATCATGATGGCCAGGAATGATGTGAATTACTGGATTCCCTTTGGAGAAAAAGCGGCCTTCGACGAGCTTGGCCTGGGTTTCATTACAGAATCTCCCTCAAAAGTCATACCAGATAATGTAAGTGGTTCGATTGCGACATTCAATCTGCCATTCATTTCAATCGGAGAAATCGGACAGGGCAAGGTAATGATGATGGGGAATTCACGATACAACAGCATTCTGGTCTGCCCCAACGACTACATTTGGGATGGTCAGGTCGATGCCACTGGTGCTTGCAAGAATGACAATGATTCCAGCGATATGAAGTATTTCTTTCAAAACACTCTGAGATACCTGACTGGAATCAACCTTGAAAATAGCAGTCAAGCCGTTAATATTGGGACGAACATTCCTTATGTTTATTTTAAAAATGATACCCAACAAATGGGAAATAAAGCTGCTTATGTGATCAATAAGACTGCATTCAACGCCAATACCGTGCAGTTGCAGTCGGGACAGTTCAATGGTCTGAAAGTCAGTGATTATCCTCTCCTGATTCTAAATGGATTTGAATATTCAGAGATTGGAAATTCCTATTCCATCCCGATGAGCGCGGATGTCAACAAGGCAAAACTGACCGAAGATGATATAAGTGATTTGATAAAATATGTTGGTAGCGGGGGGAGCATACTGATCATGGAATCCATTGCTGTGAATACCTGTGATTCGGGTTATGGGCTTTGGGATTGTAAATTAAGTCAATGGAATCCGGAACCTATTGGCCGTCTATTGGATAGCGCCGGGCTTGCTGTAGGACATCCAGACACCGTAGTCCTAAACGGGAACGGCCCTAAAAGCGAAAGAATATGGGGAGCCAACATCAGGCCCCGTTCGATTCATTCAAAAGGGATATGGTTCATTGAAAAATACACCCCCTTCGAAGATATATATGGAAATATCCCAGATGTTGAAAAACCGATTCCTTCATACAAGATTCATGATAATGGAACAGTCACCTGGGAATATCTGGAAAGAAATCTTCCCGCTGGAATTTACAAACCATCCCTTGGGGTGGCCAGTTGGAAGATTGAAAACAAGGATTCTGCGGAAGATTGGCAGATCACGCAGGAAAAATATAATGACAATACAACCGTCTATGCTTTTGTTGAAGATCGCGGCCAAGCTGATTTGGAAACTCAGAAGCGGGCCATATTGTATCATCCTGATTTTCTTAAATCGGATGGAACACCTGCTTACAAGGAATGTGATAACAGCACTTACCATTATGAAATCAATTGTCTGGAATACCGTCCTACCAACGGGATTGATGTTTGGGGGGACTACAATGTTCCCAAATACACCGAACTTGCCTTAAGCGAGGAAACCGCAAAAGCCATGATCAAAGCAGGTGATTTGGGAACCAACATCCAACGGCTTTATCAACATGAAATGTATTTTCGCACCAAAGGGAAAAAGGGCACTCGCCTCAGCGGAGTCGATGTCCACCGGATTTACAAAAACATGACGGTCTGGTTATGGAACACCCTTCAGTTCTCTTACGATTCCAGTAAGGAAGACGAACTGGGTTTCAAAGTCTTTACCGAATTCTTGAATTGTTACTCCAATGATCAGCACGGCGGCAATACCACTTGTCCGGCATCACTGAAAAAGGAATTGCAGGATAACAACATGATTTACGGATCCGGTAATTATGAAAACATGATGAATCCTAGTTACCCCATCCATTTCAAGGAAAAGCCCCTTACCCGTCTGATGCTGGGACGATCCTACTGGGACTTAAACATCAAAGTCGACCTGCGTGTCTATCCAGGAGAACCGACTTCAAAATCTGGAGGAGGAGGTAATATAGTATTGAATTTTACTGGTAACGGTGCCGGTGCAGGAACAGGAAATCTTCAAACTACGGGACAATGGGCTGTTGCCCATCAGGAGTTCACGGCAAGCGTCGATTCGGATCAGCCTGTCACCATCATCATCGGTTTGAATGACGACCTGACAAACTTGGAAAAACATGAAAAATCCATGCAACGCCCCCCTCGAATCAGCAAAAGGTTCACTTTAAATAAGGGAGCCATAAACCAAAGCAATACATACACTGTCCCCTATGGAGGCTTGATTTATGTGTCAACCGGTGAGGACAGCATCACCCTCACCTTGAGTAACACGGTGAAAGCTCCCTGGTACAAACTATCCCCAGATGGAACTGGATCATGGGTTAATCCTAAGGATTCACCGGCACCCCTTGGAGAGATAGAATCGAAAACTTTCATTTACACCTCCGCCAAGAAAAACCTCCAGGCCACCAATTACAATGGGGACGTCAAGAAGTTTGCGGAAGAACTCGATACATTTTCAGCAGATCTCAACGATTTTTATGCTCGAGATGAGGATGCTGATGGAAACCTGAACAGAAAAAGTACCGATTCCTCGATCCCAAATCACAAGCATCGTCTCGTCAATGATAGAGCAATTTCCTGTGGAGGGGCCCATTCCGGTTACCCAGTGATGTGGGTCAATTTTGACCAGGAAAGTACCAAGATTGCTCAAAATCCATTGAACAATTGGACTTTGTGGCATGAGGTTGGTCACAACGCTGCCGAATCTCCCTTTGCCATTAATGGTGCAGGAGAGGTGGTCAACAACCTGTTAGGCCTCTACATGCAGGATAAGTATCTCAAAAAAATGAACCGCGTGGAGAGAAGTCTGAGGATCGTAAAAGATCAAATCGAGGCTGAAACCGGACATGTTTGGGGAGCCGTTGGTGGGGGGATTAGATTGCTGATGTTTGCACAGATAAAAATCTGGGCGGAAAAGAAATTCAACATCAACGACTGGTATAGTGGTTCTTTACCCTCATGGTATGATCAGACGGATGGGATGAAAGGCTGGAATCTCTTCAAATTTATGCACCGCATGGCCAGAAACGAGAATGATCCTGCGATTCAACTCAAGGGAGCCAACAAATGTTATGGTCAGGATCTTAATGTCAACGACCGCTTCATGCTCTGTACCTCCTATGCCGCTCAGAAAGATTTCACCGATTTCTTTGTCAAATGGAACCCTGGCTCCCAGGCCACTCTAGTTCCGGGTGAAACAGAACCCATCTACATCGGGGGCATCACAGAAGCGGGAAAATCTGCGGTAAAGGCTCTGAACCTTCCCAAACCTGATCTGGATCCGATTTCAATCAAATCACCCTAAAACCAAAATGAATTGGATCTTTCCACAAACCAAAACGTTTATTTCTATCTTTCTTTTATCTGGAATTTTGACTGATGCTGAGCCTAATTACCGGTTGCTATGACTGTAGTTACATTGTCAGGTTGTCAGACCGTTTACCAAGTCCCTTGCATAGTATAGTTTAGAAACTAAAGTGACAGGTATGAGCATCAGTCAGGTTAATGATGGTTCTGTACACGGGCTTAATTGAAATGCAGGAGATGGAAGAGCTTGATGATAAATGTGGGTGGGCAACACACAGGCCACGCCCATTGATACATAAAGTAGTTAGACTCATTTATGCCTATATGCTTCCTCAGTTGGTACCACTAATTCTTCACAGTAAGACCCCCACCGTCCTTTCCTTTTACCTTCCTTAACAATCTTCAGTCTAAATAATTTAAAGACTTAAGGAACCTGATAAATATCTTGAAAAATGTTTTGGATGTGATTATAACTATTGCTCAATTAAGGTTAGGTTGGCTAAAATGCAATAACCTTGGATTTTTTAACCATCTCAAGAAAGGAATTTATGATGAAACGCATTATTATAACAATTGCCTGCATTGGTTTGATTTCATTAATTACTGTATCTGAAATATATGCGGGTTCCCATGGGCATAACATGACTTCGAATTGGACTTGCAGTCAAAAAGTGTCTGGTGGCGTCTTTACGGGTCAAATGCCACTACATTTGATGTTCAATATGCATTGTATTGAAACAGGACGTATTGACGGTGATTATTTCAGCAGTGCTTCGAATTGTGTGGCAAATCAGGTAATTGGTTTGGACGGAAAAGGGTCTTTCCATGGCACTTGTAGAAGTTATCATAAGGCTGGAGGGACTCTTTTTTTGAGATACACAGATTTTGGTTCACCAACGGAGCAAAGCGGAGAAGGCGATGTTTATGTAATGGGTGGCGAGGGAAAATTCAAAGGAGCAAGTGGATTTGGTACATTTACCTGGACACAAGGGGCAACAGACCCTCAAGACCAAACGTCTAATGCCGCTTTTGGTAAAACAAAAATAAAATTGACAATTCCATAATTCAGTAAACCACAACCTTTGACCCTTCACCTTTTCCATTGAGGCTTGACTGTTGACAAGTTACACCTGACTTGATCTAAAAGAGTCAAGCCTTCTCTCCTCAATCCAGGTCGGTAATATTAACCGTAAGAAAAATCACTACACGCACGAAGGTAAATATTAGGTGTCCATATAGGTGTCTATCAGCCCTGATATTCAGTACTATTTGCTAACACTTGGTATAAGTGGCAAGATGAGTTAAGGTACTGTAGATATTAGTCAATCTCTGGCCACCACACAATAGTCAATAATATCAGTGATCATATAAATTTGATTTCTTCAAGCTTTTTAGATGGCTATCTTTAGAGAATCTTAGCTATTATGGCAGTCATACCAATAGGAGAATTTGCCGCCTGCAGTCATTATTAATGCAGCACGAAATGAATTTTATAGTGCAGGCTTAAACATATTTTAAAAAATTGACTTTGAGAAGGTTGACATAGCTATAATGAATTGTTATTTAAACTTTTCAATCAGAATCATAACTAATTAATTCGATTATGGATATTACTCTTTATGAAATGGGAACCTCAAGATCCCTCAGGTGCAGATGGACATTAAAGGAAACAGGTCTTGAGTATAAATCAATTGATGATAGATCTTTATTAAGAAGCAATGAACTTAAAAAGATACATCCTCTTGGGAAGATGCCCGCAGCTTTAATTGATGGAAGGCCACTTTTTGAATCTTCAGCAATATGTGATTACATTGCAGATCAAGCGAAAGAAGTTAATTTAATTGCAAAAACTGGAACTTGGTCTAGGGCACTTCATAATCAATGGGTACTTTTTAATTTCACTGAACTTGAAGCATGGCTATGGAGTACTGCAGTGAATTCATTCGTATTACCAGAGGATGAACGTATTCCGGATTGTATTCCTCAAAATGCAAAGATGTTTAAAAAGGGAGCGTCTTCCATAGATCAATATTTAGCGAACAATGACTACTTTGTTGAGAACCGATTTACTGTTACTGACATAATCATTGGATATACGTTAAACTGGGCTAGAAGAATGGAGTTAGTTAAAGATTATAAGTCAATCAATCTCTACCTTGAGAGACTCTTCTTAAGGGAACACTGTGAGTTACCAAGATAACTCATGTCAGGGAGATAAAGCTAAAGTGAAGATCATTTTTTTATTATTGTAATTGCTAAATAAAATTCATTTTAATTTAATAAATATAATTTTTTAAAATCATAATTAATCCAGCTACTAAAACTAGAATTTGAAAAATAGAAAGAATGATGAAACGTATTAGTTCCTCTTTATGACAAAAAGTAAAACTATGAAACTTGGCCGTTCACCTAGTATTTCAAAAAGTTATGAACAATGATTTTATATTAAACAGTGAAAATATTTCGATTTTTGAAAAGAACGGGGTCGTTCTCCTCAAAAACATGATCGATAACAAGTGGCAAAGAATACTGCATGATGCAATTGAGGAGGATATCAAAAAACCTGGTCCTTTTTTTCATGCATACAAAACTGAAGATGGGAAAGGGAACTTCCACGGGAACATGAGAATTTGGGAGCATTATCAAGGGCTAAAAGATTATTGCACAAAATCTCCATTACCTTATCTTGCTGCACAGTTATTAAATTCAAATAAAATAAATTTGTTTTACGATCAATTATTTGTAAAGGAACCCGAAACAAAAAATTGTATCAGATGGCATAATGATCAACCTTACTGGCCGATTCGTGGCTGGCCTGTTATATCTTTCTGGACATCATTAGATCCAATATCAAGAAATAATGGACCGATGGAATTTGTTAGTAAATCACACAAATGGGGGAAATGGTATCAACCTGAGCATTTTGCACCTGGTGCGAGTAAAGCATATGAACAAAACCCAGAATTTGAAAAGATGCCCGACATAGAATCAAATCGTGATAAATACGACATTATTTCTTTTGACATGCATCCGGGTGATCTTTTAGCTTTTCATGCTCTTGTGGTTCATGGATCAACTGGGAATATCAGCAAGAATCGTAGAAGAAGAGGATATGCCGTTAGATATACAGGGAATGATGTTGTTTATTCTACAGATAAGGGATCACACAAAGATCTAAGAAATCCTGATTTGGAAAATGGAAATCGTCTTGACAGTAAACAGTATCCTGTTGTTTGGGAAAAAGACAAAAATGTTTACTAAAAATATTAACTCCTTATAAATCCAACCCCATCATCTCCTGTGAGTAACCACCACTAATTCTTCACAGTCAGACACTCCTTCAAGTAAAAAAATTATATCTTCAATTTCTACTTGTTCATCTGATCAATACAAACCCATCCAAATTCTTGTTGAAGTTTTTCTTCAACAAATGCATGACCCTTATTATCGCAGTATTCTGTAGAATTCTTTGCTCTCCAGAGGGATTTAGTATTTTCATTAACAGTTCCGACTGCCTTAGTGTAGGTTACTTCACAACCCTGATCTTGGTGGATTATTTTAACTTCCCTAAAAAGGTCGTTACTTTTATGGGAGCATTTATATGCAGCCGCTGTTTGCTTTTCATCTACAGTAGTAACCTCAGCTGATTCTTCCTCCACTTCCAGTGTTTCCGGAAGTGAAGAGGACGAATCTTGTGCATACAAGGGTGAAGAAAACAGAATTATAAGGAAAATTAAATATTTCATAATCTTATCCTTTCCAGTTATAGTGACGATTGAATTAATAAACTACTCAATGTAAAAACATTCCGAAACAACATGTGACATTATATAATAAAAACTTGAACTAACAAGAATTTTGATGGGTTTTTATTGATCAGATGAAAAACAAAGAAATCATCTTAATTAAACGTTATCTTTTATATCTTAGAAATAAAAGAGATAATATTATGGAGAATTGAAGATGTTACCTTGGAATGGAACAGAATATAACAAAGACGGAAACAGCATAGAAAACTTAGTGAATGGAGTAAAACAGTAATGAAACACCTACTCATCATCCTCATCTCAATCCTTCTTCTGTCTTCTCCTGTGATTGGAAAGTCATCCAAATATGAAAGTGTGAACCAATGTGTTCTCCAGACTATGGAGGAAAGGGAATTGACTGGTAATAAAATGTTCGAGATGCTCAAGGTGGAATGTGAAAAACATTTTAAAAAGTTAAAGAAAATAAAGGGGGTTTTGTTTTTTATTAATAGGGGTAGGAAACTGGGTTGGTATGAGAAAGGTGATATGGAAAAGGATGGGAAATATGAAGGTGAAGTTGAAAATAGGAAACCAAATGGTCAAGGTAAACACACTTATTCCAATGGGGAGAAATATGTGGGGGAATGGAAGGGTGGGATGCCTTGGATTGGTATCAAATACGACAAAAATGGAGAAATCCTAGGTAAGTGGACAAATGGAAAGTATGAGTAAAATTTCAAACTAAAAACAAATTCCATAATCCCCTGTAAGCAACCCACACTAATTCTTCACAGTCAGACACCTTCCAAGTAAAATCCCCATATTCTTGTAAAACAAACCGATTGGTGTAAAATATGGTGTAGTCCGAATAAAACAAACAGTATTATTTTCCTTTGAAATTGAGGAAAAGATGAAAAAGATTTTATACATAATTCTATTTTCCCTTATTACTCTCGCCATCTTCTCCTGTGCCGGAGAAGAACCATTCTATAGTGATCCATTTACTGATACAACAGCACCATTTATTGAAGAAGTTACATTTGTAACAACTCCTACTAATGACAGCACACCAGATTACACTTTTTCATCTGATGAGGCAGGTACTATAACCTATGGAGGTTCCTGTTCTTCAAGCACCACATCTGCGGTCGAAGGAAATAACACCATCACTTTAGTTTCTTTAAATGAGGGGACTTATTCGGATTGTACAATTACTGTTACAGATGAGGCAGGAAATATAAGTATTAAACTTACAATAACATCATTTATTGTAGATACAACTGTACCTGTTATTTCAGGAAGTACTATAACAACTCCAACTAACGATTCTACTCCAAATTACACTTTTTCATCTGATGAGGCCGGAACAATCACTTATGGAGGTTCATGTTCATCAGCGAATAAATCTGCGATTAGTGGTAACAATATAATCACTTTGAATTCTTTAAGTGATGGGACTTATTCGAATTGTACACTTACCGTTACCGATTCTGCAGGCAATAGTGTCACATTGAATATAACATCATTTACTGTCGCCATACCCCCTACAATTGAAGAAGTTACATTTGTAACAACTCCTACTAATGACAGCACACCAGATTACACTTTTTCATCTGATGAGGCAGGCACTATAACCTATGGAGGTTCGTGTTCTTCAACCACCACATCTGCGATTGTTGGAAATAACACCATCACTTTAGTTTCTTTAAATGAGGAGACTTATTCGGATTGTACAATTACAGTTACCGATTCTGCAGGGAATGTAAGTAATACAATTACATTAACGTCATTTATTGTAGATCTAACAGCAGCAACACTTGCAGAAGTGACTGCAGTAACAACTCCAGATAACGACAGTACACCAGACTATACATTTTCATCATCTGAAGCAGGAAGAATCACATATGGAGGTTCCTGTTTTTCAATTACTACTTCTGCAACCACAGACAATAATACCATCACTTTAATTTCTTTAAGTGATGGGCCTTATTCGGATTGTACAATCACCGTTACCGATTCTGCAGGGAATAGTGTCACTCGAAATATAAGTTCGTTCGTTATTGATACGACAGCACCAACAGTCTCATCGTTCTCTCCTACTGATAACCAAAGTTCGGTCGCAATAACTGATAACATTACAGTGACTTTCTCTGAGGCAATGGATAACACTTCAGTCACAACTAACACTGACAACACTTCCTGTTATGGAACTTTAGGGGTGTCTTCTGACAACTTTAGTAGTTGTGTTAGAATGTCTTCAGTACCATCTGCTTCTAATTCAAACCAGACATTTACACTAGATCCATATGGCAATCTCTCATACTCAACTACTTACAAAACAAGAGTCACAACTGGAGTAAAAGATGCTGCAGGGAATGCTTTGAGTAGCCAGTATGAAACTTCAATTGGGTTTAAAACTGCATCTTCTGCCACTGCCATTGCCACAGGAGCAGAACATAGCTGCGCCCTGCTGGACAATGCCTCTGTCAAGTGCTGGGGATTGAATGATTATGGGCAGCTTGGTATTGATAATACCACTACTATGGGTGATGGGTCAGGAGAGATGGCTGCCCTGACTGGTATTGATCTTGGAACAGGACGCACTGCCACTGCCATTGAAGCAGGAGCATATCATAGCTGCGCCCTGCTGGACAATGCCACTGTCAAGTGCTGGGGTAGGAATAATTATGGTCAGCTTGGTATTGATAATTCCACTACTATGGGTGATGGCCCAGGAGAGATGGCTGTCCTACCTTCTGTTGACCTCGGAACAGGACGCACTGCCACTGCCATTTCCGCAAGATCTTTTCATACCTGCGCTCTGCTGGATAATGCCTCTGTCAAGTGCTGGGGTAGGAATAAATATGGTCAGCTTGGTATTGGGAATACCACTACTATGGGTGACAATTCGAGCGAGATGGCTGTCCTACCTTCTGTTGACCTCGGAACAGGACGCACTGCCACTGCCATTGCCGCAGGATATTCTCATACCTGCGCTCTGTTGGACAATGCCTCTGTCAAGTGCTGGGGATATAATGAATATGGTCAGCTTGGTATTGATAATTCCACTACTATGGGTGATGGCCCAGGAGAGATGGCTGTCCTACCTTCTATTGACCTCGGAACAGGACGCACTGCCACTGCCATTGCCGCAGGACTATATCATAGCTGCGCCCTGCTGGACAATGCCTCTGTCAAGTGCTGGGGTAGGAATAATTATGGTCAGCTTGGTATTGATAATTCCACTAATATGGGTGATGGCTCAGGAGAGATGGCTGTCCTACCTTCTATTGACCTCGGAACAGGACGCACTGCCACTGCCATTTCCGCAGCAAGTGATTATAGCTGCGCCCTGCTGGACAATGCCTCTGTCAAGTGCTGGGGATTGAATGATCATGGTCAGCTTGGTATTGGGAATACCACTACTATGGGTGACAATTCGAGCGAGATGGCTGTCCTACCTTCTATTGACCTCGGAACAGGACGCACTGCCACTGCCATTGCCGCAGGATATTCTCATACCTGCGCTCTGTTGGACAATGCCTCTGTCAAGTGCTGGGGATATAATAATTATGGTCACCTTGGTATTGATAATACCACTAATATGGGTGATAACTCATCAGAGATGGGTGACAATCTACCGGTGGTTGATTTGTAGAAAATTTTTCACTAACTAAAATGGTCAGTCATGCTCTCAGTTGTGTGATTGGCCTCCCCCACTAATTCTTCACAGTCAGACACCCTTCAAGTAAAATTCCCATTTCTTGTTAAATCACCCAAATTCTGGTATATATTAGGTCCTCCTAAACCACTAATAGGAAACTCTATGAAACACCTGCTCATCATCATCTCAATCCTTCTTCTTTCTTCTCTTGTGATTGGAAATA